>Ga0302326_10013434_pt1 | contig 17356 bp, 15 predicted proteins | sample Palsa_T0_3_FD_202264 | JGI IMG/M metagenome (GOLD analysis project Ga0302326, IMG submission 202264) | Peat permafrost microbial communities from Stordalen Mire near Abisko, Sweden - Palsa_T0_3 | ecosystem: Environmental > Terrestrial > Soil > Palsa > Peat permafrost | place: Sweden: Abisko... | reverse complement strand
GCCACGTGCCGCCGGTGAGCTTTGACCCGGCCGGCCCCGTGCTGCTCCTCCCGGGTAGCCGGCGGAATTCCGTGGAGCGGATCTTTCCCGTGCTCCTGGCGGCGCACCGGGCCCTGGGCGAGCGGGACGCTGTCGCCATCTATCCCAGCGAGGAGATCCTCGGCGTCCTGCGCGGTGCGAATCCGCCGGCCGGGGTCCGGCTGCAGCCGACCGGCCTCCCCGTCGCCGCCTCGGCGGTGCTGACCTCCAGCGGCACGATGTCCCTGCACTGTGCCCTCGCGGCGATTCCGGGCGCCATCGCCTACCGGATCGACCCGCTGACCTATTGGCTCGGACGCCTGCTGGTAAAGGTGCCCTACCTCGGGATCGCCAATCTCCTGCTCGGCGAACCCATGTATCCGGAGTACATCCAAGGGGCGGCGACAGCCGGCGCCCTGGCGGCGGAATTGCGGGCATGCCTGCACGACCCGGCACGCCGCGAGCGCACGGCCGTCCAGGCCGGACAGCTGCGCGCTCTGCTCAGCCAGCCGGCGGGGAGCACACCCGGGGAGTGGCTGGCGCGCCAGCTATCCCTGGCGGGGTCGCCGGCTACGTAAATCTCTCCCTACCCACGGTATAAATGAGTATGGCAATTGCCGGCGACATTTGTCTGTATCCGGGAAATGTCCTCCGGTGAGGCCCCAATCTCCGGTCGGCGGCGCTGGTTTCGCTTCCTACCCACGCTTGCGCTTGGCGTCGGCGGCGTGTGCTCGCTCTGCGGCTTTGGGATGCTGCGCACCGCCTCGAGCAGGGCGGAATGGGAAATCCATCTCCCGTGGATTGTCCTGGGCGCCGGCCTGGGCGTGAGCATCCTGGCCGCGGTGCTCGTGCGCGCCCTTCTGCGGACGCGGGAGCGGGCGATCGAGGCGGCGGAGCGGATGACCGCCGACCTGCGACGCGTCCAGCAGCAGCTGCTGCGGGAAGAGGGGCTGTTTCGCTTCATCTACGAGCACGCCCCGGTGGGGCTGTCCTGGCTCGAGGGACAGCGCGGGGAGACGCGGCTCGTCAATCCGGCCCATGAGCGCATCACAGGCGTACCCAAGGAGAAATCCCTCGACACCGCCAATTACGTGGCGGTCAGCCACCCGGACGACCGCGAGAAGCAGCGCGTGCTGCAGCAGCGGTTGTACAGCGGCGAGATCGACGAGTTCTCAATGGAGAAGCGCTACATCCATGCCGACGGCAAGGTGGTCTCCACCGTGCTGACGATGCATTGCTACCGGGATGCCCTGACCGGCGAAATGAAGGAGGTGAACACGATCGTCGATATCACCGAGGCGAAGCGCGCGCAGCAGGAAGCGGCGCGCGAGCTGGCCCGCCAGGCGGCGGAGCTGCAGGCGGCCAAGGATGCGGCCGAGCGGGCCAACCAGGCGAAGAGCGAGTTTCTGGCCATGATGAGCCACGAGATCCGGACGCCGATGAATGGCGTGGTCGGCATGACCAGCCTCCTCCTGGATTCGCGGCTCGATCATGAGCAGCGGGAATATGCCGAGACGATCCGGCACAGCGGCGAGGCCCTGCTCACCATCATCAACGATATCCTGGACTTTTCCAAGATCGAGTCCGGTCGCCTGGAGATCGAGCGGGAGGCTTTCGGCTTGCGCGAATGCGTCGAGGGGACCCTCGACCTGCTGGCGCCGCAATTTGCCGCGAAGCGCCTCGACCTGCTCTATGAGATCGCCGACGGGGTGCCGGGACAGGTCCGCGGCGACGCCACGCGGCTCCGCCAGATCATCGTCAACCTGCTGGGCAACGCGGTGAAGTTCACGGAAAAGGGCGAGGTGGTGCTGAGCGTGCGCGCCCAGCTCCGGGAGGACGGGCGCACGGAACTGGTCTTCGCCGTGCGCGACACCGGCATCGGCATCGCCCCGGAGGCGATGGGCCGGCTGTTCCAGTCCTTTTCCCAGGTGGATGCGTCCACGACCCGCCGCTTTGGGGGCACCGGCCTGGGGCTGGTCATCAGCAAGCGGCTGGTCGAGATCATGGGGGGCCGGATGTGGGTCGAGAGCGAGGTGGGCCGGGGCTCGACTTTTTCCTTCACCCTCGCCGTCGAGGCGATGCCGAGCAAGCCGCGCCCGTATCTGGGGGCGGGCGTGAGCAGTCTCGCCGGCAAGCGGCTGCTGGTCGTCGATGACAATGCCACCAGCCGGCGCATTCTCACCACCTTGGCGACCGGCTGGGGCATGAGCACGCGGGCAGCCTCCTCGGGTGACGAGGCGCTGGCCTGGCTGCGGAACGGGGAGCCCTTCGACGTCGCGGTGCTCGACATGCAGATGCCCGCGATGGACGGTGGCACGCTGGCGATTGAGATCCGCCGCTTGCGCAGCGTTGGGCAGTTGCCGATGGTGATGCTCTCCTCGCTCGGTCATCGCGAGTTCATCGAGGATCCGTCCCTGTTTGCCGTCTACCTGAGCAAGCCGACCAAGTCCTCCCAGCTCTTCGACACGCTGATCGAAGTGCTGCAGGCTCGGGAATTCGATGAGGCGCACGTGTTTCAGGCCACCGACCTGCCCGCCGCCCCCATCCGCCACCCCGAGAGGGTCCTCATTGCCGAGGACAATGCCGTGAACCAGAAGGTCGCGCTCTTCATCCTGGCGAAGCTGGGTTACCGCGCGGACGTGGCGGCGGACGGCAAGGAGGTCCTGGACGCGCTTCGGCGGCAATCCTATGACATCATCCTGATGGACGTGCACATGCCCGAGATGGACGGCCTGGAGGCGACCCGGCGCATCCGGCAGGCCGATCCGCCCGACCGGCCCTGGATCATCGCCTTGACCGCCAACGCGATGTATGGCGATCGCGAGCTCTGTCTCGCCGCCGGCATGGACGACTATATCAGCAAGCCGATCAAGCCGGAGGAAATGGCGACAGCCCTGGGCCGTACCAAGTCGCGCCCGGCCATCCCCTGATGACGGCCTAGGCCGGGTGCCGGCTTTCGCGCAGCCGGGCCGCCTCCGGAACGGCTCCGGCCAGGAGAGGCTCGACCCTCCGCCAAAGGGCGTCGGCGCGCTCGACCAGCAGCGCGCGGCAGCGGGCGATCTCAGCCGCGCGGGCGGTGCGATTTTGCTCCGCGATCCTGGCCAGGTCGTCGAGGTCGTAGCGGAAAACGTTGTCGAGGTCGGCGACGGCTGCCTCCACATCGCGCGGCAGGGCCAGGTCGATGAAAAAGAGGGGTCGGGTCGGCCGGCGCTTCATCGCCGCCTCGGCCGCTGCGAACGAGAGCACGGCTTGGGGCGCCGCGGTCGAGCAGACGACGACGTCGAAATCCGCCAGCCGGGCCTCGCGCTGCTCGAAGGGCAGCGCGGCGGCGCCCAGCTGTCCGGCCAGGTCCAGGGCGCGTTCGGCGCTGCGGTTCGCCACGGTGAGGGCACCGGCCCCGCGGCTTTGGAAGGCCCGGGCGGTCTTCTCGCCGATGTCGCCCGCCCCGAGGACGAGAATCCGGACATGCGCCAGATCGCCGAAGATATTGAGGGCCAGATCCACCGCGACATTCGCCACGCTGACCTGGCCGGCGTTGATGGCCGTGTGGCTGCGCACGTGCTTCGCGGCCTGGAAGGCTTTTTGAAAGATCCGGTTGAGCAGCGGACCGGCGGCGCCCCGCGCCTGGGCGGCGGCATAGGCCGCCTTGACCTGGCCGAAGATTTCCGTCTCGCCGAGCATCTGGGAATCGAGCCCGGCGGACACCTCGAGCAGATGGAGCACGGCGTCGCGGCCCGCGAGGCTCAGGCGGAATTTCTCAAAATCGGCCGGAGCGAAGCGCTGGCGGGCGCAGAACGCCTCCTGGACGCGGGCCGCGGCGCCGGCCTCCGCCGCCACGCAGTAGAATTCCACCCGATTGCAGGTGCTGAGGACCGCAAATTCCCGCAAGTCGCCCAGGCCCGCCAGTTCGGCGCCGAGCGCCGCCTCTCCGGCCGGATCGAGGGCGAGCCTTTCCCGCACGGCCAGCGGTGCGGTATGGTGGGTGGCTCCGATGAGAAAGAAGCCGAGCCCGCTCATGTCCCCTCCTCGCGCGCCGCGGCGATCGGCGGATGCCGGCTTGCGTTCACTGGTCCGAGCGAGAGCAGCGCGGCCGCGAATAGGGCCAGGCAGGTCCAGGCGAACCTCTTCGCCAGCAGCCGCCCGCCCAGGCGAAATCCGAGCGCCGCGGCGTACGCCACCCCGACCGCCACGGTGATCAGAAGCTTGGCCGAGTTGACCGACGCGGTGTCCCGCATCCAGTAGACCGCGCCCACGGCGAGCGAGACGCCGAGCACCCCCACGCCGGTGCCCAGGAGCCGCACCGCGATCTGATCGAGGTCGAGGATCGAGGGCAGGAAGGAAAACCAGCCGTCGAGCCGCTTTGATTTGAGCGAATAATGGCGAAAGAGGAAGAGCGCCGAGGTGAGGGCGAGGAGCGCGAAGATGCCATAGCTGAACAGGGCCAGCGCGGCATGCAGCTCGAGCCAGGGATTATTGCCGAAGATATGGGCGCGGCGCGTGGCATCCAGGGACGGCAGGGCGAGGGAGGCGATCGTTAGCGCCGCGCCCAGGCCCGCCGTGAAATAGCCGAGCAGGCTCGAGCGGAAGGTCACGCCCACCACGAGGTAGAGCGTGATCGCCGACCAGGCGATGAACTGCAGGATTTCGAAGATGTTGCCCAGCGGGCAGTCGCCCTCGGCCCGCCCCCGCAGGTAGAGGCCGAAGAACTGCAGGGCATAACCCACGGCGAGGAGCCCGTACATCGCCCCGCTCGAGGGCCGCTCGCCGCGCAGGACCGAGAGGGCGCCGCGCGCGAAGCCGGCGAAATAGCAGGCCGCGGCCAGCCAGAGCCATTGGCGGTCGGTGAGGGCGGCAAACATGGGATCGAAGACATTAGGCCTTTGTCCCCCCGAGGCAAGGTTCGCCGCGGACCGCCGCCCAGAACCGGCATTCATCAGAGAAATCCCGCACCGCCTCGGACTCGGCGGACACTTCGCGCCGCGTGCCGTCGAAAGTGTGCGTCCATCCGGTGGCGGCCAGGTCGTCCAGGATCTCCCGCCGGTCGGGCAGGTGCATGAAGGTGCTCCCGGTCTCGTCCGAGAAATAGCGGTCGCCGAACTCGAGCAGCCGCGGGTCCTGTTCCCGGCGGCTCCAGCGGCCGGCTTCGAGCCGCCACAGGGCGCGCTCGGCCGCGGTGGCCTCGCGGTCGTGGGTCGTGAAGAGCAAGGGAGCGCCGGCCCGGCAAAGACGATGCAGCCCGCGCAGCGCGGACCGCCGTTGGGCGCGCCCGGGAATCTGCATCAGCCCGTTGAACATGAAGAGAGCCCCTCCGAAGCCGCCGCCGAGCGGAGAGTCGCGGAACACGCGACACTTCTCCAGACGCGTGGCGTCGGCATGCAGAAAGGAGATGGCGGCGGCGCCGTGCTCCGCTGCCAGGCTCCGGGCCTGGTCCAGCAGTTCTTCGGCGAAGTCGAAGGCGGTGAGATCGCGGTAGCCCAGCTGCCAGAGGCCCAGGGTGACGCGCCCCGCGCCGCAGCCCGCCTCGAGCAGCCGCGCGCTGGTCTCCGGAAAAAATCGCCGGATCAGGACGCGTTCCGATTCCCAGAGGCCCAGCCGATGGGCCGCGCGGGCATAGTGGATGACCGCGACGGGGTCGTTGAAATCGGCCCGAACGGTCGCGGGAGATATCTTTTTCCCCCTGGCCGTCATTTCCGGCCCCATCTCCGGTCCGGCTTGAGTTCGAGGCGCTTCGCCTCGACCGCCACGCCGGCGACGGCGGGATGGGCCTGCAGCTCCCGAAACGAACCAGGGGTGAGGCGCCAGCCGAGCGCGGCGCTGGCCTCGGCCACGGGAGCCGCGCGATCATCGAAGACGAAGGCGAAATCCACGCGGGTGGCGCCGGCCTGCCGGTTGATCGACTCACGCACCAGCCGCAGGAAGGCTGGCAGTTCGCCGTGGTCGGGCCGCAGGAGCCAGGTCACCTTGCTCACGAAACCCGGGACGGCCGATTCGAGCGGATAGCATTCCTTGACGTTGAGCCGCGCGCCGTCGGAGCCGGCGATGATGTTTCCCAGCACGACCACGGGCACGTTTTCCGCCAGGTTCGCCCCATAGGCGGCTTGGGCGTCCGCAAAGAGGTTGAGGGCCACGGTTGAGCGGCGGGTGGTGAGCGTGAAGGCCGACCACGGGCGATTGTCCTTTTTCGACAGCTTCTTCACGATCTCACCGGGAATGCCGCACAGGCGGAACTCGGTGCGATCGGCCTGGTGGACCAGCTCGTTGGCTGGGAACGTGTCGAGGGCTTCGGCCAGGCCCGCATAGGCGTCGAGCGGGTGGCCCGAGACGTAGAAGCCCAGCAGCTCCTTTTCGAATTGGAGCCGATTGCCCGCCGTCAGCCTCCGTTCGGCCGCGGGCGCGGCGCTCTTCCCGTTGGCGACCGCCGGCGCGGCGCGATGGGCGGCCCCGAAGTCGAGGACGGCGTGGTCGTCGCCGTGCCCGTTGGCCGCCGCCGCTGGCGAACGGCGGGTATGCCGGAGCAGGTCGGCAAACTCGGCGGCGAGCACGGCCCGCTCAGGCGGCGGCGCGCCCGCCGCCGCGGCACCCAGGTCGAAGAGCATGGTCTCGGCCGCTTCGGCCGGCTTGGCGGCTCCCGGCGCCTCCCGGCGCAGCGCCGGATACTTGCGCTGCAGCTCGCCGAGGGCGGACAGGGCGGTGTCGACCTGGGCGAAGAGCTCCTCGCGCGGGGCGCCGCTGAAATCGAAGGCCCCCGCCGCGATCAGGTTCTCCAGCACGCGCTTGTTGAGCGCGCGCGCATCCGCCCGCAGGAGGAAATCGTGGAAGTCGCGGTAGGGGCCCGCCGCGACGCGCTCGGCGAGGATGCGCTGCGCGGCCTGCTCGCCCACGCCCTTGATCCCAGCCAGGCCGAAGCGGATGGTGCCCGCGGCGTGCGCATCGTCCTTTCGGGCGACCGGCGTGAAATTCTCGCCGGACTCGTTGACGTCCGGGCCGAGGACCCGCAGACCCATGGCCTCGCACTCGGCGACGAAGTGGGAGACCTTCTCCGAGTTGCCCAGCTCGCTCGAGAGCATGGCCGCCATGAACTGGACCGGATAATTCGCCTTGAGGTAGCCGGTCTGGTAGCTGAGCACCGCGTACGCGGCGGAATGCGCCTTGTTGAAGCCATAGCCGGCGAACTTGTTGAGGATGTCGAAGATCGAGTTGGCCGTCCTTTCATCGATGGCGTTCACCCGCTTCGCCCCCGCGACGAAATTGACGCGCTCCCGGGCCATGGCCTCGGCGTCCTTCTTGCCCATCGCCTTGCGGAGCATGTCGGCGCCGCCGAGGGTGTAGCCCGCGATGATCTTGGCGGCCTCCATCACCTGCTCCTGGTAGACCATGACTCCGTAGGTCTCGCGGCAGACCTCCTCGAGGAGCGGGTGGGGGAACACGACGGTGCTGGGATCCCTTTTCCCCCGCACATAGTCGGGGATCCACTCCATCGGTCCCGGGCGGTAGAGCGCGATCAGCGCGACGATCTCGTCGATCGAGGCGAGGCTAATCTGGCGGCAGAGCGCCTGCATGCCGCCGGACTCGAGCTGGAACACTCCGGTGGTGCGGCCGGTGTTGAGCAGCGCGTAGGTCTTCGGGTCGTCGAAGCCGACCGCCTCGAGGTCAAACTTCGGATCGGCGGTCGCGCGGATGTTGGCGATGGCATCGGCGATGACGGTGAGGGTCTTGAGGCCGAGAAAATCCATCTTGAGCAGCCCGAGCTTTCCCACCGCATTCATGTCGAACTGCACGGTGACGTCGCCCTCCTGCAGGGTGAGGGGCACGAACTCCTCGAGCGGCCGGTCGGTGATGAGGATGCCGGCGGCGTGCTTGCCGGTGTTGCGGACCATGCCCTCGAGGACAAGCGCCTCGTCAAAGATCTTGCGAGCCGCGGGGTTTCTCTCGATCTCCTCGCGCAGTTCGCCGGACTTTTTTTGCGCGTCCGCGAGCGAGATGTTGAGCTCGTCGGGGATCATCTTGGCGAGGCGGTCGGCCTCGGCATAGGGGAGGCTGTGCACCCGCGCGACGTCGCGGATGACCATCTTGGCCCCGAGCGTGCCGTAGGTGATGATGTTGGCCACGCAGTCGTTGCCGTATTTCCGACGGACGTAGTCGATGACCTCCCCGCGGCGGCGCATGCAGAAGTCGATGTCAAAGTCCGGCGGCGAGACCCGCTCGGGGTTGAGGAAGCGCTCGAAGAGCAGCTTGAAGCGCAGCGGATCGAGGTTGGTGATCCCGAGCAGGTAGGCGACGAGGCAGCCGGCGCCGGAGCCGCGGCCGGGCCCCACGGGAATGCCGTGATCCCTGGCCCAGGCGATGAAATCCCAGACCACGAGGAAGTAATCGACGAAGCCGGTCTGGCTGATGACCGAAATCTCGTAGTCGAGGCGCTCGACCAGGGTCTGCGCGCGCGCCGGATCGGAAAACGCCGCGGGCGCCGCATAGTCGACGCCATAGCGCTGCTTCAGCCCGGCGCGGCAGAGCTCCCGGAGGTAGCCGACGCGGTCGGTCTTCACCTCGGGCGGCAGGGGATACTTCGGATAGCGCTCGTTGCCTTTGGGGAAGGGGATGGCCAGATCGCACATCTCGGCGACGAGACGGGTGTTCAGGATCGAGTCGGGCACTTCGGCGAAGAGGCGGGCCATCTCGTCGCGCGATTTCAGGTAAAACTGGGTGCCGTCGAAGCGCATCCGCTTCTCGTCCTCGATCTTGGCGCCGGTCTGGATGCAGAGCATGGCGTCGTGCGGGCCGGCGTCGCAGTTGTGCACGTAATGGACGTCATTCGTGCAGATGACCTTGAGGGAAAACTCCTGGGCGAGCTTGAGGAGGCCGGGGATGATCTTCCGCTGCTCGGGGATGCCGTGGTCCTGGATCTCGACGAAGTAGTTTTCGCGCCCGAAGATATCGACGAAGCGGGCGAGGGCCTGGCGAGCCTCGGCGGGGCGATCATGCAGCAGGTGCTGCGGCACGAGGGAGGCGAGGCACCCGGTTAAGCCGATCAGCCCGCCGGCGTGCTGGGCCAGCGTCGGGAAATCGGTGCGCGGCTTGTAATAGAATCCCTTGAGGTGCGCGTCGGAGACCAGCTTGAGCAGGTTCTGGTATCCGGCGATATTGCGCGCGATCAGGCCGAGGTGAAAGATGCTCTTGCCTTCGTCGGACCGGCCCTGGCGATCCAGGCGCGATCCTTCCGTGAGGTAGAGTTCGCAGCCGATCAGCGGCTTGAGGCCCTTGGCCTTGGCCGCTCCGTAGAATTCGATCGCGCCAAAGAGATTGCCGTGGTCGGTCAGCGCCAGGGCGTCCATGCCGAGCTCCGCCGCGCGCTCCATCAGCCGATCGATGCGGCAGGCTCCGTCGAGCAGGCTGTAGTCGCTGTGGACGTGGAGGTGGACGAAATCTTTGGCGGCGGACGGCAAGGCTCGTTATTGCCAGGGGTCGTTCGGCGGTTGGCAATAGCCAATCGAGAAGGACCCGCCAGCCCCTCCCAATTTCCCGTTGACGCCGCGCCCGGCGAAAGGCCTAATCCAACCTTCTATTTTTCACCAACGTCCGCCGTCACATGTCCATCGAACTCAAGATCCGCAAGAATGAGCCCATCGATCGTGCGCTCCGCCGCATGAAGAAGAAGCTCGACCGTGAGAACATCATCAAGGGCACCCGAGCCAAGCGCTACTACGAAAAGCCCTGCGAGCGCCGGCGCCGCAAGGACAAGGTGATGGCCTTTACCGCAATGTTGCGGCGGCGCTACGAGAGCTGACGCGGACCTCCTCCGCATATTTCGAACGCGGCCCGAAGAAATTCGCGCCGCGTTTTTTATAACTTATTGTAAAACAGCATTTAGCACTAAGCATCGATGAATCCCACCTTGGCGCTGTCGACGGCATGGTGCTCCCAGCGCCACGGCGACGGATTCGCGATGCTGCGGGAGATGGCGGACCTCGGCTTTACCCACGCCGAGCTGAGCCACGGAATACGGATCACATTGGTGGACGGTATCTTAAGGGCGGTCGAGCAAGGGGTTATCCAGGTCGGATCCGTGCATAATTTCTGTCCCTTGCCCGCTGGGGTTACCCAGGCCGCGCCCAATTTATATGAACCCTCCGCGATCGACGGGACCGAGCGCGAGCAGTGGGTTCGCCAGACCAAGCGCTCGATCGACTTCGCCGCGAAGGTCAGGGCGCGCGTGCTGGTCTGCCACCTGGGCAGCGCGTTCTTTCTTTGGTTCAATCCGGTGCGAAAGCTGCAGGCCTATCTGTCGGTCCATCCGGGCGCGGGCCGGGCCGACGACGCGAAGTACCAGGCCCTGCTCGCCAAGGCGGTCGCCAAACTGCGCCGGCGCATGGGACGGTTTTGGGACAATACCCGGGATAGCATCTCCAAGGTCCTCGACTATGCTGCCGAGAACCACGTGATCTTGGGCTTCGAGAACCGCGAGAAGTTTGAGGAGCTGCCGGTGGACGCGGATTTTCCGGCATTCCTGGCCGGCCTGCCGGCGGGCGCCGCGGCGGGGTATTGGCACGACACCGGCCATGCCGAGATCAAGCAGGACCTGGGCTTGCTCAGCCAGCGGCAGCAACTCACGGAGAATGCCGGCCGCCTCCTGGGTTTCCATCTCCACGACGTCGATGCGGAGGGGCACGACCACCAACCGGTCGGCTCGGGACGCGTTGACTTTGCCCAGATCAGCGAGTTTTGGCGCGGCTACCATATGCTGGTGCTGGAACTGAGCCCGCGCGCGACGGTGGAGGAGGTGGTCGCCTCCAAGGCGCGCTTGGAGGAGCTCCAGCGCCTGCGCGGCCTGCTCTAGACCGGGGTGCGCCCGCGCAGGATCTCGCCGATCCAGCGTCGATGCGGCCCGGAGAGGACGAGGGCTTCCAGCCGCGCCAGTGGCGCCCAGACGAGCCCGGGCGCCAGCCGGCGCGGCGGATGGGCGGCGTGGATCGATTCGACGATCCGGAACCGCGTGATCGCCCGTTTCCTTCGCGCGAGCAGTTTCCCCCGAGCCGCCGCCGCGCCCGTCAGGCCGGCCTGTTCCGCCGTCGGCAGCTCGTGCTGGCCGGCCAGCCGCCGCGCGCCCGCGGGAGCGCGGTGCAGCAGCAGGGCGCCCGGCCGCTCGCACCATACCCGGGTCACCGCCAGCCGCTCGATGCGCCTCGCCCTGAGCCGGGGAAACTCCGAAGGGTTTCCCCGCCGACCCGCGGCGCAGAAGGCCCGGACCGGACAACGTTCGCAGAGGGGACGTTGCCGCAGGCAGATCGTGGCGCCGAGCTCCATCATGGCCTGGTTGTGGTCGCCGGCCGCCGCGGCCGGCATCAGCCGCTGGGCGAGCGGAGCGAGGGCCCGGGCGGCCCCCGCGCTGTCGCGGAATTCCCGCCCGTCGGCGGTCAGGCGCGCGAGAATCCTCACGACATTGCCGTCGACGCAGGCGGCGGATGCGCCGAAAGCGATGCTGGCGACCGCGGCGGCGGTGTAGGGTCCGACTCCCGGAAGCTCCCCCCAGGCTTCGGCGCTGCGCGGAAGCTCCGGCAGGAGCGCCAGCGCCTGGGCCACGCGCCGCAGATTGCGCGCGCGCGCATAGTAGCCCAGACCCTCCCACAGTTTGAGGACGGTCTTCTCCGGCGCCGCGGCCAGGGCGGCGAAGTCCGGCAGAGCCTCGAGCCAGCGGGCAAAATACGGCAGCACCGCCTTCACCTGCGTCTGCTGCAGCATGAACTCGCTGACGACGGTCTTGTAGAGTGAGGGCCTTTCGCGCCAGGGCAGTCGGCGGGCCTCGCGGCGATACCAACCGGCCAACGAATCCTCGAAGGAGGCCTGGTGCGTCAGCAGGGCGGCGGCGGAGCGGGGCATGGCCACCATTGCCATGGATAAAATTGCCTTTTTTCGAGCCTTTTGCGCTCTCTCGGGGTTAGCCATGCCGAAGAAGACCACCGAGGAGGAAAAGCCGAAGAAGCTTTCGACCTACACCGTAAAGCTCGACGACGCCCAGATGGAGAAGCTGCGCAGCCTCCTCGCTGGGCGCGGTTGGACGCCCTTCGAGGTCGCCTATGCCCGCTTCGCCTTCAAGGCCGACCATCTCAAGGTCAACCTCACGGCCTACGAGAGTCACAAGGTCGTGATCGCCGGCAAGGGCACGGAGGACTTCGTCCGCGACGTGCTGGAGCCGGAGATCACGCTGGCGGCCAGACTGGGCTACGATGACATCCTGCATCCCGACTGGTTCGAGTCGCACGCGGGCCTGGACGAGAGCGGCAAGGGGGATTTTTTCGGTCCGGTGGTCGCGGCCACGGTCGTGGCCGGCCGGCCGGCGGTCGAAGCTTGGATCGCCGCGGGGGTGAAGGATTCAAAGAAAATCACCGAGCCCCAGATCATCCGCTTTGACCGGCTGATCCGCGAGACGCCGGGCGTGGCCGTGAAGACCTTTTTTCTGAACATGGGAAAATACAACGAGCTGATGGCGCGCAAGGGCGCGAGCCTCAACCGGCTGCTCGGCTGGATGCATGCCACGGCCGCCGAGCAGGCGTTGGCCCAGATACCCGTGCCCTGGGGCCTGCTCGACCAGTTCAGCGAACAGCCGCTCGTCCAGCGCGAGTTGGCGAGGAAGAGCGTGAAGAATTTCGAGCTGCGCATGCGTCCCAGGGCGGAGGAGGATCCGGTCGTGGCCGCGGCCTCGGTCGTGGCCCGCGCGGAGTACGTGCGGCAGATGCACGCCCTCTCGCAGCGCTTCGGCGCGGCGCTGCAGAAGGGCGCGAGTTCCGCGGTCAAGGAGCAGGCGGCCGAGATCATCCGGAAATTCGGGGTCCACTCGCTGGGGGATTTTGCCAAGCTGCACTTCCGCACCGCCTACGAGGTCGTGGCCGCGGAGGGCAAGCTCGGCGAGCTGCCGCTGCCGGAGCCGAAGGCGAAGATGGAGTGGAACTGACCGCCCGTCGAGGCATGCCCAAGCGCCGACAGCTCCGCGCGTTCGACCTCCGGCAAATCGAGGGCTTTTCCAGCCTGATCGGCGTCGACGAGGCCGGGCGCGGCGCGCTGGCCGGACCGGTCGTCGCGGCCGCGGTGCTCGTGACCCGCGAGTTTCTCGAGGGCCGCTGGGCCCTCGCCAAATCCGGGCGGGTGAACGATTCGAAGCTGCTCACGGCCGCCGACCGGCGGGAGCTCTGGGTCGAATTCGAGGCGCTGGCCTCCCAGGGGCTGATCCACGCCCATTACGGCGTGGCGGGGGTCGAGGAGATCGAGCTTTTCAACATCCTCGGCGCCACCAAGCTCGCCATGCGCCGCTCCCTCGAGGGCATTTATGCTCCCGAAGCCTTCGAGCGGAAGACCGAGCCCGATCTGTTCGCCGCGATCGAGGTGCGCCGGGAGTTTCGCCCCACCGTCTCCTGCCGCGTGCTGGTCGACGGGCTGGCGCTGCGCCGGTTTCCATATCCGCACACCGGCCTCGTGCACGGGGACGCCCGCTCGCTCTGCATTGCCATGGCGTCGATCATCGCCAAGGTGCAGCGCGATCGGCTGATGCATGAGCTGGAGGCCAGGGTACCGGGCTACGGCTTTGCGCAGCACAAGGGCTACGCCACCGAGGAGCACCGCGCGGCCATCCTCCGGCTGGGCCGCAGTCCGCACCACCGCGACGTCTTCCTGCGCAAGCTGCTCGCGGGGCGGCCCGATCCCGCGCAGATGGAATTTCTCGCTGAAAGCGGCGAGGTTTGACAGGCTGCCCCCGGTACCGCCCGCCATGCCCGTCAAGAAACATAATTCGCTCGACCGCGTCCTGGGGCGCCTCGGCACCCTGGACTCGGTCAACCTGGCCAATCTCGTGCAGCGCCTGGCGCGGGAGCGGGGACTCTTTGAGGATATCTTCAACGCGCTGCAGGAGGGGGTCCTGGTGATCGACGTGGATGGGATGGTCGAGTACGCCAACGCCGCGGCGCAGCAGCTGCTCGGCCTGGGCGGCGCGGAGCTGGCCGGACAGACTCTTTGGCGCCTGGTGCCGGGCCTGCGCCCCTCCCTCGAGGCCGCCCTCGGGGACGCATCGGCGGTCCTGACCCGTGAATTCGACCTGACATATCCCGAGCTGCGGACCATGCGGCTCTACCTGGTGCCCTTTCTGGGGGAGAAACGGGGCGAGCCCCGGCGATTTGCGGTCATCCTCACCGACATCACCGGCGAAAAGCGCACCACCGAGCGGCGCATTGAGGACGAGCGGACCTCGTCCATCCTCCTCCTGGCGGCGGGCGTGGCGCACGAGCTCGGCAATCCGCTCAACTCGCTCACGATTCACCTCCAGCTGCTGGAACGGAAGCTGAAAAAGCTCAAGCCCGGCGCGGCCGACCTGGCCGACTCTGTCGCCGTCTGCCAGGAGGAGGTGCAGCGGCTCGACGGCATCATCCGGCATTTTCTCGAGGCGGTCCGACCCAGCCGTCCCGATTTGGCCGAGACCAACCTCGCCGGGGTCCTGGCGGAGGTGCTCCGCTTCCAGGCGAACGAGCTGGCTGACCGGGGGATCACGGTCGAGGCGGAGACCCCTTCCACGCTGCCGCCGGTTCTCGCCGACCGCAACCAGATCAAGCAGGTCTTCTTCAACCTCATCAAAAATGCCCTCGAGGCGATGCAGTCCGGCGGCCGGCTGCGCATCAAGTCACGGGCCGACGACGATTCCGTCTATCTGCTCTTCGGCGACAGCGGGGAGGGCATCAGGCAGGAGGATCTGCTGCGACTTTTCCAGCCGTATCACACCACCAAGCCGGGGGGCCATGGCCTCGGCCTGATGATCGTGCAGCGGATCATGCGCGAGCACGGAGGCCGCGTGGGCATCGAAAGCAAGGAAGGGGTGGGCACGGTCGTGACCCTGCAGTTCCCCCGCAAGGACCGGCGGGTCCGGATGTTGCCAAGCTAGGACTCTACGGCAGGCTGGCCTCCGGTCCCATCAGGCTCTTCACCGGGATTGAGTGGGTCTCGATCTTGTCGCCGGTGCGCAGCGTCACCGTGACCGGGATGACGTCCGAAGTGACCCCCAGCTGCGAAATCATCGGATTGGGCTCGGCCATCTGTCCGGGAGCCAGGCTGAGCAGCGCCGGTGCGACCGCGAAATTGCCGAGGTCCGAGTTAAAGTCCTGGATTTCGACCTGGACGATCTGCCCGCTGCGATTCTCGAGTTTCAAATGCAGGGTGATGGGGGGCAGGGGGCTGCCGAGGGCGCCGCGGGCCTTGATATAGGCGTTATACGAATCCTCGTCGAGGCGCTCGCCCTCGGCGGGATTCTCTCCGGCTTTCTTGCCCTTGCCGCCGCCGCCGCCGCGCCCGACGCCGCGGCTGATGGTGACCGTGGCGTTCAGCTGTCCCCCGAAAAAGACCATCTCGCCGCGCATGGCGACGGGGCGCTCCCCCCCGGCGACAGCGGCGTCAAAGGAATCGCCTTTTGGCTTGGTCCCGCAGCCGGCGCCGCCCAGGGCGAGGACGAGCAGGAGGGCGGACGCGACGGCGCGGCCGGATGGGGACGAGGAGGCGGGATACGACGGCATGGGTTAAGATTGCTTACTGCGGCACCTAAGGAGGCGTGCCGAGTGGGACGCGTCAATGAACGAAATGTTGCCTGAAAGTGCGCTATGCGCCATTGGGGTAATTGCGCATCTTTCCGGGTGGATTTACGTCTAAGCCCGTGACGCAATGCCCAACGCATGGATCCATCTTCCCCGACCGAGCTGGTCGACCTTGTCCGCCGAGCCCAGAAAGGCAATGAAGCGGCACAGCGTAAGCTCATCATCAGCTATCAACACCGCATTGCCGGCTTTGTCTATGCGATCACCAATCGGAGCGATTCGGTCGAGGACCTCGCCCAGCAGATCTTTATCAAGATGGTCCGGGCTCTCGAGCGGCTGCAGGCTCCGGCCCAGTTTGAGTCCTGGCTCTTCCGCCTCGCCCGCAACACCTGCATCGACCACCTCCGGCGCCAGAAGCTCCGCCGCATCTTCATGCCCTTCGCGCCCGAGCATGAGGACGTGCCCGAGCCGCCCGGGGCGGTGGACACCGAGGAACTCGACGCCCTCCGCCACGCCCTGGGCCAGCTGCGTCCGCAGGACCGGGCGCTCCTGGCGCTGGTCCAGGAGGGACGCAGCCATGCCGAGATCGCCGATGCCCTCACCATCACCGTTGCCGCGGTAAAGGCCCGACTGCACCGCGCGCGGGAACAGCTCCGACAGTATTACCAACCACACCATGAAAACTGAACTTGAAGATCGCCTCTGGCGCCAGCGGCAAGCCCATGCGGCCACGCTCCTCTCTCCCGGCTTTGCCGACCGGGTCCTGCGCGCCGCCCGCGCCGGCCTCGAAGCCGCGCCGTCCCTGGTCGGCCAATTCCTCCTGGGCGCCGCGACCGCGGCGGCCTGCGCCCTGGTCGTCATCGTGATTCATTCCCGCGCGACGCACGCCCAGGACGTGCGCACCCTGGCGGCCTGGAAGGAAATCGCCACTTCCGCCGACAATATGAGCCAGACTCAATGAGGCAATTCCTCGCCATTGGCCTGTTGTCCGTCCTGGTGTTTGCCGGCGGCTATGGGGTCCGCATTTGGGTGGACGACCACCGGCCGCTGCCGCGTCCGCCGGGGCCCTTCATGGGGGAATTCTCGACCCCCAGCGCGACACCCAGCGCGCCCGCAGCGGCGCAGCATCCGTTTAACCGGGTCAAGCTCGCAGCCGAGATCGAACATCTGCGGCCGCAGATGGACATCTACCATTCCCGAATGGCCGAGATCGACGCCGAGTTTGAGCGCAACCTGCTGCCGATCCTCACGGCGGAGCAGAAGACCCATCACGCCGAGGCGCTCGCGCGCAAGGCGAATCAGCCGCCAAAGCCCGAGGAGACGCAGCTGCTCACGGACGAACAGATCACTAAACTGTTGCAGCAACCCCCTTCGACCGTCTTTCGCAATGTTATCCTCCAGATGAAGTCCGACGCCCTGAACAAGGAGCTCAAGCTGGATTCGGCCCAACAGGAGAAGGTGAAGGAACTCTTGCGCAAGCGACGTGAGGAATTCATCGCCCTGGTGGACAGCGTGCCTCCGCCCAGCCTGACGCTTATGAGCCTGGCGCCAGCGGCACAGCGGCTGGGCGCGCCCAAGGGGGACCCGGCTGCCGCGATGAAGCCCTAGGTACGCCGGGACGGGCCCGCGGGGCTTGACCAGCGGGGGAGGCGCCGCGTGAATGGGGCCAGATGGTGCCCAGCGTCCTGATCGTCGATGACGAGAAACACACCCGCGAGGGCCTGCAGCAGGCGCTGGCGGACGGCTACGACGTAAGCGTGGCGGCGAGCGCCGACGAGGCG
>Ga0302326_10013432_pt1 | contig 17358 bp, 7 predicted proteins | sample Palsa_T0_3_FD_202264 | JGI IMG/M metagenome (GOLD analysis project Ga0302326, IMG submission 202264) | Peat permafrost microbial communities from Stordalen Mire near Abisko, Sweden - Palsa_T0_3 | ecosystem: Environmental > Terrestrial > Soil > Palsa > Peat permafrost | place: Sweden: Abisko... | reverse complement strand
AGAACCAATCGCCGCGGCGAAAAAGCTTGGGGCCTTCGGGCGCGAACGTTTCGACCACCCAGTCATCGGGATAACGCCACGGATTGTAGACCTGTTCCAATGCACCGACCGTCGCCAGCCCATCATCGGTCAGGGCAATTCTGCGTACGCCGTTAAAAAACAAATAGCGTTTGCCGTCTTCACCGACCGCATGGCCTGGATCGATGCAACCGGAGACCTTGAGGTCAATTGGATCACTCCATGGGCCGCGGATATTGTCGGTGTGGATGACGAAGATTGACTGCTGGTCATCCGAAATTGCCGGAATGTAGATGAAGTAGCGCCCGTCATACTTGACCAGGTCCATTGCCCAGATCGTGCCGAGGGGTTTGATTAGTGCCGGACCGATCGGCGCCCAGTTTATAAGATCGCGCGAGTGCCAGACGATGACGCCGGGATAAGAGAAGAACGACGAGAACGTCATGTAATAGTCGTCGCCGTCTTTCAGCACGGTGGGATCCGGGTGGTCACCGGAAACGACCGGATTGAGGTATGTCCCATCGCCGAGATCGGCCCTGCGCTGCCCTTCGAAGCCAGCGGCTGGTTTCGGGGCCGAAATCGTGCTTGGTCCACCGATGGCATTTCGGCGAATGAGATCAGCATAAAAGCGGGCGCTGAGCTTGGGTGTGCGCTGGAGCGTTTCGTAGTTGGTGTAGCAGATCCCGAAGCGCCGCGTGTACCCATACGCCCACTCAAAATTGTCGAGGAGGCTCCAGAGGAAGTAACCCCGCAACGGATACCCTTCAGCCACAGCGCGGTGGGCGTGGATGAGATGGTTCTGCAGATACATCACCCGTGCCGTATCGAGAATCTCTCCCTGCTCGTTGGGCCGGTCCGGATTGGCACACCCGTTTTCAGTGATGTAGATGGCTGGCGGATTCCAGATCTCACTCACCAGGCGCGGCGCCCAATAAAGCACCGACGGCCCCAGCGCCAGCCAGGGCATGTCCAGTCGCGGGTAAGCCGCATCGTGCGGCACAGTCACCCACCCGCGCGGAGCAGAAGCATCTGTTCGAATGTATTCCGGCGCGTACAGGTTCAGCCCCACAAAATCGAGTGCCGTAGAGATGGTTCTCATCTCCTCATCGGTATAGACCGGCGCATCGCCCCCTTGCTCCTTGATGTAGTCCGGGTGGTACGCCCCTTCCATAATCGGCGTGAGATACATCCCACCGCGATAGCGCATCGCATCGCGGGCAACAGCGAGATACTCCGGCGTTTCCAGCAGCGGGACGACGCCCGTAAGGTTTTCCGCAATGCCAACCGGCGGGCAGCGTCCGGCGCTATGCGCGGCGGCGCGAAATGCTTGAACGGCCAGGCCATGTCCATAGATCGCGTGGTGCCGCGCCTGGTTCAGGACCCGTTTGCTGCAACGCTTGCCGGGCGCGAAGGGCTCAGCATCCGCGCCGTATCCCTTGTCGAGAAAGCAAACGAATTCATTGATCGTGAAGACGCCGGCGAGGCGGTCGCCCAGCGTCTTGCCAATCAGATGGGCCAAATCGCCCAATCGTTGCGCGCACTCCTTCGACTCCCAACCGCCAAACCGATCTTCCGCCCACTGCGGGAGGTCCCAATGAAACAGCGTCGCCCACGGCTGCACCCCGGCCGCCAGGAGCTCGTCCACCAGCCGGCGGTAAAAATCGAGTCCCTTCGCGTTGGGAGGCCCCTCGGGGTCAGGCAATACGCGCGACCAACTGATGGAGAACCGGTACGCCTGGATGCCCAGTTCCTTCATGAGGGCTACGTCGCCCCGGTACAGGTGGTAGTGGTCCGTCGAGCGATCGCCGGTGTGGTCCATCGCGATCGCGCCGGGCCGGCGACAGAATCTGTCCCACACGCTGGGCGTCCGGCCGTCCTCCGCCGCGGCCCCCTCAACTTGATAAGAAGCGGTTGCGGCACCCCAGAGAAACGATTGAGGGAACGGGCAGAAGAGGTTCTTCATGATCGTAAGCCAGCTCCTTTGATCGTGGATTGCGGTGCATTTTCGTCCAGGAAATACCAGCCACTTAACCAGGTTGCATCTCTTTGTCTTCGATCAATGGATCGTCCATATTATGTCCGTGCTCCACCGTGCCGTCATCCGCGGCGATTCGCCGCGACGTGCGCAGCGTGTGCACCAGTTCCCACAGGTCGCGGGCGACGCCGATGGTGAACCAGATCGTCGTCGGCACCGCCACCATAAGCGTCAGGACGACGTTGGTCCCCAACTGGTAATTGAACCACCAATTTGGGGAAAGCCGACCGACAACCAGTGTCCAGAGCAATATGGCGACCGCAACGATCTGCCAGAATATCGTCCAACTGAAAGTGGCATAGGTGAGAACTTTATCGCCGCGCGTGAAATGCCGGTCGATGTTCAGGAAATTTGCCAGCCTGGATCGCTCGGTTTGGCTGCGGTCAGCGACAATGTCATCGGCTTTGACACGATATTTGCCGCGATGAAGCATGGCATCAAGATTGAAATCGTTCTTGCAGGTCAGGAGCGAAACCGAAACGTAGCCGAGAGCGCTGACAATCACCGCGATCAGCGTCAGTTGCAGCCCGTTGAGGGGGCATTTGTCCGAATGTGTCACCAGATATTGGTGGAAGTGGCTGTTCGAGCTGAACAGGCCCGCCAAGAGAGGATCCAGCCCCGGCCAGTATTGCTGAAAAATGAAGAAGATCACCGAGAGGCTCGACCCCGCGATGATCGACGTCCACGCCCCGGCGGTGGTCCCCTTTTTCCAATAGAGTCCGCCCCAGACCACAAATCCGATGCCGCCCAGGTAAAGCGTTGAGAGCAGTTGCACGGCCAGAACCAGGTAATCAACGGGTTTGAACCAGATGCTGAAGAGCAACGCGAACACCGCCACACCCAACACCATCAACTTCAGCCATCGCACGTGCGCATCCGGCTGCAACGGTGTCTTTCGCATCGGCAGAAAGACGTCCTGCAGGAATGTGGACCCGTAACTGTGCAGTTGCTGGCCCTGCCCGGCGAGTAATCCGAAGAGAAGAACGGCGCAAAAGCATCCTTTGATGCCGGGCGCCAGCAGCACACCGATGGCGATCGGCATTTGCATCTGCGTCCGAAGCTGCGGAAGACTCACCGCAGCCAACGCGTGCTGCACCGTCGCCCGGTCCGATGCGAATGCCGGACTATGCAGCAGCGTGAACGCGCCGATCGAAACCAGCGCCGCCATGGCGGTCGAGCTATAGTCTCGCCAGTTCCCCACGATGCCCGCCATGCGGCCTTCGTGCGGTGTCTTGGCGGAAGCCGCAAAACCCTGATTCCACGCGTTCCCGCGAAACCAATACAGGTTCAGAATCAGACCGATCAGAACGTACCACACGTCGAAATCGGAGCGCGAGCCGATGTCAAAAGGATCCACATAAGATGCCCCGTGCCCTCCGGACAGCATCGCCGCCCTTACTTGCGATATCGAGAGCGTGTAGACCAGAAATCCCGCGACGATCAGGTAAAAGATCGAGGAGATGACGCCTTCAAGGCAATCGGTCACCATCACGCTGATCTGGCCGCCCGTCAGAGCGAAATAGACGCTCATCGCCATGAGAATCGCCATCACGGGAACGTACGTCGGCACGTTCATTCCCCCCCATCGAAGCTGCTCGGGAAATCCACAAAAGTAAACGAAGAACCGCGCTCCGACCGCCGGCTGCACGCCGAAGCTCAGAATCCCGGAGAATGCATTCAAAAAGCTGGCGAACATCCTGACTCCCCGGCTGTAGCGGACTTCGAAAAACTGGTGGAAGGTCAGCGCGCGGGTTTGCCGGAAACGGTATGAGACCACTCCCAGCAGCCCCAGAAAAAATGCGATAATTCCGGTGAAAGATTGCCAGAACGTTAGCGACCACCCAACCTGCGAAAACACCTCCAGCGCCACGATCATCACCATGACCGAAGCCACCGTTTGCGACCCGGCGGTGGAAATCAAAAACCGCCCCGCGCAGCGATTGGCGGCCAGAAAATCGGCGACGCTCCTCACAAATCGCCGCAGGTAGAGGCTCACCGCCAGCACTATGACCAGGGGAACGGCCATGATGGCGATGTCAAGCCGGCCAAGATTCATGAATCGCCACCTTCCCATTCAAGGGCCGAAAACAGTCCCGAATTCCCAACGGTTAAACGGGCGGCCAATACCCAATCTGCAATTTCATGATTCTCGATTACCGTGGTCCCGGGACTTCTATGGATGAATGCTGACCAGATAAGCGTCGTTTTCGTTAAGAGGCAAAGTGAACATCGCTGGATGGAGAACGCTCACGTTGAAATCCTCTCACCGAACAATCAGACCGATTTTATCGAAGCAGATGCTGCCGCTGGCTGTTTTGGATGTCGTGAGGATAAACACGATGTTGAACGCCGTGGACATTGGCACAATGTACTTGGGGTCTTTCAGCGGGACGCTGAAGGTATGCCATTCGGCTGCATCGGCAAGCGAGACGTGGCCGAGAAACATCCAGTAATTGGCGGGGCTCTGCATGACCACATCGACTTCGGTGTTGGGGTCATCGCATTTGAAGTTGAGTGCCTTCATGTCGAACACAACGCCGCGGATGTTCGAACGATTCAACTGCCGCTCGTCGGGAAAGTCGCTCACGGTCATCAGCGCATGCTTCCGGCTGGAAGGGCTGACGCCTTGCGGCGGCAGATCGACGCGAGCAACGTCCTTATCGGCACGCACAGAATGGTCCGGAGACAGCGTGAAATCGGAAGAGAAGCTCTTATCAGTCACCGGCTTCTTCTGGAAATCCCATAGAACGACCGGGCGCGGAACCGAAGACTTGATCTTGATTTGCCTGGATACCTGCGTAGTACCATCGTGAGCCGTGATGGTCAAAACACCGTCCCCCGTGGCAATAAAATGAAAGTGGCGGACCGCATCGTTCAAGTCAACGGTATCGCGATCGAGTTGAGCGGAAACACCCGAAACATGTAGTTTGGCGGCGGGTAGATCACCGATGTACGGCGCTTCCGCTTGCGTGTCTTGCACAGCCTGGACCCAGGCTTCGACGCGATCGCCGGAGTACACCTCATCCGGCGTCACCAGTTGCAGGCGATGCTTTCCGGTGCTGGGTTTCACATCACCTGTTCCGCTCCATTGAGAGAGCGCGGGCGTGCGAATTTCCGGAATTCGCAGATGGGTAACACTGAACGGTGGCAGATTGAGCTCGATCGTTCTGGCGGTGGCAACGGGCAGATCGGTCGGACGCAGGCTCCATTCCGGCAGATGTGTCAGCAGATTCCAGAAGTAGTTGCGGCCCGACAACGTCACCCGCTCGCCTCGCGCGGCCGGATGGAAGTGGTCCAGTTGCAGCACAACCTTCACGGGCCGGTCTTCATCGGGATTGATCAGTTGAACGTATACAGCCTTGTCGTCCCTGGATGCGATGGAATAGAGTGCGGGAAAAGATTTGTCTGAGCCGGAGGGAGCGGAGATAACGGAATTGACCAGCCGATCGCCGGTGAAGTTATTCCAGAGCCACATGGCAAAGTAGCCGGCTTTTCTATAGAAGCGATGGGCATCTTTGTCCGTAAAGATCAGGGATTGAGCGATGGCCATGGGCCGGATGTGCGTGAAGATGTCCCATTCGGTGGCGAAATCCACACCATCGTTGGCCATCTCCCCGAGCATTCGCGCATGCCACAACCCGCTGAACATATCCGAGCCGTTCAAGCCGCCGGCGAGGTTCCATTCGGTGAAGGCGATTTGAATGTCCTTTTCGCGATCTGGCTGATATTCGTGGATCCATTTCTTGACGTTGCCCACGTTGTGGCCAACCACTCCAGCAACGTCCGCAAGATTTTCCCGTGCGCCTGAAACCAGGCTGCCCGGATAGGCATGGATCGAAGCGAAGTTCACATTTTTGCCGCAGTCGCGAATCATCGCTTCACAGAAAGCTTCCCCGCCGGTGAGGATGTTGGGATCCACCTGCTTGCATGCATCAGCGATCGCGTTGAAGCGGCGGGTGTAGATCTGGGCGGTAATGAGCGATCCATCCGGCAGCGTGTTCCCCGGCTCCCACGATCCACCCAGCTCGTTGCCGATTTCCCAGACGCGTGCGTTATAGTGATTGGTGACGTTATCCCAGCGCACCCACTCGGCGGCGTCAATAGGCCGGCCAGTGCCCGCGTTCAGGCAGACAAGCGGCTGCGCTGCTGGTATGGCGGCGACCCAGTCCTGCATCGTTTTCACATCAACGTTGCCGCTGAAGTTGCTGCTGGGATGCAGCGTATGTGCATCAACACTGAAGCCGGGCTTATAGCCAGAGTAATCGACGGCGGGATAACCATCTGGCCCGACGGCATTGACGTTGATCTGGCCATCGGCGTCGCGGACGCCGTTGCCGTTCCAGTAGGTTCCGTTGGACCACGACCCACCCGGAAGCCGGATGTAGCCGGGATGCAGATCAGCGATCCACTGATGAATGGTTGGATCGGCGAAGTGATCGGGATCGTTCCATAGTGCGATGTTGGTGCCGCCGAGCCGGTGAGGTGAGAAATTCCGGCCGATCGATGCTGCATCAATCGTGACCTTGACTGTAAGGGGCTGTGTCTGAACCTTCTCCATCTCCGTTGCAGGCGGTCCTGCGGCGGCGGCAGCTCCAAACGCGGCAATGGCGTACCAGGCAAATAAGGGCCTTTTCATAGTTCACTTGTCGTCGCCGACGAACTGCACTATTGTCGAAGCAGCCATTTCCCTTGGAATTGGTGTCGCCGTCAAACACCGTAACGGAAGAAGCCGGGGCGTCGCCTCCGCTGGCTTGGGCAACGCGCCACGCTAATGGAATCGAAAGAGCGAGTAGACCGACACAAACCGCCATTCTCGAATGCCAGCGTAAATCCCTTGGTATTGCATCGCCTCATGACACTGACTTCCGATCAAGCCCGGCAGTAACGCGCGGGCTTGCAAGCACCGAATTAACGCGAACCGCGACGTCCCGCCTTGCGTTGGGCTCCGGATTTCGCGGGAGCAACGGCATCATCTGCCAGCGGCTCAAAGGCAACCGCTTCCCTCTCACACAATTCATCGGGTGCACTAATTTTGCACAATAGCATGCGCACCGCACGACGCCCGACCTCGGCCGTGGGAATCTTGATCGCCGGCACACGAATGCCGGCGATGATTTGATCGATGGGCGCGAACTGAAGCACCACCAGATCGCCAGGGATCGAAAGACCCAGTTGCGTGGCGGCGAAAAGGATCGGGGTCACTTCGTTTTCCGAATACGCAATCATCGCGGTGGACCGATCCGGCGCTGACATCGCAGATACGCATTCCTTGACGGTATCAGCAGGGAGTACAAGGCGATCGTCGTACCGCACGCGCGGCGAAAGACCGGCGGCATTCATCGCGCTGCTGTAACCCTCGATTCGGTCATCGACGCTGTAGTGGGCGCGCGAGCGAAACTGCTCGAAGGTGAGCCCGGGATGAACATCCGAGAGCATGAGGTGCACCAGGTCGATGCGGCGGTGGCCGTGTGCAATCAGCGCTGCCGTCGCCGCATGCGCGGCGGCGCGGTCATCGGGGTGCACGCAATCCGAGGCGAGCTTGACATTGGTCCAAACGGCCGGCGTATGATGCGCGTCAATCAGCTCGAGCATGCGTGCGGGAATGTGGTGGGTGTAATTCACGATCATCCCATCGGCGACATACTCGCGGAGCACCTTGGGGATGAACTCGTCGTTAGACAGCTCTTCATCCGACAATAGCGAGACCGAAAGGTGCATATTGTGCTGGAGGAGCTCTTCATCCACGCCGTCGAGGAGTCCGATGGGCAGATGACTGACGGTTCGCAGACCCCCATGGCTGAGCACAAGCGCGGCGCAGCCGATTTTCCCCTGGCGGATTGCGCGAGCCGACGCGTTGGGCCGATAGCCCATTTCTTCAACGGCGGCGAAGACTTTGCGTCGGGTCTCTTCGCTGTAACGAGCGGAAGCGCGGCCGAGCACGTTGCCCACCGTGGGGATCGAGAGGCCTGTTCGTTCCGCGATTTGCTTAATGGTGACTGACATGGTCGTACCTGCCGCGATAAGAACGTTATTACATGACGAAATTTAAGATAAATAACGTTACCATGTCAATAGAAAAATTGCGTGCAACTCTTTCGCGGCCACTGCCCCACGTATGGACATTCCACGGCGACGGGTCCTTCGGCGCGTGCCTTCAATCAGCTCGCACCGCGTCGGCGACGGAGCAGGACCATTTCCCTCTCATTGGTTAGCCTCCCGCGCCTCGGCCCGCCGGCGACGACGCCGGCCGATCAACATTGGGACGACCCCGCCAAGAACCAGCATCATTGCACCGGGTTCGGGAGTGGCACTGTACACCAGGTCAAGGTCCTGCCCCGATGGACCCAGGCCCGTGGCTGCGACCACTTCCAGTTGCCAGGAGGTCGTAAGGCCGCTGGCGGAACTGGGCGCGGTGAAACCGCTGGTGCTGAGCACGAAGTCGCTGGAGTCGATGGTGCTGAGGTTTGTTCCGCTGGTCACAGCGGTCCCGTTCAGCGAGATGCCATTCACGGCGGTGGCGATGGGGAACAACTGGGTTCCATATCCGAACCCCGACGAGGGGGAGCCGGTAATGTTGACGGTAAATTTGCCGCTTGAGCTGAGCGACGTGCCGCTACCGAGTAGGATCGATTGGGTGGCGATTTCATCCCAGCCGGTCGCTCCGCCCGCCGTGCCAGTGGACGTGTCAGCGTTGATCTTCCACGTATAGCCGCTGCCGGCGCTCAGCGCCACGCCGCTGGTGCTGTAGCTGGTCAACAAACCCGTCGCGCTTGTGCTTGCCCCTGCAGCGATCAAACCGCCGCTGTTGACGGTAATCGTCCCATTGGACGTACTGGATGTGCCGATGTAGCCATTGCCGCCGAGCGTGCCGCCGCTTTGCACGGTGACAGTCCCGGTTCCGGTACCGGAGGATCCGCTGCTGTTGTTTACCCGCAACGTACCGGCATTGATCGTTGTCCCACCTGTATAGCTGTTTGGATTTGAGAGGGTCAGCGTGCCGGCGCCTACCTTGGTGAGCGACAATGCGCCCGTGTTCGAGCCGGTGGTATCGGAGATCGCGCCGGCGAAAGTGGTGCTGGTGTTATCGTTGCCCACCGTGAGCGTCGCGGCGGTGTTGCTGTTGTTGGTCACCTGCGCGGTGCCGGCGTTGTTGGCGGAGCTCAGCGAGCCAATACTCTGGCTAAAGCCGTTGAGTTCGAGTTGGCTGGTACTGCTGGACGGCGCTGCGATGACTACCGCCGAGTTCGGTGAGAAGGCTCCGCTGCCGCCTGCCTGAAGAATGCTGTTGCCGTCGGCCTCGTTTGCGCCCACGAATGTCGGGCCGCTATAAGTGTTCGAGCTTGTCGGCGTCAGGTTGAACGTCTGGGCGTTTGTCAGCACAATCAGGCCGCCGGGTCCGCTGATCGGAGCGGCAACTGTCATGCCCCCCGTGGCGGCGTTGTTATAAAGGGTCGAAGTGCCAGCCAGGGTGATGTTGCCGGCAACGGTCGGATTAGCACTACCCACCCCACCTTGATTAATGTAGCCGCCGTCGAGGATCAGGTTATTGACGGTGGTGGTGTAATTGCCGCTGCCTTTCAGAAGCAATTCGCCGCCGAAGCCGAGGGTCAGCGAGTTGCCGGTAAACGTGAAGGGGCCGGAGGTAGTCGGGGTCCGGAGTTGGATTGCAGCGGCGGTGCTTCCGCCGCCGACGAAGTAATTCACCGTGCTGGTGGCTGCGGTGGTCTCGACTGTACTGCCGCCCCCGTTGCCCCACCCCGCGCCCGAGCCACCGCCGGTAAAGCTCGAACCACCGAAGCCATCGCCGGTCCCTAAAAGGTACTCCACCCCATTAGCGGTCGGCGAAACCAGTAGATCGACGCTGCTGCCGGTGAATGAGTTTCCCACGCCTCCGCCGGTGATCAAATGGTAGGTGTAGCTGCTGGACAGCAGGGTTGTGTTGAGCGCTATGTTGGAAATCGCGGGGAACACCGTAGTGCTGGGCGAAGACATGGCCAGGGCCGTGCCGGTGTAGCTGCTCAAATCGTAAACCGTGGTGCCGCTCGCCGGCGTGCCGGTCGGCTTGTACGTTGCGCCGCTGGTTGTGGTCAGACTGCCGCTGATGCTCAATGTCGCGCCGAGAGTGGGCGTCACGATGGTGGTGGCACCGAGGCCCAGGCTGCCGGTGATCGTGCCGGTGCCCGATGTGGGCCCTGTGAGGGTTTGTGCGCCCAAGGCCAAGCTGCTGCCGCTCAATCCGTTGACGTTCAAAGTGGCGCCGCCGGCCAACTGGACGTTGCTCGAACTGGAGATGTTGTTCGGGCTGCTTGCGAGGGAAAGCGACAGCGTGCCGGCGCTGATCGTTGTCATACCCGTATAGCTGCTCGCGCCAGAGAGAACAAACGTCCCGCTGCCGGATTTGATCAACGAACCACCACCGGACAGGGTCCCGGAGTAGGTAGTGCTGGCGTTATTGCTGCCGACATTCAGTGTAGTTGCGCTGCCGGCTGTATCCGTCAACGCTTGGTTGGAGCTTCCCGAAAGCGCACCAATGTTGAAAGTGCCCGTATTGGCCGTAGACAAGAAGGAGACTCCGTTGGCCACCGAGGTCAGATTGAGCGTGGCATTCTGTAGCGCGTTGAGATTGTTGAGCTGCAAAAGACCATTCGTCGCGCTGGCAACGAAGCCGTTGGTGGGCGTTACCACCGTAATCGTGCCGCTATAGCTGTTCGACGCGCTGAGTTCGACGACGCCGGTATCTCCCCCGCTATTTGTGCCGCCGGCGACCGTCAAGCTTCCCGATCCCCCAATGGCCGCTGTAATGTTGAGCGTCTCGAAGTCGGCGCTATTATTAGCCGCTGCTCCGACCGCTCCCAGGAAAGAGCCTCCGGTGACAGTGTTGGCAGTAATGTTCCCGCCGACGGTCAGCGAAACGCCGGAGTCGCCGGCCGAATTTGCTTGATCGAACGTACCGCCGTTTAGAATGAGAGTGCCAACGCTGATTGTCATGGTGCCGCTGCTCTTACCGAGAAACCGACCACCGGAATCGATCGATAACGAGGCCCCCGCAAAGGTCGAGGTTCCGGATGTCGGCGTTCGGAGAACAAAACCCGCGGTGTCGTAGGTATTGGTGGATGCAGGCGCTGCCCCGTTGCTCCAGTTTCCGATCGAGTTGAACGATGAGTTGCCAGACAGATCGCTAGCGGTCAGCGTGACACTTGCCGCCGCCGCTTGCCTGGCCTGGCTGAGGAGACCCATCGCTGCCCCCGCCGCCGCAAAGGAAAGCATCGCCAGGAGCTTTGCGTCCCGGCTCTTCTCTTTCATTTGCCTTCCTCTGCCGCCAAACTTCTTCGTTTTCGAGACCATTTTGGATCCTCCGGATATCTTCGGATGTAATAACGTTATTAAACGGCCAAAATTTAAGATAATAACGTTATTATGTCAATAGAAAAATTATTCGCTCGGTGGCAACACGCGAACTGGCGATCCGCTTCCATTGCACTTGGGGGTTCGAATGGTGTCGGCGCGCGGGTCGGTGTCGGGAATCCAGTCGCCGCCACCGGGCTTTTTCACCAGGACCGTCCCACCTGCGTCATGCTTCTCCAGATACTGCACCCATCGAGTCATTCCCCCATTACAGGTGTACAGATAAACTTTGACGGCGGGCTTACCGTCATGGTCAAACGGTGTTGCCTGATCGCCGGCATCGACGAACAGCGACTTGCCATCATCAGCGCTGTAATAGGCGTTGCCGACCAGCTTGGGAGGGGCGATGCCCTGGCCCCGGGGCTGCAGGAAAGTAACTGTTTCCACAACCACCGCCGCGACTACCACTACAGCGATTGCAACGGCAATCTGGCGGTTTTCATTGATATAAGCGCGAATACCCATGTTAGTTAAGCTTTTCGGGGTTGGCGCGTCGAGTTGCGCCTCCAGTTGAGGGACTTCATCCACCGCTCAAGTGTGATTGGATCAATTGGGTTGATCGAGTCGAATCCTCGGCCAGTGGTGCGCCTGATACCACGCTGTTGTGTTTGGGCCCGGTGCGGTGCCCACTGTCCAGTTATAAACATTTGCGGTAGCTTGCGGTTCGAAGTTGGACACGGTGTTGAGACTTTCGGCGTGTCCGTCGAGAAACAGGACGTTGGTAACCGCCTCGTTGACATTGGTAAGGCCGAAATGGCGGCCGTTAATCCGCGATCCGTTTGTATTGAGGTTCAGGAAGACCCCGTCGAAAATCAGGACCGTTTCGGACGAGCGGTTGAAGAACGTGATCTTCAGGGGCTGTTGCGAATCGAGGTACGGAACCCCTGGGCTGCTGAACCCGTAATTTGGGGTGGCCAAAACGCTCCCTGGAAACACCCCCGGGCAGAAGGCTCCCCCGGCATACGTCATTGCGCTCATCCCGTACCAAGTGTCGAAGAAAACTTTAGAGCTGTCATTCCAGCACCGCCAGCAGCCGCCGCCGTTGGCAAAGTCGTTAAACGCACTTGGACTGCCGCCGACGCCGCCGACGCCTGGGCCGGCGCCGCCGTCATCGTAGCGGGAAATAAAGTCAAAACCGGCGGGGCAGTAGAAGACCGAGTCCTCGACCAAATTTGTGTTGGTATTCACTGGAACACTGGGCGCGGTTAGGTATCCGCATTGAACCAGCAGACTCGGCCAATTGTCGTATGTGCCCGTGCTAATACCGGTATACCCTGCGGGGCAAATGAAATTATGGTTTTCGCTCGCGTACCCGGTGAATGCCGTCCCGATCTGCCGAAGATTAGAAAGGCAGGCCACCAGACGCGCCTGCTCGCGGGCTCGGTTCAGGGCTGGCAATAAAATGCCAACCAAGAGGGCGATAATTCCCACTACCACCAGCAGCTCGACGAGAGTAAACCCCTTGGAATTGCATCGCTTCATGACACTGACCTCCGATCAAGCCGCGAGGGGAAGCATTGCACAGAGCTTTGCGTCCCGGCTCTTCTTTTTCAGTTGCTTCCTACGTCCGCCAAACTTTTCGGAACAATGAATTGCGCAATTATTGAAGACGCTACAAAATAACTCCCAATACACAAATCAGGAATGTCGGAAGCGTTGGGCTCCGGATTTCGCAGGCGCACGGCATCATTTCCGACCAAATCCCATACCGTCCAACTGAACGTTTAATAACGTTATTACTTGCCCCCCTCTTTTAAGGAAGCAACGCTACCATGTCAACAGAAAAATCTTTGTCGCAATCCTTCGTGGCTCTCGTCCACGGCTCTGCGCCATCTGCGAATGTCGTATTGCGCACCCTCGCAAAAGGTTTCTCCCAGCTATCCGCCAGCGGCCTCCGCTTTCCATCCAGAAATTTCCTATTGACATGGATAACGTTATCACATTACATTCTGCAGCGGTAATAACGTTCTTAAAGCGGCACTTTTGTCTCACCGCCCGGCCTCCGCAATTGGCGACTGAGGAGTGTTCCTGCGGCAGTACCGAGCGATCTTTCAGACCATGCTTCGTCGCTTCGCCTTGTATTCGTGTCGTCTGCGGCCATTCCTGAGCCGGTGGGGTTCTCGTATAGAGCCTGTCGGCGCTCACCCCTTGAGATGGCTATTCGTCCTCGCCCTGCTCGCCAGCCGCATCGCGGCGTCAACGGTGTCGGAACTGACCGTCGCGGAGTCGCCCTCACCACAGGCGTTCGCGCTGGTGGGTGGGGGCCGCGTAGCCGACGTGATCGTGGAGCCGGGCGAGGCAAAGGTGGTGTCGCTTTCCGCCCAGCTCTTCGCTGCCGACGTGGGCCGCGTGACTGGAGAAGTTCCGGCCGTCATGGGTGATGATGATCTCGCCAAACGGAACCGTCCGGCAGCCGTCCTCGTCGGTACCCTCGGTCACAACCGCCTGATCGACGGATTAGCAGCATCGGGCAAGCTCGACGTCTCCGCGATTCAATCTCGCTGGGAAGCTTTTGCCGTCGCGGTCGTCGACAATCCGACGCCGGGTGTCAAGCGAGCCTTGGTGGTGGCTGGCAGCGATCGGCGCGGCACCGCCTACGGGCTGTTCACCCTGTCGCAGGCCATCGGCGTCTCGCCCTGGTACTGGTGGGCCGACGTGCCACCGACACACCATGCCGCGCTGTACCTCAGCCTCGCTTCCCCGTTACACGACGCCCCCGCGGTGAAGTACCGCGGCATCTTCATCAACGACGAAGACTGGGGTATAAACCCCTGGGCGAAGGAGACGTTCGACCCGCCGTTCCACAACATCGGCCCCAAGACGTACGCCAAGGTCTTCGAGCTGATGCTGCGCTTGCGGCTTAACTACCTCTGGCCGGCGATGCACTGGTGCACCACGGCTTTCGGTTCGGTGCCGGAGAACGTTTCGCTCGCCGACGACTACGGCATCGTCGCCGGGTCGTCTCACTGCGAGCAGATGCTCTACAACAACATCAGGTGGAACGAAAAGACCAGCGGCCCCTGGAACTACAGCACCAACCGCGACGCCGTCCACGCAATCTGGGAGACCACCGCAAAGGCCCGCGGCCGTGACGAGGCCGTGTGGACGCTGGGCATCCGCGGCATTCACGACGGGCCAATGCAAACGCCGCCCAGCGACCTGCCGGGAAAGATCGACCTGCTCACTCAGATCATCGCCGACCAACGGGCCCTGCTCGAGCAGGACGTCACCCGGCAATGGGGTCCGGTCGCCCAGTGCTTCATTCCCTATAAGGAAGTGCAGCCGATCTACGATGCCGGCTTGAAGGTTCCCGAGGATGTGACGCTGGTCTGGGCCGATGACAATTTCGGCTATCTCCGCCGCCTCAGCAGTCCCGCAGAACGCCGGCGGAGCGGCGGGGCGGGCGTTTACTACCACATCTCCTACTACGGGGGTCCCCACGCGTACACATGGATCAACACCACTTCGCCCGCGCTGATGTGGGAAGAGTTGCACAAGGCTTGGGAAAACGAGGCGCGCACGATATGGATGCTCAACGTGGGCGACATCAAACCCATGGAGATCGGCATCGACTACTACGCCCGCCTCGCGTGGGATCCGCAAGCGCAAGGGCCCGATTCCCAACCCCGCTTCCTGCGCGACTTCGCGGCCAATTTCGGCGGCAGCACCGCGCCCGCCATCGCGGATCTGCTGATGGCGTATTACCGTCTCGGCACGGTGCGCAAGCCCGAATTGATGAACCGCGGATGGGCCCTGTCGCTGCCTTCCGATCGTGCCGCGCAGCTCGCTCACGACTACGCCGCGCTGCTGCAGAGCGAACGAGCCATTGCAGACGCCGTCCCCGCGCCCGCACGCGACGCTTACACCGAGACCGTCGGCTTCCCGTGTAGACTCCTCGGCTCAACCGGATTGCTGTTCATGGCCGACCGCAGCGCTCAGCGGGGAGACGACGCCCCCGCTCGTCAACAGGAGATCATCCGACTGCGCGACGACATGACCCGAGAGGTCAACAACTACAACACCTCGCTGGCCAGTGGCAAGTGGAACCACATGATGCCAGGCTTGGTCACGGCGAAGGACCTCACCAGCTGCTTTAGCGAAGTTCGCTGGCCGTGGGGAGAAGAATCGGGTCTTTCGAGCCGTTCGCCCGCCGACGTGCGGGAGACGAACGAGCCGCCGCCCGACCACACCTGGCACGATGCAGCCACGGCCACACGTGAGCCTGCCGAAGGCGTCCCGACCTGGCACGTGATCGACGGGCTCGGTGCCTCCGGGCGTGCCGTCGCATTGCTCCCGGTCAGCCTGCCCCTGCCGAGCGGGGCCGACAACGCCCGGCCGACGCTCACGTTTAGCTTCGTCGCCCCGGGCGGCCCCGCCGATGCGCTCCTGGACTTCCTGCCGACCATTCGCCTCTACCCTGGCATGAAGCTGCGCGTCGCGGTCGCGATCGACCACCAACCCTCCACGCTGGTCGAAGTGCCCGGCTCCGGCGGCAACGAGGACGAAGGCGGCTACGTGCGTAGCAACGCCGTTCAGGACAACAGCACGCTCGCCCGTGTCCCCTTGCCGTCGCTAGCTGCCGGTCCGCACACCTTCACCGTGAGCGGCGTCGATCCCGGCGTGGTCCTCGACCGCGTCCGTGTGCCTTGAGACGATCGGACCGCGGTCCGATCGCCGCCCGCCAAGGATTTTTCATCCCCGCGGTGGGGCGATCTTCACCGCACTCCCGTCGTACTCCACCGTCCGATCGGCGTCCGTGCTGTTGATGCCGGTGTCGTGGCCGGGTGACACCCAAACGATGTCGAATCGCCGGTGGGCGGGCATGCCCGTTCGACGCGCCGCTGGACGATCCGCCCGCCGGTCGGCACACGCTGACCATCACCGCGATCGACCCGGACATGGAGCTCGACCAAATCTGCCTGCCGGTCGGGGCCACGCCGTAGCAGTCCCTGTCGCCGGGCAAGTCGTAACCAAAAATTTTCTATTGACATGACACCGCTACTACCTTAGATTTTGGCGACGTAATAACGTTATTAAGTTTAGTCGGTCGTTGCCCTGATCTTTTCAGATGTGTCCCGCCGGTCTTAAGCCCGGGCATATCCTTCTCGCCGCCGCGGGCCGGACACGGTCTGGGCGAAGTGCGCGGCGGCGGGGTCGCCGGCGCGGCAGGCCAGTTGTCGTACCTAGAGCGAGTCTAACCGATGAAGTTCAGTCAAGGCGCCTGGCGTTGGGCCGATGGTGTGTCACCGGTGATGGTCCGCCGGGTCAACGCATACCAAGCCGGTGCCGATCGTTTGGCGTTCCATGGGTCGGATCGGACGCCGCAGGACAAGATGGAAGGAATCATCCTGTCGATCGAAGTGACGTCGCCGATGCCCGACGTCCTGCGTGTTCACATCCGGCACTTCACGCCAGCCGAAGGGAAACACCACCACTTCGATCTCGATTACACGCTCATGGCCGACGGTGTGCGCGTCGAAGACACCGCCGACGAACTTCGATTCACCAGCGGCCGGCTCACGCTGCGCGTGAGTAAGGGCCTCAAATGGGACTTCCGCTTCGAGGACCACGACGGCAAGCTCGTTGCCGCCGGACCCGATCTGGGGTACATGACCGTCAACGGGCCGGCCAGGCCGCCGCTGTCGAACGGCCGCCTCAACGAAGGCCTGCGGCCCGGCCGTTACTTGATGCAACGCCTGAGCCTCGGCGTTGGCGAGACCATCTACGGCATGGGTGAGCGCTTCGGCCCGCTGGTGAGGAACGGCCAGACCGTCGCCATTTGGAACGAGGACGCGGGGACCAGCTCCGATTTGGCGTACAAGAACATCCCGTTCTACCTCTCCAGCCGCGGGTACGGCCTCCTGGTGAATCACCCCGGACAGGTCGAATTCGAGGTCGGC
>Ga0302326_10013429_pt1 | contig 17361 bp, 14 predicted proteins | sample Palsa_T0_3_FD_202264 | JGI IMG/M metagenome (GOLD analysis project Ga0302326, IMG submission 202264) | Peat permafrost microbial communities from Stordalen Mire near Abisko, Sweden - Palsa_T0_3 | ecosystem: Environmental > Terrestrial > Soil > Palsa > Peat permafrost | place: Sweden: Abisko... | reverse complement strand
GTCACTCGAGGTTACTGAGTCCGTCGCGCCCAGGTGCTCTTGGCGCGCCGCTCCTGGTCGCATTGCTGCCAAAAGTTGTCGTGATCGCCTGCCGGACCCACGGCGTCGAGCGCGATGGGCCCTCGTACTTGGGCTGCTTCAGATGCCGCCAATGCGAAGGGTAACGCGCCACCATTCTGCAAAGACTTCGCGGCATGCTGCAGCAGCTTGCGGTACTTGATAATGCCGACGTCCGATTTGCCCAAGTGCTCCATCGTGCGATCGACGATCGGCCCCGGAGACTCGACCGCCCACTGATCATGGATATTGATGTCTCGGCCCATTCCCGTGTAGGTCATCGTCAATTGCTCGGTGGAGTCGAAACCCCAAGAATTGCTGCGGTTCGCCTTTGGGCGATAATCGGGCAGCGTTTGATTAGCGAGGCGCTGGTCACGCATCGTTTCACGGTCGACGGTCGCTTCGAAACTCGTGAATATCGAGTACCAATAGCAATTTGAGTTGTCAATGGGCACGTGCCACTGCGTGATTATCATGTCATTGCTCATTGGGATCGTGATTGCATTCGGAAACACCAGATTGGTGATTCGATAGTGCGTGCGGCTCGCGTCGAGTGATCGAGTAGTGACAAGCCGAAATCCGTAATTGGTGTCCTGTACGCGTATGGTCGGTCGCGAGTGCTCCCGCAATATTCTCGTCAGCGGCAGGCCCGTATCAGCAGCAGCCGCTCTGAATTGTTGTCCGTAGGCCCGATCTGTCGATTCGTCCTCGAAGAAGCGATGCAGGAAGGACGCATGCGCAGGATCGATTCCCACTTCCAGTGCTTGCAACCAATTGCACGCCCACAGTCCTTTGAATGCGAAGCTGTGCTCCCGCGGAGCCGCAAAACAATCAAATGCCGGGAAAGCCGGAGGATCGCCGGGCCCCAAATAAGCAAAAACGACGCCGTTGTGCTCTACGCAAGGGTGTGCACGGTGTCGAAGACGCCGGTACGCGGTGCTGCCCTCCGGCTCGGCGGGCTGCTGCAGACACTGCCCGTTGACATCGTAAAGCCAGCCGTGGAAGGGACAGCGCAGCCCCCCATCCTCGAGTCTACCGTAGCAAAGATCCGCGCCGCGATGTGCGCAATGGCGGCCGATCAAACCGAGCCGGCCCTGCTCGTCGCGAAAGAGAACGAAATCCTCTCCCAGCATCCGCACCGGAATCACGGGTCGTGGACCTCCGAGTTCATCGGTCAACGCGGCTGGCTGCCAGGAGCGACGCAGAACTTCTCCTATCGGAGTACCTGGCGCGCTGTTCGTGAGCCGCTCATTTTCCTTCGCACTCGTCATTCATCACACCTTATGATTTTCTACCTGCAGCGGCGGCGCTCGGGCCCGATATTCGCCAAAGTTCGGTGCACGAACGTTGGTTTTCGCTCATACTATACGCGATGGTATCCCTCTGAAGACTGCAAGGGCCGGCCGCCGCCAATGCGCGCATGGACCTAAACTTGAGGACGCCGGCATGAGTGCCACGGAAGCCTCCATTATCAAGCCGCCGAGAGACTTTGTCGGAACGGTAGTGCACGTCATGAACGTGCTGCGCTCTTTTGACGCCGATCATGCCCAAATGACGCTTTCTGAGCTGGCGAAGCGCAGCGGCCTCGACCGCGCCGGAGCCCGGCGATATCTGCTCTCGCTGGCGCATCTTGGATATGTGATTCAGAGTGGAAAGCTGTTTCGTTTGTCGCCCAAAGTGCTCGAGCTTGGCTTCGCATTTCTCTCCGGCATGCCGATCGCAAATGTTGCGCAAAGCTACCTCGACGCGATTACCCAACAGACTTCGCAAACCTGCGCCATCGCCATTCTCGATGGCAATGAGATCGTTCACGTCGCGCGCGCCATGCCCACCAATAGGGTTCTCGCGCCGACGGTTACCCTTGGCCGTCGCTTTCCAGCGCTGTCGGTTTCTTCCGGCCGTGTTCTGCTCGCATTCAAACCAACTGCGGAGCGAGAACGGTACGTCCGCAACCTTGCCGTCAACCGTTTGACGTGGCGGACGGCGACTACCAAGGCGCAGCTGAATGCTGAGCTCGTCAACATTCGAAGACGTGGCTACGCTATTGCCGACCAGGAATTCGAGGATGGAGTTCGGGCCATATCCGTTCCTATCCTGAAAAGCGAGGATACGGCAGGGGCTGCGTTGAACGTGGTGACGAACGTCTCGACGGTTGTCAAGAAGCGGCTGACAGAAGAATTCCTTCCGCTCATGCGTCAGGCGGCGGCGGAGCTGCAGGCGGCGATGGTCACGATCTAGAGAAACTCGGTTGGTCATTTGGAATGTCTGCGGATTGCCAATCATCCCCGGACTGAAAAGCTGCTATTGCGATTGAGTGTCCGCAGGCGCGAAAACGCTCCTAGATTCAACGTTCGCCCCGTGTAGCGCAGACGATGCTGCACCGGCTCGTCGTCGTGGTTTTGCCCTTCCTCGCACGCCTCGATCAGATCCGCCATGAGCGTGCCTACGGCGCCGGCATTTTTGAACTGGTGGCCGCTCGTACCGATCGCCATGTAGAAGCCTGGCAAGTCCGACCGATCGTAAATCGGGATCCAGTCGTCGGAAACATCGTAGAGATCAACGACCCCACTGGCCTTGTTCGGGATCGGGAGGTCGGGGATGCGCTTTGCAAGCCGATAGACCTGTGCGATCCACTGATGTTCAGTAATTTCACGGTTGAACTGGTCCGCATCCGCGACCCAAGTCTTCTCGTCGCAGGCCGGATCGGTGGAACCCAGCGTGATCTTGTTTCCGACGCCCGGCCGAAAGTACACGCCCGCGTCTGTGTCCGACGTCATGACGCCGCAGCGCTCGAAGTCAAAACCCTCGGGCGGCAGCAAGTGATGCACTTCGCGACGCAGTGCACGCGTCTTGACCGCCATGCCGGTGTGCACGCCCGCAAGCTCATTGACGGCGGCCGAGTGCGGGCCCGCGGCATTGACTACGACCGTCGCCGCCAGTACTTCATCACCCGCGAGCACGACACCGGACACCCGGCCGGTATGGCGCGCAACGCCGACAACCCGCCGATTCAAGAGAAATATCCCGCCCGCCGCCTCTACGGCGCGCCGCAGATTATGCGTAGCGAGCTGTGGATCCCCTATGTATCCAGCATCGGGCGTGAACACACCGCCGGCGATCTCGCGAATGGGATCGGCAAAAAACGCAGGATCATCGACGGGCTTCGGCGGGAAGTATGAGTGCATGTCGAAGATCGGCAGACGCTCACGTATTTTCGCCCGATCCCACTCCTCATAACGAATCCCGAGCTTCTCGTAGAACTCTGTCACTTGGCGGCGATCGGTATCGTCGATCTTCAACATCAAATGGCCGCACTGGATGAAACTCGCCAATCCGCGCTCGTCGCTGGTTCCGAGGAAGTTTGCCCAGTCCGTCCAATAGTGGAGGCCTTCGAATGCCAGCATCACCCCATCAAGCGTCGAGAAGGAAAAGCGCACGATGGCGCAGGAATTACTTGTCGATCCGTAGCCAACATCGGGATTCTTGTCAATATTGACAGTTCTGTAGCCGCGTCGCGCAAGCTGCAAAGCAACGGCGCAGCCAATGATACCAGCGCCAATAATGACGACCCGCTTCTCTTCTTGACTGCGCATTTCTCTGGCGACAACCGCACCCGCGATGGCGGCTTCAGCTGATCCCAGTCTCCTTGGAAAACCACACAATCGTCTTTTCCATCGCCTCAACGATCATATCAATCTCGCGACGACCCGCAGTCAGCGGCGGCCCGAACTCGACGACCTGATACGTTCGTGCCAGCACGCCGAGTTCGCGAAGATGTGCAGTGACTCGGGCAGGCATCTGCTCTTCAGGTGAGAACGGCTGACGCGTCTTCTTCGATTTAACGAGCTCGACCGCAGCCAGAAGCCCCAGTCCGCGGACATCGCCTACGATTGGGTACTTGCGCAAATGCGATAGGCCCTCAAGAAGATAGGCACCCATGACGGCGGAGTTTTCAACGAGCCGCTCACGCTCCATGATTTCAATGTTCTTCAGCGCAGCGGCCGCGGAGGCTGCGTGACCTCCAAAGCTAAACACGTGATTTAAGCCAGATTCCCGTCCCTTGGCGGCGTCAAATTTAGCCACGATCTTTGTGCTCGCGATGGCCGCCCCCATGGGCGCGTAGCCGCTGGTTATGCCCTTTGCCACAGTCATGATGTCCGGCACGACGTTCCAGTGCTCCTGCGCAAACATCTTTCCGGTGCGCCCGAATCCGTTGATGACCTCGTCGAGGATCAGCAGAATTCCGTATTTGTCAGCGATGCGGCGCAGCATCGGCAGATATTCGGCCGGCGGCACGTGAATCGTCGCCGCAGCGGGAACGGGCTCGGCGATGATGGCCGCTACCGTTTCCGGGCCTTCGTGCAGCACAGCGCGTTCCAGCATATGCGCACACAACAGATCGCAGCTGGGGTACTCGAGACGGTACTCGCACCGGTAACAGTTATGCCAAGGGACCTGCGTACACCCCGGCACGAGCGGAGCGAAGATCTTGCTGTTGTAGTCGTGGCTCGCCCCGGAAATGCTCATCGCGTAAAAGCTAGCGCCGTGATAGGAGCCGCGGCGGCTGATGACCTTTGAGCGCTTCGGCTCGCCATTGAGCCAGTGGTACTGCTTGGCGATCTTCAGCGCGCTCTCAACTGCTTCAGAGCCTCCGCTGGTGAAAAATGTGTGTTTAAGGTCGCCAGGAGCGAGCTCCGCGAGCTTGCTCGCAAGCGCAATCGTTGGGGGAGCCGCAAAGTTGTATGGGCTCACATAAGCAAGCTCGGCGGCTTGCCGGGCGTAGGCATCCGCAACTTCCTTGCGCCCGTGCCCTATGTTGGTTACGAACGCTCCGCCTGAGAGACCATCGAGGTATCTTTGACCGTGAATGTCGGTGAGGTAGCACCCCTCCCCCTTTGCAAACACGATCATTCCGCCCGGTGTCCTAAGCGCCCCCGGAGGCGTGACGTGAAACCACAGATGATCGAGTGCTGATTGCTCGAGGGAATCTAGCGCTGGGTCTTCTGCTGCGCGTATCGGATCCACAGTAGGTAGCCTGTGCCGCTGAGGCGCGGTTCGGGTGGCGAACAGATGTTCGTAATAATAGTACTCAATGAGCACCGCCTATTCAAGACAAGGGCACCTCATGGCGGGTGCAGCTTCGGCGCGCGAACCGCGCGTGCTGAGCTCGAGCCGGACAGATGGCTCGCAAGCTGCGAGGTCGGCCAAATGGCCGGCCTGCCGGGGTGCGGAGGCCGCTGGTTCGTCCATCGTACCCCGTTACCACAGCATAGGCGTGCAGGTGAGTAACTCTGTGCCCGAGTGCGTCACGATTACGCTGTTCTCGAAGCCCGCCTCGCCGACACCCTGGCGTTGAAAGAACATCTCGATGCTCACGACCATGTTTTCCTGCAGTCGGAACTCCGCATCGTTGCCAACCCGGGTTGAGATGGTCGGTGCCTCAAAAAACAAACCATTGCCATGTCCGTACAATGGCCATTGTTTGCTGAGCTCACTCAGCTCACTCCCAAACTGAGCGACGTGTCGATCGCCTATATCCACTAGCTCGCGTACGGTGACACCGGGGCGAATACCGCCGATAACGGCATTCACGGCGCTGGCGTTGGCCTCGAGAAGTGCCCGCTGCTCCGGCGTGGCCCGACGGCCGCAGACCACGGTCCGACCCGGCCCGAGCCAGTATCCCTGGAACATCGGTCCCGTGAGCCATGCGCGAGATAAGTCACCGCGGCATGGACGCTCATCGCTGAAGCCTGCCACCGGGTCTGATGTGAGGTACTTGAGCCCTGCCCCATGATTGACCGCGAGCATGTGCACGTGGCCGCCGCCACGGAAGACGATATCGGCAGCGTGCCCGGCCGCCTGCGCCTCCGACTGACCCGCGACGAGAGCGCTCATCAGCGCGGACAGGGCGTGACTTACGGTCTCGCCGGCTAATCGAAACGCCTCAAGCTCGCGCGAACTCTTAACCAAGCGAATCTGACGAACAAGTTCATCTACGACCACCCATTGCGTTTGTGGCGTCGCCGCCTGCAGACCGGTCCAGTACTTCATGGGGATTACATCAGTACCGACTAGCCCGACTTTACGGCTGCCGAAGGCGCGCACGACGTCGCCTACGGCGGCAAACGTATCCGCACAGGCGTGCACGCGATCCGTTGCAATCACCGTGGGGCGCGGGTCATGAATGTCCGCGAAAAGTTCTGGAAGCTCTCCCAGGCGCAGAATTGCCGCGGCAAAGCCGGCCGGTCCTCGGCGGCCCTGCCCCGGCTGATTGCCGTAGTAATTCGCCAGGTACAGAAGATCGGCGCACCGATCATAGGTGCCTGCTGAACGACTCCACACGACGGCCACCTCCAGACCACACGCACGTAGCGCTTCGTCGCTTCGCTTCCATCGCTGTTCGTACTCGTCGATGGGGAAATAGCGTCCGCTCATCGCAGCTCCTCCGCGGGTCGCCAAGTCGCTCCTCGAGTGGCCTCATTGACGCCGGCAAGAGCAAGGTCCGAGCGCAGATGCTTCGCCGCGTAAAGCGTCAGGACAACTCCGCATGCCGCTCCGACGAGAGTCACAGTCAGGGATAATCGCACCGCTTCCGCTCCATAAGCGCTCGCCAGCATGTCGTTGAGAACGCCAGCGGCGACCGGACCCAGTCCAGGCCCAATTAAGTTGAGCACCAGGTAGAGTAGGGCCGTCGACACAGCGCGCGTATGGACCGGCATCACGCGCTGGGTTATAGCTACCATCGGCGCCATATAGGACGCGGAGCAAACGATCGTCACGAAATAGAAAAAGAACATGAGACCTTTATCCGTGTGTAGAAACACGAACATTGCCGGAATCATGGCGGCAGCACCGCAAGCCGGCATCCACAGATACCATCTCACGTCACGCGCCCCAAGCCGGTCGGCGAGCAGGCCACCGGCGAGCGTGCCCAATATGCCACCGATACTCTCAATTACGCCTGTCCACGTGCCGATGGCACCGGTTCCCATGTGGTATATCCGCATTAGATAGACAGGAGTCCAGGTCTCAAACGCGTTGCCGGAGAATGAGAACAATCCCAGACCCGCAGCGTAGGCGAGAAATGATCGGCGCAACAGGATAACGCGGACCGTGGCCGCCACTGAATAGACCGTCGTATCGACGGAGGTGTGCTCGGCGCAGCCCCTCCTTGGTTCGCGTATCGTCAATCGCACCACCAGCGCAAGTGCAAGCCCCGGCAGTCCGGCGATCATAAAAGCCACGCGCCAGCCGTAGAACTCGTTGGCCCAGCCTCCGACGATCAATCCCAGCCCCATGCCAATGGAGATGCCGACACCGTAGACCGCAAACGCCGTAGCGCGGCGGCCTGCGGGGAAATAGTCGGAAAGCAACGAGGATGCCGGCGGGCTGCAAGCGGACTCGCCCAATGCGACCCCGAAGCGCGCCGCCGTCAGTTGCACGACATTTCGGGCGAGCCCCGATGCCGCCGTCATCACGCTCCAGACCACCAAACCAAGTGCAATGATCGATCGGCGGGTGCCGACGTCCGCCCACCGCGCTATAGGTATTCCCGCCAGCGAATACACCGATGCGAACGCAAACCCGCTGAGCAGGCCCAACGAGGTATCGGACAGTCGCAAATCATGCTTGATTGCCTCCAATAGAATGACGAGGACATAGCGATCCATCCAGTTGAAACTGTAGACGAGGAACAGGATCGCCAGCACGTACCATGCGTAGCGCGAGCTGTGCCGAGTCTCGAGGGCTGGCGTCCCCGTCGCCGAACTCACAATGCGTTTCTCTGAAGCACGCAAGCCGCATCGGCCGATTCCCGCCGCTGCGGTGCGCCGCGCGCCGTCATAAACGCGCCGAAACCTCGCCCAAGGCAGCAATGATCTCGACACCGGTGCGCCGCGCGCCTGTCTGCAGATATTCCATCGCCTGCAAAGAGGCTTCGTGCGCACTTAGCGACGAGCCGGCAACGCAGTCCTCGACGACGCGGCAGAAATAGTCGCGCTGATGGCCATCGACGAAGGTGTAATGAATGCAGACATCCGTAAATCCACCTGTCAAAATCAGCGTCTGCGTCCCCAACGCCCGCAGCAGAATCTCAAGTTCAGTGCCAAAAAAGCAGGAATAGCGTCGCTTGCGAATGAAGTAATCGTCCGGCCTCATCTTTACCTCATCGGCGATCGCCGTGCCGGGGTCTGTCTCCAGGCAATGGACGCCCTCGGTGCCATCCAGTTCTCGTCCGAAATCAATGCCGCTCGGTCGATGCGCCTCCTGGAAGAATATTATTGGAACACCGTGCTGACGGGCGACATCAATAATCAGAGGCACATTGCGCATGCGCTCGATGTAGCCCGGCATCTGCGCCTCACGTTTACCCGGAGGCGTAGGCTGAAAGGACATTTGTTGCACATCGACAACGAGCAGCGCGGGCTTGCCTTCGATGATATTGCGGGCAACCTTGTTCATTGCATGATTCCTTCATCTGACTGCCGCGCCTTACATCGAAGCCGGCAAAGGCTGCACTCGCGTGTCCTGCGCAATCAAGGCAAGGGCTGCACAGTTCCTTTTGGCGGCCGGAACCGCGGCTGCGGCGCGAGCCCAAAACCAAGCTCGCTTGCGGAGTAGGCAAAGAGCGCCGGGCCACCTCCCGTATGCAGGAACAGTACCGTGTCCGCAGGACCGACGATACCGCGTCTGATGTGATCGATAAGGGCCGCCATAGCCTTGCCCGAATACACCGGGTCCAGCAATACACCCTCGGTACGCGCTACGAGCGCGATCGCCTCCAGACACCCCTGCGTCAGCGCCCCATACTCCGCGCCGACGTAAGCATCCTCGATATACAGATCACACGCTGCGGGCGCCCGCTTCAGGCCGAGCACGGTGCTCGCGGCGCCGGTCTCAAGTGGAATCTTCTCTCGCAGATACTCCGCGGATCGACTCACGCTCACACCAACAACGTCGTAAGAGGCGGAACCATTCAGTGCCCCAAGGAGCAACCCGCAATACGTGCCACCGGACCCCACAGCCACGTATAAACGGCGCGGTACGATCCCGGCCTCGCTGCACTGCTCCAGGATTTCGGCGGTCGCCAATACGTAGCCGGCCATACCCTCGGGTGTCGAACCGCCCAACGGCATGAGAAACGGCCGTCGTCCTTGCGATTGCAGTTCCGCCACCACCTCGTCGAGTACGGAACCGAAATCCCATCGCGGTGTAGTCTCCACGTAGCGAATTCCTGCGCCGTAAATGTAATCGAGCAGGAGATTTCCGGTCAGCGCGTGCGTCTCGCCGGAAATTCCGCCGAGCACCAATTCGACCTTCAGGCCCAGCCGACTGCCGAGCGCGGCGGCGACGCGCGCAAGGTTCGACTGATAACCGCCGCACACGACGAGGGAGTCCGCACCCTCGGCCAGCGCGCGCCCAATGACAAATTCGAGTTTCCTGACTTTATTGCCACCGAGCCCGGCTGCAGTCAGATCGTCCCGCTTAAGAAAAATGCGCGGCCCTCCGAGGGCGGCACTCAGCCGCTTCGCCTCCTCCAATGGGGTGGGCAGTTGCGCCAGTCGGATTCTAGGCAGTTCGCTTAGCACGGTATTTCATTCCCCTCTCAGCACGCCACCGCACGCTCATCAGTGCAGTCGCATTTCGCTAGGCCTCCCGCAGCACGCGTTTGCGATAGCAAGCCGGATCCATATCACTGATCTCGACGCTGGTACTGTGTACCAGCGGGGCAAACGCCACGACGCGTTCGCGGATCAAGCTGCTCAAATGCAGTTTCTCTTGGGCGGTACGTCCCGCGAGCAGTCGCACAGTGACGTGCACGAACGTTCTACCGCCATCGGCGAGATGGAATTGGTGATACGGCATGGCTCGAGCCTTGATATCACTCTCATCCATAACGCCTGAATCAGTAGCGGCGTGAACGGCCGTGGCAAGCAATTCATTAATCGAATAAGCCTGTTCAAGGCCGTGGGAATATTCAATCACGACGTGTGGCATCGGCAGTGGCGTTCGGGCATCAGCAGCCAACAACGGCCGCCGCGCCATCTGAGCGCGGATCACAACCGGCTTGCAGTGCGCCGTCAGGTCCGACACGGACAATCTGGGCGTGCCCTACCAGTTCGTTGCGCGAGGCAATGCGCGCGACATCGATATTTTCGCGAGCCAAGATCGAATCGAGCGCAAGGGGCGCATCCCTTTCTATGGCGACGGTTGTGTTTTCAAATCCAATATCCCTGCCGCCCGCCACCCATCGCGGCGCGCCTAGTACCTCGGTGAGCTTGACGCCGGGATCAAGCAGCGCGGGCAGCAGTTGCGCGAGGATCTGTGGCTGCGCGCGTCCGCCCATAGTTCCCACGACCGCCTTGAGGCGTTTATCACGATGGATCAGCAAGGGCGTGAGCGTATGGGCCGGCCGCGTATTCGGCAGCAGTTCATTCGGTGCTCCGGGAGTGAGCGAAAAGCCGCGCCCCCGGTTGTGGAGGATCACTCCCGTCTGGCGTTCGAGCAGTCCAGAACCAAAGCTCTGATAAACGCTTTGAATGAGGCAGACGGCAACACCAGTTGCGTCGGCGGCACAAATCGCAACGGTGTCTCCGTGCATCGGTGCTTGCGCGGCATTGGCGCGAGTCAACATGGGCAACCCCATGCGTTTGCGCAGGCGCTCGGGCGCGAGTAGCTCAGCCACCGGCACGGGGCGGCAGTGTGGATCCCCGAGATACTTCTCGCGGTCGTCCGCGGCCAGCAGTAGCGCACGCAGCAGCAGCTGCGCATCGACGCCGCGCGCGTCAATTTCGACGCCGAGCGCGTCGAGCGCGGCGATAGCCTCCAATAAGCAAAAACCCTGCGAGTTCGGCGGACAGGTCTGCAGCTGGAAGCCTCTATGCTCAAGTCGCAGCGGAGCATCGACTTCGGACCGATGGGCGGCAAAATCGTCCCGGGTCAATCGACTGCCTAGGCGCTGAAGACCGGTAATGAGCTGCTCGCCGATTAGTCCGACGTAAAAAGCTTCCGGTCCGTCGTGAGCCAGCGTCTCGAGGGTGCGGGCAAGCTGGGGTTGACGAAGCAATGCGCCCGCCGGCAAAGGCTCGCCGTTCGGGAAGAACAGCGCTCGCATGCCAGGATCCCGGACAAGTGCGGCGGCGCGAGCCCGAATGCTGGCCGCAAGCAACGCCGTGATCGGAACACCCTCAGCGGCAGCGCGAACGGCGGGGCGCAGCAGGCGGGACAAGGGTAGCGCCGCGCCGAGCCCTTGGATGGTTCCCCAACCCGCAACGACCCCCGGCACGGTGATCGAATCCGGCCCGCTGTCAGGCATCTCGTTCGACTGTCTTCGAAGTTCTGTTGGATCTAATTCGCGCGGGGCCGCGCCCGAACCGTTGACGGACCATGTCCGGCCGCTGCCGTCCTCGACGAGCGCGAAGAGGTCACCGCCGGCGGAGCACTGATGGGGATACACGACGGCAAGCACGCCCGCGGCCGCGAGCGCAGCATCGATGGCGTTGCCTCCATCCCTGTACGCCTCGACGCCGGCCTGCGTCGCGTTTGCGTGGGGCGTTGAAATCGCTTTCTCTACCATGATTCTTCCAGAGGCAGTCCCTCAATGAGGATGGTTCGGGTCGCCGCTGCCTCGGAACCTTTCAATCGCATGGGCAAGCAGCACATGAAATACGTGCCATCTTGGATGCGTAGCAGGTTGGCGCCTTCGAGGATGACAACACCGGCCTTGCACAAAATGTGATGTGTCGGCCATTTATCGGTCTGGTCCGCGCTTTCGATCGTCACGTAATCAATACCCGCCACGCGAACGCCCGCGTCCACTAACGCCTGTGCGCCGTCTGCGGTCACACCGACCCAAGTGGCGCTGAATTCTCGCTTCACCAGGCGCTTTTCGGAGTTGCTCGTGCGGAACAGCACCCTTGTCGCGCCGTTCAGCATCGCCTTTCTGACCGTCTCCCCAGTAATCGCCGCATCGCCCTGGGAAGAGACGTCCACGACGCGCGTCGGGCCAACCAGCGTCTCGAGGGGCAATTTATCAACTGTGAGACCATCGGCCACGAAATGCCGCGGTGCATCAATATGAGTGCCTGTATGAGCACCAATCAACCAGCGGGATACTTCGGATTCTGCACCATCCGCAAGGCGATGCACGGCGATCACCTCCGGCGGTTTGCCATCCCGCCAATACAACATACCCGGCTCGATATCCATTGAGATATCGTGAATCTTCATCTGATTTACCTCTTCATCATTGTAGGGTCCTCGGCACGTACCCGTATTACACCTTCGGTATCTCGACGGTCTGAATCTCCATGAAACTGAGCAACCCCCAGCGCCCGTTCTCCACGCCGATCCCCGACCACTTGTGCCCACCGATGGGTGCCGCGGGCAGCACTGTCAGGTGTTGATTGATCCACACCGTTCCGCAATCAAGCTCGGCGGCAAATGCGGCCGCACGCTTGCGATCGCCGCTCCAGATCGACCCACCGAGCCCAAACTGGCTCGCATTGGCACGCTGCAGCGCCTCCTCGGTACTGCCAAAACGCAATAGCGGCAAGATGGGACCGAACTGTTCCTCGGCGACCAGGCGCGCGTCGTCGGCGAGCTCGGTCACAATTGTTGGCTGGAAGAAATATCCCCGAGCGCCGACCCGTTTGCCACCTGCCACTACTTGGCCACCCACTCGGCGGGCATCCTCGCAAAGCTCGCGGACGCGCTCAAACTGAGGCCGATTGTTTAGCGGTCCGAGCTCGGTATCCGTGCTTAGCCCATCGCCGAGTCTCACGCGCGCGGCTAAATCGATGAGCTCTGCGAGAAGGGCATCGTAGATGCGTTCGTGGGCGAAAAGGCGCTTTATGGCGATACACACTTGGCCACTGTTTTCAAACGCATTCCAGAACAGCTTCGCCGCGACTGACTTGACATCAACATCGTCTAGCACGATCGCCGCATCGTTACCGCCGAGCTCTAGAGTCGTGCGTTTAAGATCCGCCGCCGCCGACGCGCCGACGTGCTTACCCGAGGCGACCGAGCCAGTGAACGTAATCTTTCGTACGGTCGGATGGCGCACCATTTCCTTGCCGAGCGCATCATCCCCGGAGACGACATTCAACACACCGCCGGGCAACACCTCACTCAGCAGCTCGCCCAGACGCAGCGTCGCCAGTGGCGTATACGGCGAGGGCTTCAAGACCATCGTATTGCCTGCCAGCAGAGCCGGCGCAATCTTCCAAGCGGCCGAGATCAGCGGGTAGTTCCACGGTGTAATGGCCGCCACCACGCCCAGCGGCCGCCAGCGCACCTCCACCCGAATTTGCTCGTCGTCCTGGGCGACTTCACAGGGAATTTCGAGTTTGGCGGTGTACCGCAGCCACACAGCTGACCCGCCGACTTCTCGGCGGGCCTTTCCGAGCGGCTTGCCCTGTTCGCGGGTGATAAGTTGTGCGAGTTCCTCGCCGTGCGCCTCGATCACATCCGCGCAGCGCACAAGCGCCGTACGTCTGACGGTTTCATCACGGCGCCAAGTGGCGAATGCCCGCGCCGCCGCCTGCATCGCAGAGTCGAGCTGTCCCAGGGAGCAGCTTGGAGCTTCGGCGAATGTCTCTTCCGTCGCAGGATTCGTAACGCCGAAGGCGGCGTCGCCGCCGACAGGTTCGCCATCGATCGTCATTACGCTCATGATTCGTTCCCGGCTGCCGTCGCGCGCGCGAGGATAGTCTCTACCCCACGCGCAGTTAGCTGCCTCGCGCCTCAGTTCGCATCACGAACTCTTGTTCGCCATACTAGCGAACCAGCGTCGGTAGTGGCAACCGCGCCCCGCCTTGGTGCCGGGGTGCCTCCACCGCACCAAGTCAGACCGCGCGCTGCAGCAAGCGACTGGTATTCTACGGCCGCAAGTGCGGTCCGAGTCCGTCCCAAACCGAAATCAGGAAGCCTGGCGCCAGCGCTCAGAGAAAAAGTTCGTAGGGCGCACTCTTGTTCATGTGACGAATTCATGTTGAAATGTTTTGCCATCGGACCCGTTTCCACTTCCTTGTATCCGGAGCCGACATCGTGTCAAAAATGAACACGCAGAGCCTCGCAACCGCCTTTGGACTACTGATAACTCTAACTCTGGCGGCCGGTATAGCACGAGCGGACCAAGATAGCCTTCAGGAGGTTATCGTCACCGCTCAGAAGCGCAGCGAGAACGTGCAGGACGTTCCGATGTCCATTTCCGTAATCGACGCCGCCCAACTCGAGCAACGCGACGTCGTGTCCTTCATTGATTACGGTACTACCGTGCCGAATCTCGGCTTCGGATATTCCGGCGTCGGTTACGCGAACGCGCGGACTATTTCTATTCGCGGCGTCGCCGGCGCCAACACGACCGGCTTTTATCTTGACGATACACCGCTGCCAGACACTATCGATCCGCGCATTATCGATATGGACCGAATCGAAGTGCTGCGCGGCCCGCAGGGAACTCTTTACGGGGCGCGCTCGGAAGGGGGCACGGTCCGGCTGATAACACACCAGCCGGACATGGACTCGTTTAACGGCCGCGTGCACGTTGGGGTTTCAGATACGTGGAATACCGTAGAGCCCAATTACGTAGCCGACGGCACAATCAATATCCCGCTCATCGCCGATAGAGTAGCGGTACGAATCGTCGCCCTCTACGACTCCGAGGCAGGCTTCTTCCGACGAGAATTTCCGGCGGATCCGCCTTTTGGCACAACGCTTGATACTGTGCACGATGTCGCGCACAACTGGACGAGCGGCGCTTCGATGGCGCTCACCTGGAAGGTGACCGACGCATTGACGGTTACTCCGCGGGTGCTCTACCAGCAGTCCTTGTACAACGGCTTTCCGTATTCCGACCATACAACCTATGAAGTACCCGCCCCGACGGTGGTACCGCCCCTGAACCTGGATCCTAACAACTTCGTACAGAAGCGTTTGTACAACGTCGAGGAAGGCGGCCATGATCGCTGGACACTGTCCTCTCTGACGGGCACCTATCATATGGACTCCGGGGACTTTGTCTCCTCCACGTCCTACTTCGATCGCGACGTTCTGGAAACGGAGGACGCCTCCGACTATAACTATCAGATCTTCGGGATGCCGTTCCGAACGCCCATAACACAAGGCACGACCGTTCATCAGTTCGTGCAAGAGATCCGCTACGCGTCGCACTTCAGCGGTGCATGGCAATTTGTTGCTGGAGTTTGGTTTGAGTCGACGACAGGTCGGCCGGCCTGGGATCCCCCAGCAATCGCACCAGGACTGAATGCGTACTTCGGCGGCACTCCTACCAACCCGGCTGCGGGTCTCAATCCGCTCAATCCCGACGAAGTCACCGCTTACAATGACCATACCCATGAAACCGAACCGGCTGTCTACGGTCAGGTTTACTACCAGGCTACCGATCAGCTGAAGCTGATCGCTGGTTTACGGGCGTACCGGAACGAGACAACCAGCGATTCGTGGCAGGAGGGTATTGTTGACGGCGGCCCGCGCATTACCGATCCGCCTGTAACGGTAACCGAGACGGGCGTCAACCCGAAGGGCGAAATCGATTACCAGATCACGCCTGACAAGATGGTTTATGCCTCGGCAGCGAAGGGCTTCAGACCCGGTGGCGTCGTGCCCTCGGTGCCGGTCGCATTCGGCTGCGGCGAGTCGCTGGCCGCACTTGGTGTGACTCTTCAAGAGGCGCGTCGCTACTCATCCGACTCTCTATGGAGTTACGAGATTGGCGAGAAGACCAGCTGGCTCGACCGACGACTGACCGTCAATGCCTCCGCCTTCTATATCGATTGGAAAAACCTGCAGCAGAATATCCTGCTGTCGTGCGGATTCGGGTATACGGGAAACGTCGGCGCGGCCAAGAGCGAGGGCTTTGAGGTCGAGACTCACGCGAGGCCGATTGAACCGCTCGATCTCTCGGCAGGCGTGGGCTATCAGCACGCCGTGATCACGGAATCCGGCGCGTCTTCCCCGCAGCAGCCGGGTGATCCGATTTATCAGGTACCAGACTGGACAGCCGACGTCGTGGCCACGCACACGCAGCCATTGTCAGACGGGCTTGGCCTAATCAGTAATTTGAGCTACGGGTATGTCGGTCACAGCAAGAGCGCCAACAACAACCCGTTCGAACCACGTATCCGGTCTGCGTACGGGCTCTTGAATGCACGCTTCGCCCTCGCCTGGTCGAAGTATCAGCTTGCGCTCGTCGGCAAGAATCTGCAGAACACGCATGCGGATCTTTCCGACAGTGCCTCGATTGCCGCAGAGGTGGTCGGCCGCCCACGGATAGTCACGAACCAGCCGCGCACGATCGGCCTGGAGTTTGTCGCGAAGTTCTAACCGTTGCCCGGCGGCGGGCGGCAGATCAGTCGAGGAGTGGCTTGGTGCTGCAGAAACGCTCCAGCACGTTGGCCATGATACGGCTGACGTCGCTATCGTGCGCGAGGGCACCGGCCCAGGCAATTGAACCTGTGGAAAATACCCCTCCCCCACAGGGCCCGGGCATCAGGACCATATCGGCGCGGGCTCGTGGATTGCGCGCCCCGCCAGGCGCCGCCAGCGTCATTCCATAATTTTCGCGCGCCTCCAGCATGTCGTCGTTGTGACAACCGCCAGAAGAGGCGACAACGACGGTGGCTGCCGGTGTCCCAAGCTCGGCATCGGTGGCATCCACTTCAAGGCCGGCAGCCGGGCCCGAGGTACCGCGTAGACCGAATTCGGCGTTCTCGACCCCGGCGAGCACCCACGCGGCCGCGCTGTCGCGGTCCACAGATCGGACGTAGACCGCGCCTGCATCTACTAAACCCGCCGCGACGAACCCGACGCCAACGGTCTTCTGGGGCGCCCGACCGCGGTTGCGCCAGAGCCCGCCAGGCTCACCGGTAAAGCTCAGGTGATACTCCCCTGGCCGAGCGCGCCATGCCTCGCTGCCTCCCCAGCGGCGAATCTCGATGATCTGCTCGTCTTCGGGATCAAAAGCCGTGACCCAGTAGAAGCCATTGCCACCGAGATAGACGAATCGACCCCCCGCGTCCACGTAATCGCCAATCGCATCGAGCATAGCGAGGCTGGAGTATTCAGGATGCGTTCCCGTCATGACACATCGGTAGCGGCGCAGTAACTCCGGGCCGTCACGGTGCACGTCGAGGTCGGTAACGACATCGACCGCATGCGCGTTGCGATCAAGCCAATCCACAAGTTGCAGATCGGCAGTGAACTGCCAGGCGCGACCGCTAAAGTTCTCTGCCTGCGGACGCATCGTCAGTATCGGCCGTCGCCAGCTCGAGTAGCAGATCC
>Ga0302326_10013428_pt1 | contig 17361 bp, 14 predicted proteins | sample Palsa_T0_3_FD_202264 | JGI IMG/M metagenome (GOLD analysis project Ga0302326, IMG submission 202264) | Peat permafrost microbial communities from Stordalen Mire near Abisko, Sweden - Palsa_T0_3 | ecosystem: Environmental > Terrestrial > Soil > Palsa > Peat permafrost | place: Sweden: Abisko... | reverse complement strand
AGAAGGTGGTTCCGGCGGCGCCTTGGCACTGGCGGTCGCGGATCGCGTCTTGATGTTGGAAAATGCCGTCTACTCGGTCATTGCTCCCGAAGCTTGCGGTTCGATCATGTGGCGGGATGCGGGCAAACGCGCCCAGGCCGCCGCAGCACTGAAGATCACCTCCGAGGATGTAAGCCGTTTAGGCTGTGTCGACGATGTGGTGTCGGAACCACCCGGGGGAGCCCAAAACGATCCCGCGGCCGCGGCCACCACGCTGGATGCAAAGCTCGTCTGGCATCTCAATGAATTGAAGGCCATGCCGGCGGAAGAGCGGATTGCTCGCCGCCTGGCCAAGTTCCGGGAGATTGCCCGGTTCTACACCAACGCCTGAAATGCCTCTTTTGACGACGCGCGGAGCCTGCATTTGACACAATTAACCCCTGCCGATCGAATCCGCGTCTTCGGCTACGTCATCCTCGCCGCAATCTACTTCTACCTGGCTCAGAGCATTGCGGTCCACGCCGCGAATGGACTTTCCAGTGGGGTGTGGACCGCCATCATCGAACGCAGCGTGCTGCTCTTTCTGTTGGTGGTGGGTTACGCCGCCATGGCGCGCGTCTTGAACCGGCAACAAAAACCCGTTCGCGACATGGGTTTGGTCTTCCGTTCCGGATGGCAGCGTGAGTTTGGTTTGGGCGCTGCGCTGGGCTGGGGGATGCTGCTGGCGAGCATCCTGCCCATGGTCCTCACCGGTGGATTGATCGTCACCTTCTGGGCGATTCCCCGGCAGTTTGGAATTCTTGTCCTCGATCTCCTGCTGCTCGCGATCGCTTCGCTGGCGGAGGAGGTTGCCTTCCGCGGATATCCATTCCAACAACTCATCCAGGCCATGGGGCCTACCCTGGCCACTATTGTTTTTTCCATAGGCTTCGCCGCTCTGCACATGTTCAATCCTGGCGCCAATCGCGCCAGCTTAGTGGTCACTGTCTTCAGCAGCTGGCTCCTTTCGGTTGCTTATTTGCGCACCCGGGCGCTCTGGGTCTGCTGGGGTTGGCACTTTGCCTGGAACGCCAGCATGTGTCTTCTCTTCGGGCTGCCGGTCAGCGGCATCACCGAATACTCTCCCGTGATCCAGAGCAACACCGTGGGTCCTGCCTGGATGACCGGCGGCGACTACGGTCCTGAGGCCAGTGCGGTGACCGCTTTTGTCCTCCTCATCGGGATCTTCGTCGTCTACCGGGCCACTCGCGGATACGCATATCTTTATGCGCAGCCCGTCATTATTCCGGCGGGAATCCCGGTCGACCTCGACGCCATGAGCCGCACCCTGGCCCCGCATCATCCGGTGGCGCCCGAGCCCGCGACGGCCGGCCCAACGCTGGTCCAGATCACTACCTTTCCCGGGCCATCCTCGTCGCCGCCCTTGCCTTCGTCACGTGCCGGTTCCGAGCCGTCAGAGTCGCCCGAACAGCCCAATTTACTGCCCTGAAAATTTCTTCATGTTGCGCTCAAAAGGTTACTTGCAAATCACTACCAGTGGGACCATTATTGGCGTTATGAGGGAATTGCCATGGTTGGGCTCACGACCACAGAATTCTTTCCAGCAATGGTTGAAGGCACAGTTCGCCGGGCCGCTCTATTGCTGGCTATCACCACCCTTTTCGGCTGCGCTTTAGGCCACGCGCAGGTGTTCACCGTGGAACGGGAACACCTAGGCGGCAAGGATGTAAATCTCACCACGGTTCAACCCACGACTGTCCATCTTGAGACCACTCCGATCACGGAGCGCACCAAGCAGCAGCTGATTCGTGTATTCCAGGCAGACGAGGCTTTTGCCGTGCGTCCCCTTCCCCTGGGCACCAAGGGCGTCGTGCTGCATGCCAATGGCGGGCTCAGCCCCTCGGGAACCGGCTATGCGGACGAGTTGGAAAAATACGGCATCTCCTCCAAACCCGGAGATCGTGTGGTGATTACCAAGTTCGAAGTCAGGCCCGACCGGATTGTCTTTGAGTTCAACGATGGGCCGGAGAAGCACCATCACATCCTGCAGCACATTTCAGTCGGCGCCGGGGGTGGCGGCGTGCCGCTCGCCCAGGATGACGGCCACGTTCCAATTGGCTCACGCATGAGCCTGGTCTTTCCCAAATTTGTCCCTGAGATGAATGCCGCTCAGCTGCGCAGCCTGATCGTGCCGATGATTGATTTTTCCCTCAAGACCCCGGTCGAGGCCTTTGCCGACACCCTGCCTCCAAAACTCAAGGAAGCGGTCATCAACCACGAAGTCCTGGTAGGCATGAATCGCGAGATGGTGCTGAAGGCGGTTGGCCAGCCGGAGCAGAAGGTTCGCGAAATGGATGGGCAGATGCCGTTTGAGGAGTGGATTTATGGGCAGCCGCCGCACCAGGTCCAGTTTGTGCGTTTCAACGGCAACCGCGTAATTCGCCTGGAAATCGCCGATGTCGGCCAGCCCCCCGTGATTCGTGACAAGGATGAGACCGACGGCTACTTTGCCGGGCAGTTCGTGCACCAGGTTCGCCTTGGAGACGCCCCGGCCACCGGACCCAACCAGGAGAAAGCGCCCGCTCCCGCTCCCACCTTGCGCCAACCAGGGGAACAGCTGCCGGATACCGTTGACAAAGACCACCAGCTGAAGCCGGTTCAGTTTCCTGACGATGAGAAGCCCAAGCCGATTCCGCCGCCTCCCGGAACCAGTCCGTCCCAGTTGATCGACATCTCTGACGCCAGCGGACCGAGGTAGTTCGGGGGATCGTGTAAACTAGATCAAGCAGCGTCTCTTGCAGACGCTGCAAACCATTTCACGCCCACAATCTTCCCGGAAGTTTAAGCGGAAGTGCGTCAAGAAGCCCCAGGGAGAGAGACTATGGCAAAAGTAGCCAAGACCGCCGATCGTTCAAAAATGATGGACACTGCCAAGGGCATTGAATGTCCGAAATGCAATAAAGCAACTCGCATTGTGAAACGAGTCAAGGATCGGGAGCGAGGCGTTCCCGGAGGCGTTTACATCTCCTGCTCGACCTGCGATTTCTACGAAAAGCTTTAGCTGAAGGGGACGGGCTTCAGCCCGTCCATCAAGCAAATGTCACTTCTCGGCTTTAGCCGCTGAGGGCTCTTCACGTCGTCGCAGTTGCTGCCTGCATCTCCGCCAGGATAGCTCTCGCCGCAGCGCCAGGGTCCTTTGCCCGAGTGATTGGCCGCCCGACCACCAGATAACTTGCTCCGGCTGCGATGGCCGCACCCGGGGTCGCCACCCGTCGTTGATCGCCGATGGCTGCCCCCTCGGGGCGAATCCCAGGGATCACGAGCAGGGGCTCACTGCCCAAGCTGCTGCGCAAGCCGGCCACCTCTACTGGGGAGCAAACAAATCCCTGAACTCCATAGCCCCAGGCCATGGTTGCCAGTCTTTCCACCTGTTCGGTCGCGCTCCCGGTCACGCCGGTTGCTGCCATCTGCGCTCCATCCATGCTGGTCAGGACGGTAACCCCGAGCAGAGCCGGAGCGGTTTCCGATTCGCTCGCCGCTTCCGCAGCCGCCGCCAGCATGGCCGGTCCGCCGGCGGCGTGAATCGTGAGCATGTCCACGCCGAGCCGCGCTGCGGAACGCACCGCTCCGGCCACGGTGTTGGGGATATCGTGCAGCTTCAGATCAAGAAATATCGAGAAGCCACGCCGCTGAAGCTCGACGACCAGGGAATTGCCAGTGGCAATGTAAAGCTCCAGGCCGATCTTGAACCATCGCGTCGCTCCCTCCAACTGATCTACCAGGGCAAGCGCCGCACCGGCATCCGGGAAATCCAAGGCGACGATCAATCGTTCCGCCGGGAGGACCGCGACGTTTCGCTGCAGGGGAATGGTCGAAAGCACGATGCCTAATTGTAAAGAAAGTCCCGGTGAATTATCTCTGAAATTGCGCAGGCCAACTGAGCTCGGCGATCTTAGATGGGTTTAGCGTCGTGTCAATCAGCTCCAGCCGCACTGGCGCCAGCCCGCGGAAGCCCAGGATCCTGGCTGCGGCATACGACAGGTCGATCACCCGTGATTCAGGAACCGGGCCGCGATCATTCACTCGGCACACCACCGATCGATGGTTGCGCAAATTTGTCACCAGAACCGACGCTCCCAGCGGAAGGCTGCGATGCGCGCAGGTCATGGAATTCATATCGTAAATTTCGCCGCTCGCGGTGGCCTGACCCTGAAAGGGACGTCCGTACCAGGAAGCGCGTCCGAATTGCATCCAGTGGCGGTGATGAGGAATGACGGTGGCAGTTTGCGTGTCAGCTTGCGGGGAATCTGGTTGGGCCAACGTTGAACCAGGGCTGATGCAGATGGCGGAGAGTACAGCTCCGGCAAGGAGGGCAGGGCCTAGTGGCCAATGAGAGTGGGTTGCAATAGTTGACATTGTTCTCCTGTCGTAATTGTATGGAGCGCTTCGGGCCTAAGTCAAATTTTATCAATTACTTATAATCGATTCCTCCTTGCGTGAATGGCCCCGTTATGGTAGGCCGTAGCGGGTTGTTGCTACAACTATTAGACGACGTTCCCGGGCGCCGAGTTGTGTTTTCCCAGGATTCTTCTCCCCCAAAGTCATCACCTGGAGCGGGAGTTTTACAGGCGTTCCGGGGGAGGGGTCAAAGCTCCATCGGTGCAGAGTACACTTGCGCAGGGGTTTAGTCCCGGCGCAAAAACGCGAAATCTGTGGAAAACGGAAGTTTGTATGAGGTTACCGGTTGCGCTTTCCATTGCGGGCTTCGATCCTGGCTCGGGCGCCGGAATTTCCGCTGATCTGAAAACCTTTGCCGCGCACGGGGTCTATGGTGTCGCCTGTATCTCCGCGCTGACCGTGCAATCCACGCAAGGCGTAAAGGCGGTCGTACCGGTCGAGCCGGTCCTGGTGCGGCAGACCCTGGATTGCCTGGCCGGGGATGTTTCCTTAGCCGGTGTAAAAATCGGGATGCTGGGAAGCTCCGGCGTTGTGGGCGAAGTCTCCTCCTTTTTGGCTTCTCAGTCGAAGACGATCCCCCGGAGCCGGATTGTTCTCGACCCTGTGTTGCGCTCCACCTCCGGGGCGCCTCTCATCGACCAGGGTGGGGTCGGCCTGATCCGCGACGAACTGCTCCAGAGGATCGGGTGGATCACGCCGAACCTGGAAGAATTGGCCCTCCTTGCCGGTGAAGTCTCAGCTCCCCTCGGCCGGGATCAGGTGCCATCGGCCGCGGCGCGGTTGCAGGAAATCTCGCGCCAGCTGGGAAACGACGAATTGAATATTGTGGTCACGGGTGGCCACTTCAGCCGGCCGGACGATTTTCTGTTGACTGCCGCTGGTGAACAAAGCTGGCTGCCGGGGGAGAAGATCGCCACCAATTCGACTCACGGAACGGGTTGTGCTTTCTCCAGTGCTCTACTCTGTGGTCTTATCTCCGGCGGGATTCCCGACAAGGCTGTGGCTGTCGCCAAGGCCTATGTCACGGAGGCGCTTCGTTCCGCGTATCCGGTTGGCAAAGGGAAGGGGCCGTTGAATCACCTCTTTCGTTTTGATCTGCCGTGATGCCGGTATCGGTTTGTGTCTGGCAAATGCGCTTTGCTATTTCTCATTTGCCCTGGTTCATCGGATCGGTAGTTGCGGTCCGTTGTTACGTTTTAGTTGTCGTGCTACCTTGTTCAGTCCCTTGAGTGAGAATGCACGTCATTCCACAGCACTGCTCTCACCTGCGTCGAACCGACCGCAACCCTTGATTGAATCATCCATCCATATCCGGACTCCAGCCCCGCAGGGGCGACCTGAACCTAGCCCAGGACGATAGTCCTGGGAACCCATCCTGGAAAATCGGGTAGTCCCGGAGGGACGGCTGAAACGATGGAATAGATTCAGCCGTCACTGCCGGGACTTCTCCGGAGCTGCTACGAAACCCGGGACTGCCGTCCTGGGCTAAGTTCGGGTCGCCCCTTCGGGGCTGGACATTGGCCGAGGCTTCCACAGGAGATTTGCTGTTCACTCAACCAGCGCCAGGATTCGTGTGCCCCACCCAAAGTGATGAACGCCTCGTTCCGCGTATCCGGTTGGCAAAGAGGAGGGTCCGCAAATTATTCCTTTCGTTTTGATCCGCCGTGATCTGGTATCGGTTTGTGTCTGGCAAATGCGCTTTGCTATTTCTCATTTGCTCTGCTTCATCGGATCGGTAGTTGCGGTCCGTTGTTACGTTTGAGTTGTCGTGCTGCCTTGTTCAGTCCCGTGAGTGAGAATGCACTTCATTCCACCGCACTGCCCTCACCTGCGTCGAACCGACCGCAACCCTTGATCCCTTGATTGAATCACCATCCATATCCGGAACTCCAGCCCCGCAGGGGCGACCTGAACTTAGCCCAGGACGATAGTCCTGGGAACCCATCCTGGAAAATCGGCTAGTCCCGCAGGGGCGGCTGAAACGGGTCGAACGATTCAGCCGTCCCTGACGGGACTTCTCCGAAACTGCTACGAAACCCAGGACTGTCGTCCTGGGCTACTTTCAGGTCGTCCCTTCGGGACTGGACATTGGCCGAGGTCCAGGCTCCACAGGAAATCCGGGGAGGGACCGGCCTTTGACTCAAGCTCAATCCGCTGTCATTGGGAGCCCCTCATCATGGCCGGGGTGAAGCGTACTGGACTTACCTCGGGGGAGGTAACCTAAAGCGCTATCGTTGTGCGAGCTCGATTTCCAGGCGGGTGTTCTTGGCGAAGACCACTTCGTGTCCCCGCGCGATCCACGTGTCGTAGACGATCTTCCCCACCTCGTAATAGGCAAACCCGCTGACCAGGCCGCCATTCGAGGCTGCCGTTCCTACGATCCGGGTCAGCAGGTCGAGACCGTTGCTGGTCATCGCTTCCCTCACCAGGCCAGAGCCGGTGCTATCCGAGACCGCCGCCAACGAGCCAAGCGTGATAGGAGCCAGGAAGCGGCTCCCGCCGTTGGCCTTGATCTGGCCCTCGTCGTCGATCTGAACCCGGTCGCTGCGGACGCTCTCCGCGGCGATGACCCGCCCGTGGACAAGTCGCTCGTCGCCCTCGGGCAGCTCTACCTTGCGAAAGGTCAGCCGCAAGCTCCCGTTGTGCCCGAACATTCCTGCTGGCTTGGCTTCTACCACGCTACCGATCAGGTGGGTACCTTCAGGCAATAACAGCTTTCCATGTCCCTGGTTTTCATTTCCTTGGACCGGAGCAACCGTCTCCCCCGATTGCACCGGGTAGGAGGGCGTCTGGTCGTTCTCAAAGAGGGGTTGGGTCAGTACCGCTTCGACCGGCATTCCCGCCGTCGCGGTATTCGAGTCCACCGGATCCACCAGGCGGGCCTCGATGTTACCCGTCAACTTGAGCTCGCTGAGGTCGGCGGCCTCTACCGGCGCCGGCACCGTCTGTCCAGTCAACTCCAATGGCTGTGTCAGTTCTGCGTCGTATTCCGTTCCCACCCAAATCTCCTGGGGATGAACCGGGACCTGGGCATACAGGCTTTGCCTTGCCGTGTCCCACTTGTGCGGTGAGGTCAACCCGGCCACCGTTTCCCGCTTGGTCCAACGGAAGGCTGCCGCAATGCGCTGTCCCAGCGACCGGCGTGGCGCCTCCTCGGGATTAGTCATGCGCACCACCTTGGCCGTACGCTCCGTGGCATCGGTCTCAATCGCGAAATGCCGCCCATCGGGTGTTTCCAGCTCGCTAAAGGTAACGTCGGCGTCCTTAAGCGGAGTAAGGTCGCCATTAAACATCGCAGCCGTGCGCACCTGGCGGCTCACCGAGTGCTTGCCGGTGATGGCGCCGAATACTTTGGAATCAGCGGGAACGGCAACATGATCGATAAGGTAGACAGGCTCGGTCAGGTGGCCTTGAATCCTGGTGCCCACCCGCATGCGATAACTTTGATCCAGTTGCACGCGCAGAGGAACGCCTGCGGGGATGAGCTCCGCAGGTTGTGGCGTGGACAGAACCCCAGCAAATGCAGACCCGGTGGCGGTGGCCACGGTCGCGGCGAACAAGGCTGCCTGAGCTATCTTCATGATTGAGTCCTTCCGGGCAGACAAGCCGAGCAGTTGCTCATCGCATTTCGCTTGACGACACCGAAAGCCATGTCTTCTGTTACCGTGACTTGGGGGAGGGCGGAAATGCGGATTTGTTGGAACGGCCGGCTGGAAACAGCGCAGCAGTGAGGTACCGCTGCTTGGCTACCGGACGACCATTCCTCTACCGATTTCTACATGCCGAGAGTAGGCTGTCCGGGAGCGGGAGTATATCACTCCTTGGTTGCAAAAATGTCCCAAAAAAAATCACCGGAAGGTAACTAAGAAGCGACACTTTTAGTTTGCTGCACGTCTCCCTCTATGACGAGAAACCGCCGGATGTACCGGAGCGGTTCGTCATGCGCCGCCATTTCGCGCAGGTGATACTTCCAGACGTCGGCTTTGAGGGTGCGCCGGGTGAAGGGTTTGCGGGTCACGGTTACGATCCGGCCTTCCTTGTCCCGGCGGGTGTAGGTGGCCGCGGGAACGACGAAGCTGATCTGAGAACCCTGCTTCCAGAACGCACGGGCAAATTCGTGGGCAAAGAGGAGAGAGTAGTACCGCCGGCCCTGGGCAAGCAGGTCAACTGCGTCGTCAAAGCTATTCCAGGAGGGGTCGATCGCCGCCAGATACCACTTGCGGAACTGGAAGCCGTTCGTCCGTGCCTGGCGAATGACGATGCGAAGGAGTTCCTGCCTGGTCATAGCGTCTCCCGGCTTCCCCGGATACCGTAAAGGGAGTCCCGTATGCCGATCGCCATACGGTCTGGTAAACGGTTTACCTTTAGTTACTTATTTATGCGCTAAGCGTCTCGTTAATTGCTACTGGTTAATGAATATTATTCGAAAAATCCGTCGTCTCCCCGGCCCGGAGGCTCTCCTCAGTCCGGTTCATCCGTCTGCATGGAAGGATCGGCAGTCGAGCTCTTCTATGCCAACTCGGCGGGGTTGCTTTCATAGCGTGGCTAAGCTTAACACAGTAATAGGCTTATCTTTAATGTGGGCGCTTCTCCCGGCGCCCGGGCGGGGCGCCGTGACCACGCCCGCCGGGGTGGATACCAACCCCCTGAATCTGGACCCCGTGGTGCGCCAGGCTTATCAGCACTTCTACATCCTCGACTATGACGGCGCCTTGTCGCGCTTTGAAAAGGTTCAGCAGGAAAATCCCGGCAATCCGCTAGCCGTGGGATACGTGCTCGATGCGGTCCTTTTTCGTGAGCTCTATCGTCTCGATCTGCTCGATACGACTTTTTACACCCACGACGGGTTTCTCACCGGCAAGCACGCCGTGGCCGGCGACCCGGCCGTGGGAGAACGAGTTAACTCGCTGTATACAAAGGCAGTAGAGCTTTCCGAGCAGCAGCTGAGCAAGAACCCGCAGGACGTGGATGCGCTCTATGCGCGAGGCTGGGCGCGCAGCCTGCGAGCCGTCTATATCGGCTTGGTACAACGGGGCTTCGTTTCCGCCCTCCATGTCGCCTTGCAGGCCCGGAGCGACAACGAGAAGGTCCTGCGCCTCGATCCCCGGTACATCGACGCCAAGCTGGTGGTTGGGGTCCACCAGTATGTCGCCGGCAGCCTGCCTTTTGGCCTCAGGGTGCTGGCCGGAGTTGCCGGTATTTCAGGATCTAAAGTAAAGGGAATAGAGGACTTACGTGAGGCCGGGGCAAGCGGGGTCATCACTTCGGTCGAGGCTCGAACCGCGCTCGGCCTGTTTCTCCGCCGGGAGGCAAAGTATGACGAGGCGATCACCGTCACCCGGTCGCTCACCGAGGAGTACCCTCGGGATTTCCTCTTCCGGCTGGAACTGGCCAACCTTACTAAGGATGCCGGCCAGGGCACAGCCGCCATCGCGGAATATCAGGGGCTCCTGGAGCAGGCCAAGAAGCCCGGATATTTCCCATCCGCGCATCTGGAACTCGCCTGGTTTGGCCTGGCGGACACACTCCAGGGCCAGAAGAACTATGCCGAGGCCGCTGCCGCGTATAACCTGGCTACGGCGCAACCTACCATCAGCGTAGATCTCAAAAGTCGTTGCGACCTTAATTCAGGTAAGATGTATGATCTTTTGAATGAGCGAGATATGGCGTTGAAGCAGTACCAGGTCGTGCTCCGCCAGGACGGCGATTCAGCCCAGGCGGAATACGCGCGCAAATATCTCAAGACCCCTTTTACCGCGCGGTAAGGGTCTAACTCGCTCATAAGATTTAACTTGGAGGTGTCCAAATGGCTTCCTACTGTGCCGGTTGTGGGGCTTCGTTGTCCAGTGGCGCCCGGTTTTGCTCGGTCTGCGGCAACGCCGTCACCGAGCCAGGGCCGGTGGCGGGCAGCGGTCCCGCGCGCACGCCGAACCCGTTAATCCGCCCTTACGCCGGAAGGAAACTGGCCGGCGTCTGCCAGGGACTGGCCAACCAATATGGATGGGACGTGACCTTGGTCCGGGTCATCACCGTGCTGCTGGGCGTGTTCACCTTTCCCATTGCTGTGATCGCCTATATCTTATTCTGGCTGATCGTGCCTGAGGAGCCACGCCCGCTACCGCCGGCAACCCATTTAGATACTGCAAGATGATGCTCTATACGTGGGGTGGCGCACGCCTCTTCTATGAACAGCGGGGGACCGGCCCCGATATCGTCCTGCTCCACCCGACGCCCGTCCACCACGCTTTCTGGCTGCCGGCTGCGGCGCAGCTCAGCACTGGCTACCGGGTAACGGTGCCGGATTTGCGCGGTCACGGCCGCTCGGAGCCGGGCCAGGGCATCATTAATATAGAGCGGTTGTGCGAAGACATCGAGCAGCTGCTCGACGCAACCGGCATCGAGGCCGCTTTCTTGGCCGGCTGTTCCATCGGAAGTTACACATTATACGAGCTTTGGCGGCGGATTCCGGAGCGTGTGCGGGCGCTCGCTTTCTGCTGTGGCAAGCCTCAACCCGACACCCCGGCCAATCGGGCAAAGCGGTCGGAAGATATTGAAAAGATAAGACTTGATGGCACCGCGGAGTTCTTCGACCGGATGACTCAGACACTGGTGGGCGCAACTTCGCGGGCGCGGCACCCGGAGAAGTCCCAGCAGCTGCGCGCCATGATGGACACGGCCGGCCCGGAAGCCATCATCGCTGTTCAGCAGGGGCTCGCCCAGCGTCCCGACTCAGTCCCGACGGTCTCTACCATAACGGTGCCTGTGCTGGCGCTGGCCGGCGTCGAAGACCCGGGCAGCACGCCGGGGGAGATGGCGGTTATCCATCAGCGGCTGCCGGGGAGCGCATGGCATGTGTTGCCGGACGCCGGCCATTATGCCCCCTACGAGCAGCCCGAAACAGTAGGGCGCATCCTCCGGGACTTCTTCGATGGTGTGGCGAACCAGATGGTAGGCTGAAGTTTGAGATACGAAACCGAATTCCCCGACCGTCCCTTCCACTACCCAAAGAGCAAATCGGCATTGCATTGCGAGGGTGTTTCTCTGCCTTGGCTTGCCAAGAAATATGGGACCCCTCTGTATGTCTATTCGGCAGGGCAGGTGCTCGACCGTTATCGGCTATTCGGTAATGCCTTTGGCCATAGGGATCACCTCATTTGCTATTCGGTGAAGGCGAATTCCAATCTGTCTATCCTCAAGCTGTTGTCGCGTCACGGTTCTGGCTTCGATATCGTGTCTGGCGGAGAGCTTCTGCGGATTCTCGAAGTGAATAAGAAGGCCGCTAGCCGGGTGGTGTTTTCCGGAGTGGGCAAGACCGTCGAGGAGATCGATCTGGCGCTCGCCGCCGACATTTTGATCTTCAACGCGGAGAGCGAAACCGAGGTGGCGCTGCTGGCGGAGCGCGCCCGAAAACTGCACACCCGGGCCCGGGTCGCCCTGAGGGTGAACCCCGACGTCTTTGCCGAAACCCACCCCTATATTTCCACCGGCCTACGCGAGCACAAATTCGGCATCGACATCAAGGCCGCCAGGCGTGTTTACCGGGAAATAAAGCGATCCCATTACCTGGACCCCGTCGGGATCAGCGTCCACATCGGCTCTCAGATCCAGACCGCCGAGCCGTTCGGGGCGGCGCTGGCCGGTGTGGCGGAACTGATCCGCGAACTAGAGGGCGACAAGATACGAATTGAGTTCGTCGATGCCGGGGGTGGTCTGGGCATCGACTACCACGGGGGTGGAGAGTCGCCGGCGGCCAAGGCCGAACAATATGCGGCAGCGGTGGAAAGCGCCCTCCAGGGTCTGGAGGTACGTTTGTTGGTTGAGCCGGGCCGCTTCCTGGTCGCCCAGGCGGGTGCTCTGCTGGCCAGGGTCCTTTACGTCAAGCGCAATGGGGCTAAGACTTTCGTAATCACGGATGCCGGGATGAACGACCTCATCCGGCCGGCGCTTTACCAGGCCTGGCACGAGATTTTGCCGGTCATCCGTGATCCGGAGGCCAAATCCTCTGTGGTCGATCTGGTCGGCCCGGTTTGCGAGTCGGGCGACTTCTTTGCCCGGGACCGGACCATGCCGAAGGTTAAGGAGGGGGATCTGGTGGCAATTCTCGATGCCGGCGCCTACGGCATGTCGCTGAGCTCGAACTACAATTCCCGCCCCCGGCCGGCAGAGGTCATGGTCAAAGGGAAGTTAGCATGGCTGATCCGTAGCCGGGAGACGATCCGCGACCTGATGCGGCAGGAAATCCGGCATCTTTATTAACCGGCACCCAAACCCGGGGAGGGGCGACCTGAACTTCAGGCCTGTCCCAATAGGCTTTTAACCCAACGGGGACGAAATTAGGATTCCTCCTGATTCAGACACACAAATCGCTCAACCGCAGCGTAGTGGAGGGAGTGCGGTTAATGCCTAAATTTCAGTGGGTCCAAAATAGGCGACCTGAATTGATGTGGGCCAAGCGCTCCCGAATCAGCTGACAAACTGCTCCAACAAGCTGACTTTCTCGCTAATTTGGCTAGTCACGAAGGGACGGCTGAACCCATTCTCACCCGTTTCAGCAGTCCCTCCGGGACTAGCCATAGTTGCGATCTGTTCCCAGGACTAGCGTCCTGGGCTACTTTCAGGTCGCCCCTACGGGGCTGGACTTGCAAAGCACAGTTTTCACGGAGACTCTTTAGGTTCTGAGGTACGTTTCTGAAATATTTCGGACCCAGGGGCGAAAGCAAACAGGAGGGTTAGCTGCATTGGGCTGACTTATACGACTCTCCAATAAACGACAAAAGGCCCGGGCAGCTACCCGGGCCTTTTGCATAAGAAACGCCTACTGCGAAAGGGAGTGAACGGAAGCCAGGGTATTTTCACCCGGTTCCGTAGACTGTGCCTGCGCGGTGGGGTCCGGTACGGAAACAGGGCTGGCGGCGTGGGCGATCGCGGGATCGGTCGCATGGTTTGGCCCAAGTCCCAGGCTGATCAGGGCCCGGCTATCAGGCATAAGCCTAGTCTGCCAGCCGTGGTCCGATTGATATTTCTGCATGGCAACTTGCGTCTGAGAGTCCCATTGTCCAGTCGGTGCGCCTTTGAGGTAATTCTTCTGGATCAACGCGTTTTGAATTTCGACTGCCCGGCTGGAGTCAATGGTTCGCTGCCCGCGAACACGGGCGACCTTCTTGCCCTTCTTCGACGAAGTCACCCGGGAATGTCCGGATGTAGGGGCGCGATGCGTTCGACTGCCAAAAGCGGGAGTAATAGCGAGTGCGGAAAGTAACAAAAAAGCCTGGCAGGCTCGAAAAGGAAACATGCATACCTCAATCTGGGGAAATTGCCGTTCTCGTCAACTTATAAGCTATTCGGCAAGATTGCAATCGAAAGAGCACCGGCGGAGCTATTTTTCACTCCACCGGTAATGGTTACAAGGTAGCAGACGCTATTTTACTCGGGTACCACTTGCTCACCATTACCGGGTTTACCGAAGAGCCACTATGGCAGCGTGCCTCCAAGATACGTCCCACCGGCGGTCGGATTGCGCGAGTCGACCACCCGGAACCCCACGTCCTGGCCGGCCTTCAAAGCCGAAACCAGGGACTGGAACTGGTCGATGCCGGTGACCGGCTGGCGGTTGAGCTCCGTGATCACCAAGCCAGGCTGTACCCCAGCCTCGTCGGCAAAGGAACCCGGCTTGACTGCAGTAACCAGAACCCCTCGAATCCCCTTGCTGGCCAACGGTCCAGGTACGGCCTCGACGGTCAGTCCGAGCTTGCCTTCCGATGCATTCGGGGCGCTTTCCGGCCCGTTCTCTCCATTTTGAGATGCAGGCTGGGCGGAATAAAGCTTTGCCCGGTCGGCAATGGTGAGCGTCGCGGTCGAAGTCTGGGTGCCGCGCATGTAGCCCAGATGGACCGTCGACCCGGGTTTCCGGGCCGCAATGTCCGTCACCAGGGCGTCCCCATCCTTAATAGGTGCGCCGTCCACGGTAGTAATAATGTCGCCCGCCTTCAATCCCGCCTGGTCGGCCGGGCCATGAGGGGTGACCGCATTGACCAGGACTCCGGACTTGAAGCCGTAGACCCGTTGCACCGCGGGAGAGAGGCTGGCCTGGAACTGGACGCCGATCGAACCCCGGATGACTTTATGCTCCGGCCCGATCAAGTCGTTGTAGACCCCAATCACGGTGTTCGAGGGCATGGCGAAGCCAATCCCTTCGTAACCGGCAGACTGGGTCAGAATCGCCGTGTTGACCCCGATGACCTGGTCGGCCATGTTGACCAGGGGTCCCCCGGAATTGCCGGGGTTGATGGCCGCGTCGGTTTGAATAAAGTGCTGGAACTGGCCTGCAGCTCCTTTTTCGATCGTGCGGTTCTTGGCCGAGACGATCCCGGCGGTCACCGTTTGGGTGAGCGCAAAGGGGCTGCCAATGGCAATGACCCAGTCACCTACCTGGCCGGCGTCGGAGTTGCCCATCTTTACCGTGGGCAGCGGCTCGGTGGTGGTGATCTTGACCACTGCCAGGTCGGTATCCTTATCGACTCCGATTACCTTGCCCAAGCGCCCCTGGTAGCCTTCAGGGTCGGTCGAGAGCTTCACATAGATCTTGTCTGCCTTGTCGACCACGTGGTTGTTAGTAATGATGTAGCCCCGGGGATCGACGATGAAGCCGGAACCGAGAGACTCGCGCATCTGGTCACCCTGCTCCGGGCCGGCGCCTGGTCCCTGTCCGCCAAAGAAGCGGTTAAAGAAATCCTGGAAATTCTGGTCCGGGGCGCCCTGGCCCCCATCCGAGTCGCCATTCTGGTCGTCGTCACCGCCGCCCGGGGGGACCGCCGGCGCTGCACGAGGACTGCGGCGGCGGGAATGCGTATCTTCCTGGGGAAGCGTCTCCGTATTGATGTTCACCACAGCTGGCCCGACATCCTTGGCGATCTGGGTAAACGTCGTCGACAGGGTGACCGGGTTCGGAATCTTGAGCGGAGTAGCGTCCGAGCTATCCGTCTGCGTTTCGTTTCCGCGAACCCCGTGGACTGCGACAGAACCAATCAATATGCCGGCTGAGAGCGTGCCAAGGATGGTAAAGATTGAAGCGAGACGGCTTGCGCGAAGCCGTTCGAGCAGCGGTTTCATCTGGGTCTAACCTCGTCGGTTGGGAAGCATACAAGGGCTGGCGGCTCAAAGAGGATGGTCTTCATTGAGCAATCACACCGTTAGTGTGAGCCAGGGAACGAGAGCGTTTTTCATAGCAAATCTTGTGGCTCCGGGAAACAGAGCAAACCCGGCGAATACCGGGCATCGTTCATGGCCTCAGCAGATTCCCAGGAAACGCGCTCGAACCTCAAGCTGACGTTCTGCCAAGAACGTCGTTACATCGCTTATCCTTGCTGCCCCACAGTCACTGTGTGCCTGTTCTAGTATAGCCAAAAGCCGGCATATGAGTCGGCAGGGTGTTGAGCCACGTGGTGCATCGGCCATCATTCTGTTAGACGCGTCCCAGCCGCCCCAGGTCACTGGGCTGCAGCTTGCGGAAAAACTCGGTTTTGGGAAGGCCTGGGGTTTGATCCCGGCACGAGAGTTTCTACATTTCAGAGGTATGTATCAAGGCACGACTTCAGTCGGGCATTTAGGCCCAACAAAGATCTGGGCTTTAGCCTGGATTTCTCACCAGCAGTGGGTGTGGACGGAGCAGAGCTGTCCTAGATGAGGGGAGGTGGCGTTTTAGGTTGTTGTCTGCAGGCCGGGTAGGTGGGTGAGGGAGTTTCAGAGCAGGTCGCAGGCGATTAGGGACAGGGGGGCAGGCCGATCCATCGGGTCTTGGTAGGTTTGGGCGGTGCATTGATATCGGTTGGATGGTCCCAAGGCACGGGGCAGGCCGATCCATCGGGTCTTGGTAGGTTTGGGGGAGCGGGTGATCTGGTTCAGCAACGCAGGGCGTAGCAGGCGTGGCGGTAGAGATCTTTCCAGGGATAGGCCGAATTCATCTCCAACAAGATGCGACGTGCGCTGATGCGCACGATGGCGCCGATCTTGAACAGCTTGCGGCGGATGGTATCGACCTGAGCTTGGCCCCATTCGGTGCCCATCAGGGCCAGACGGCGCAAGGCTTCGATCAGCGTGTAGGCCAGCGCGGAGAAGTAGAGGCGCAGTTGGTTGCCCTTCATCTCGTCGGTGGAGAGCCGGTCGGCGAACAGGCACATCTGCTCCTTGATGCGGTTTTCCATCTCGCCGCGGGCGCAGTAGAACTTCTCATACAGGTCCTGCGCGGCCCACTGATCGGCGCTCAGCGAAGTCACGATAAAGCGGGGATTGCCGCCCTTGTCGAGGTACTCCGCCTTGGCCACCACGCGACGGCTGCACGACCAACTCTTGTGGGTCTTGTACTCAAACTGAGCGAACAGGCGCGTGGCCTTGCCGGTCTGCTTGTGCGCCAGTTCGGCCTGGTGCATCTCTTTGCCGATGATCCGATGCAGCCTCTGATTACGCTGAAGGCCGAGGACATAATCTACGCGATTCTGCTCGCACCATAGCAGGAGCGCTTCGCGACAGAAGCCAGAGTCGGCGCGGAGCACGATTTTCACCTCCGGCCAGTGCTCGCGCACTTGCCCCACGATCCGGCTTAGCTCCTCCACCGAACCGGCCGCTGCATCTTGGTTGGCCGCTCTGAGCCGTGCGCACAACAACTGGTCGCCGGCAAAGATGTACAGCGGAAGATAGCAGTAGGTGTCATAGTAGCCATGGAAGAACCGCTCCGGCTGATGACCGTGCAGCGGGATGTCGGTGGCGTCCAGATCGAGCACGATCTGCTCTGGCGCCGCACCGTGTGACTCGATGTAAAGATCGACCAGCAGCCGGTCAATCTGCCCCGCCGCGTAGCCGATCTTGTGATAGCGCTTGCTGCGACCGACCAGTTCCAGCCGGTTCAGGGTGCTCTTGCCTGCCAGCGGA
>Ga0302326_10013426_pt1 | contig 17362 bp, 9 predicted proteins | sample Palsa_T0_3_FD_202264 | JGI IMG/M metagenome (GOLD analysis project Ga0302326, IMG submission 202264) | Peat permafrost microbial communities from Stordalen Mire near Abisko, Sweden - Palsa_T0_3 | ecosystem: Environmental > Terrestrial > Soil > Palsa > Peat permafrost | place: Sweden: Abisko... | reverse complement strand
TGGCTTCCGAGTCCACATCCAATTCCGTTTCCAATGATTTCAGCACGCTTCATTATCGCTGAGTTGCGGTGCGGCGCAAGGCGGACTGGCTTTTCTACGAAGGGTGGGCTAGCCTTTCCTCATGAAAAGCGAAACCGACCTGGAAATCGAAGCCATGAAATTGCCCGATGCGGCAAGGGCCGGTCTGGCGGCTCGCCTGCTGGATTCCTTGCACCCGCTTCTTGCGGACTCCGACGAGGGTGTGGCCGAGGCGCTTAATCGAGACGCCGAACTCGATCAGAATCCCGGCGCAGGCATGAGTCTCGAAGAAATCAAGGACGCGATCCGAAGAAAATAATTTGGCCATCACTTTTCACCGTTTACTTGCACAGGACTTGCGAAGCGTCCTGGACTATTACGAGAAGGAGGCGGGTGTTCACCTCTCAGAGCGTTTCCTTCACGAGTTTGAACTCTTGAACGAGGAAATTAAAGCGCATCCCGGAACTTTTCACTTCGTGGTTAACGATTTACGACGGGCTAACTTTCGAACGTTCCCTTACCATCTGCTCTTTCGCCTGAAAAATTCAGATGAGGTCCGCATTCTTGTGCTTCGCCACCATCGACGGCATCCAGAACATGGACTTAGGCGCAAATGAGGCAAAGCGGACACTCGTCCGCCACCGGAAACATTTGCTTGCAGCCCGTGGGAGGGTTACGATCCTGTCACGTAAAGAATATTATGAGCCCCAGGACATTGGCCAGGTTGATCGGCGTCGCGCTGCTGGTGTTTGTCGTCGTCCTCATGGCAGCGGCGGGCACCTATGTCGTTAATCCGGGTTATCGCGGCATTGAGGTCACGATGGGCAAAGTGTCCGACAACTTCAAACCGGAGGGCTTCGGCTTCAAGCAACCCCTGGTCACCAGCATCTACCCGATGTCGATCCGGCAACAAACGGCGGAAGATAATGCGGAGTGTTACTCGTCGGATTTGCAGCAAATTCAGGTGGAGCTGCGGGTGCTGTATCGCATTCCGGAAAGTTCGGTCGTCAAACTCTTTCACGAATATTATGGAGAGCCGTTCGAGACCCTGGTCGCGCCGCGCGTGCAGGAAGCTTTAAAGGAAGTCGCCGCGTCGCAAAGCGCGGAGCAGATTGTCAAGAATAGAGAGCAAATCAAAGGCCGCGCGCTGGAGTTGGCCCGCAAGAAGATCGGTTCGCTGCTGGTGATCGAGGACATCGTCATTCAAAATATCACACTCACCAAGGAACTGGAAACGGCCATCGAAGCCAAAATGGTGCAGGAGCAGGACGCCGCCAAAGCCAAGTACGTCCAGCAACGCGCGCAAATCGATGCTGACACCTCTGTCATCCAGGCCAAAGGCGAAGCGGAATCGATCCGCATCCGCGGCCAAGCGCTCAAGGATAACCCGAGCTTCATCGATTTAAAAATCGTGGATAAATGGGACGGATTGACGCCTCTTGTTATTGGAGGAGGCGGTCTGGTCTATCAAACAGAAGAATTGGAACGTTTGGCGCATATGAAACAAGGCGCCGCCTCTCGGACGAACGCGGCGCATCGGTGACATTATGCCACCACCAACAACACCCATCAACCGCCCTGGCAATCCCAGACAAAGGGCGTCGCTCACCATGTTGATCATAGGCGCAGTTGTGGTGTTTCTAATTGTTGTGTTCATGTCGGCGACGTCCTATGTCGTACAACCCGGGACGCGCGGAATCAAGGTTACGCTGGGCAAGGCTGAGGACAAATTCTTGCCGGAAGGATTCGGCATCAAAGCCCCGTTCATCACCACCATTGTGCCAGTCAATGTGCGCCAACGCACCCAAGCCGTAAAAGCCGAATGCTTTTCTTCCGATCTCCAGCAACTCGTGGCGGACGTGCGCGTGCTCTATCGCGTGCCGGAACAATCGGTGGTGCAGATTTACAAACAATACGCCGGGGATCCGTTCGACAGCTTAATCGCGCCGCGCGTGCAGGAAGCGCTGAAAGAGATCACGGCGCAGCAAACGGCGGAGCTGATCGTTAAGAATCGCGAGGAGATCAAACAAAAGACTTTGACCGCGACCCGGCAAAAAGTCGGCGACCTTTTATGGGTTGAAGACGTCGTGATCCGCAATATCGATTTATCGTCTGATTTGGAACGAGCCATTGAAGCCAAAATGGTGGCGGAGCAACAGGCCGCCCAGGCGCACTTCTCTCAGCAGCAAACTCAAGTCGAGGCCGAAACTGCGGTGATCAAGGCCAAGGGCGAGGCGGAGGCCATTCGGGTGCGGGGCGAAGCGTTGCAAGTGAATCCGGCCTTTCTGCGGTTGCAGATGGTGGAACGATGGAACGGCAAAGCGCCTCTGGTGGTTCCGGTTGGAGGAAATAATAACGGCGCGGCGCTCCTCATGCCCATGGGCGGTGGCGGGAACTCCAACGGCCCATGAACCGTCGTCTCCGCGCTGTCATCCAGGTTTTGTTGCTGTTACTGGTTGTTTTGGCATTGATATTTATCTTCCCGAGTGTGTTCGGTTTTGCCGAAAAGGCCGCGCGCGAACTGCGCTATTTCTGGTGGCTGGTGCTCATCGTAGCCCTGGGGCTCTGGCTCATTATTGGCCTTGGTCGAAAACCGAAGTAGATTATCGGTGTATGGCCGTGTTTAAGAAATGCCAGGCGACGCTCGTTGGAGTCGCGCTGGCGCTTTGCCTTGCGGCAGGGGCGGCCCCGCCGCAGCTCTACACGCTGGTGCAGGGGCTGGATAAATTCAACGGCTCCTCCACGGCCTGGCATCTACTGGAAACCAACGGGTTCGTGGTGGCTGATCCTGCCTTCAAACAAATCTTCGAGCCGTATCTGGAGGAATCCATGCCGGTTTTCATCACGACGGATTCGGCCTGGCACGCCTATCACGTTTTGCTGGAGGAAGGGATGCACGATTTGGAGACCGCCCAAAGCAGGCGTTTGGCCGAATTTTCGCGACGATTATGGAGCAGCGCGAGCGAGCAAGCCAAATCCGATGCCGCAAATTTCTCTGATTTGGCGCGCTTCGCCGCGATCGGTTTGGCGTTTCAGGATGAGACTTTTCGCAATTCGTTGCCCGAGGAGCAAAAGAGCGTCGTTGAAACTTTGTTCAAGGGAAAAGGCGAAGCCCGAGTGGAAATTGGCTTTCCACTTTGGGCGCCCTCGTTCAAGGCAGAAGGAAATGAAGGCGCCAAGGATATGGCTTCGTATTTTGCGGCCAGGAAATGGTATGCAACGGTCGATTTCCGTTTATCGAACGCGCGGGAAACCCGGCTGGCGTTGTGCCTTACTTGGCTGATTCACAAGGAGCCGGATTTGCTTCAAGCCTGGCACCAACTTTCCGATCCATGGGATGCCTTGGTCGGGCCGGCGGAGGACGGCACCGTGCCACTTTATTCGGATTTAATCGCGAAAAAGATCGGCCTCAACTTTAGCCTCGCCGAGGTGCTCAAGAATGCCGCCGCGCTGAGACCGGCGCTGGCCGAAGCAACACACGAGCCCAGCTTCAACGACCAAAGGCTGGCCGCAGATGAGGAGGCGAAATTTGGAAAAGTCATCAGGGGCTTTCGCTTGTTTCCACCCCGCTGGAGTCAGAGCGAAATCTGTTTCCAGCGCTCTGGCAACCTGCGAAATTTGAATCGAATATTTCCTTCGGGCCTTGATCTTTTTGTCGCATCGCCTTCGTTACGCTCCCCTGCGGCCGAGCGCGCGTTGAGCGCGGCTGAGGGTAATGCGGTGGAACAAGCCGTGCGGAAGGAGGAACTCGGCGGGCCGCCAGATTCTATAACCGGAAGAGCGTTGCGTCTGTTAGCCGTATTGCAGGAACCGTTGCCCGAGAGTATCGCTCCAGCCTTGCGCTCGGAGGCTTGGGCTGATGCGCAGCTTTGGGCACAAATGGGCGCATGGGCCGAAGCTGAGCACGCGGGAAACGGACAGCGCACGACGTGGATTGAGGAAGGAGCGATCGTCAAGCCGGCCACAGGCATGGTGGCGCCGTATCCGAAGTTTTTTGAAGGTTTGAGCAAACTGGCGCTGGAGACGGCGGTCGCCTTGGAAAAGGCGGGCATTGATGAGCCATTCGATTCCAAAACGGCCGCGCACAAATTGCTGGAAGGCATTCTTTGGCAGGAGGGATTGGGAACGGGGCAGGGTGCGGCCGCCCAACGTGGCGGCAACCAAAATCAGGAGACAGCCAATCATCCCGCCGGTTTGATGGAACAGTTCAACCAATTCTGGGAACGCACCCTGGAACCGCATCAGGCCGAGATCGAAAACAATCCGCCCGCCTCGCAGAAGTTAATGAACGACCTGGAATCTCTGGCGCGCCGATCCTCCACCCAAACCACTCCCGCTGAGGCCGACCTGGACGTTCTGCAACGCTTCTTTCAGGAACGGCAGACCGCGCCCAAATTGCTGCGCGATTTCGCTCCTTTCTGCGACAAGCTGGCCGAGCTGGCGCGCAAACATTTGGAGGGGACGGCGCTGACGGATAATGACACAAAATGGATTTCGGAATATGGGCTGAGGCTGGCGCATTTTCAATCTTTCTCCGGCAGTTCGGCCGACACGCCGCACGATGATTTCCCCATCGTCAACCAGATGCAAAGCAGTCCCGACCAAAAGGCCAGCCTTTACGCTGGCTTGGGACGTCCACAATCGCTCTACATTATTTTGCCTTTCGAAGGGCGGTTGAAACTCTTTCAAGGCGCGGTCATGACCTATCGAGAATTTGTGCGGACGAACGCGGCCACGTTGGATGACTCCTCCTGGCGAACCTTGGCCGCCACCGGCAATATTCCATCGCCGCCAGCCTTCACGCGAGGCTTTCAAGCCGAGCGCGGCGTCGAGGACTTAATCAAATCGCTCACTACCATCAGCACGGACAACCCCGACTACAAGGCCTTGAGCGAGGATTTGGACGAACTTCAATCGCGCGTGACCGATCGCGACGTGCCCGCGTTGCTCACCGCGTTGGGTAAATGTCTGGACACTCAGCCCGGTCCGGCTGCGGATGGAATCGCCAGCGCTCTCGGCAAACTGCATTGGGCAGGCCAGCAAAAAGCGCTCCTGGCAATGTTGGAAACGAACGAGGCCCAGAATATTCGGTTTGTGGTTCCGATTCTTATGCAACGTCCCGATGAACTGGACGCGGCGTTCCTGTGTAGCAACTTTGATCATGTTCCGCCGCCGGCCCGCCGTGTCTATTGCACCTTGTTGGCGCGCGTCACGCAAACGGACCAAACACGCGGCACTCTCTTGCGCGCCTTATCGGACGCCTCGCCCGGGGTGCGCTGGGAGGCGGCGACGGCTCTGGGCGCCACCACTAGCGACGTCTCACAAAAGGTGGCTGCTCTCCTGGGTCGTTTGAACGATGACAACGAATATGTCACGGCTGTGGCGGTATCGGTCCTGGGCCAAATGAAAGCCACGAACGTCGCGTCCATTCTGATGACAAATTTGCAAGAGCGATTGCAAAAGCCGGAGCCGTCGGCCGAATTCTTGCAACCGCAGAGTGACGCCGTACAAACCTTCGCTGTAAACAACATACCCGCCAATATGCCGCGTCCGCGAGGTATTAGACAGCCGCGCGTTGGGCCCATGCGCATGAGACCATTTCTAGGCGGTTTCCCCGGGCAGGGCGAAGGTTCCCCGGCTAGAGACGCATTAATCGAAGCGTTGGGCGATTTGGATTACAAACCGGCGGAGGAACTGATTTTCGGTTTGTTGGACGGGCCGCATGCAACTTCTGCGGGCAGGGCGCTCAAGGAGTTGGCGCCCGCGCGGCTGGCCCAGCAACTGGAGACACAAGCGTGCGACAAAAAGGCCGATCCGCAAGTGCGCGACCGCGCCTTGCAACTCCTGGGCACGCCGCCGGCCAATAGTTCGGCCACGAGTTTGATTCCTTTACTTGACGATACCACGGTCGTGCCCATGATCGGACGCAGGGCCATGGCGGGGCGGGATTGGCGCATTTGCGACCGGGCCGCGACGACTATTGGGTCTCTTTTGGGAAGGCCGGTCAGAATCGGGCCCATGATGCCTGTCGATCAACGCGACCAGCAAATCGAAGAGATTCGCGCGTCCCTCAAGGCGGCGTATTAAATTACGGCGTCAAGATAACGGCGCCAGAATTAGTCGTAGTAACAAAATATCCGCCGCCATTGGTGGAATTTTGCAGAATCACCCCGTGACCAATCGTCGTGGCTCTGCCGACGCCATTGCCGAACGTAATGGTAAGCAGGCCGGTCTTCGGCGCAACGGTTCCAGTAAGCGAGTTCGTCGGGGCATTGGAGGATTTGACCAATGTGTCGTTGGTGATGGAAACGGTGAAATTCAAATCAAGGCTGGTGTTGGTAATCAGGAGCGAACCGTCCACCAATGGAATGGCGAATTCTTTGGCTGGAGGATTGGTCCAACCGGAACCGCTGACTAACAGATAATTGGTGAAGCCTTCGGCGTAGAGGCCAGTGCGGGCAGCGGGTTTTATCCAGGCGAGGGCGCTTTCCGCCTCGACTGTGGCGTTGGAAAGACCGAGCCAGCCGAGGAGCAATCCGCCGTTGGCGTAGAGATTGGCATAGACCGGGATGTCGCCCAAGACTCCCAGCGGGGGCGCTTCATTCAAAGCGGTGCCGTCGGCCAAAGCTCCGCTCAACGTCACAGCGCCATTGTGATTGGTGATCAGCAGGTAGCCGAACCCAGGAGGAATTTCGCCGGTGGTGAAATTGGTGCCTGGACTGAGCAAAACGGTGTATTCAGCCGAGCGCGAAGAGATGGCGGATTTCTCGGCCTCCAGCGGCGAATCCCATGCTTCTTCAGAATCGAGGCTCGAAACGCTTCCGTTGATCTGGCCGTTGGTCCAATTCAAGTTCATCTCGACAGCCACTGATCCCCCCTGCTTTGCTGTGCGTTTGACAATGTTGCTGGCGTATCCGGCCGAATTGAAACTGCTGATGAGCGGATAAGAAACCCCGCCCAGCATCATCGTTCCGCTGTAGGCCCCCGTGGAAGCAATTCTCAAATTTTTGAGCAGGCCGGCCGTTTGCTCCGTCACGCCGTTGGTGCCGTAGAAAAGTCCGTTGTAAGTGCCGGAAGCGCCGATGAAATAATTGGTCGTGAACAAGGCCCGGAGCTTCATGCCCGGCTCCATGATGAAATGGAGCGTGGGCGTATCGCTCACGGTGCCGGGGAAAGAGCCGATCCAACGCGAAAATATATTATTCTTGACTGGAATGGCGGTCAACGTGTAACTCTGGCCGATGTTGAGCAGGGTTTCATTGGTCAAACTCGCGCCGCCAGCCACCGTCGCGCCGCCCGTGACTGTGCCGCCGCCCTCCGCCCGGAACGTCAAATTAGTCGGCACTTCGTAAAAGAATTCGCGGGTTTCCAATGTGGAAAGGTGCCCGCCATAATTGACACTCTGCACCGTGATGTAGTTTGTGCCCGGCAAAAAGACGTTGCTGATCGCCCATGTTTTGGTCGTCGTTCCGTTAACGCCGAAACTGGCCACACCCGACTTAATCGTCTTGGGCGGGTCGCCTCGGGCATTCATATTCGTAATCCAGTAAAGGACGTTCGTTACTTGCGCGCTGTCCGTGGCCGTCCCGGCAACGACGCCGTTGGTCGTCCGCGTTCCTGCTAAAGGCGACGAAAATATTATGGTCGGTTTGGAAACGTCCGGGCCACTAAGGGTTAACGAGGCCTTCACGCTGGTAACAGTGCCGTAGATGCCGCTGACGACGACGAAGTAGCTTCCTTCATCGTTTGTGGTCGCCCCATCGATCGTTAGAGCGTTTGTCACGGAACCAGATATGTTACCACCATCGGACAGCGTGTTTGTCGAACCATCCGCTGTCACTTGATACCATTGGTAAGCCAAAGGCGGTGTGCCTGTAGCCGTAACGCTGAACGTAATCACTGATCCGTCCGGGACTCTGGATTTACTCACGGGCTGCACGGTGATCTTGGTCGAGTTAATGACCAGGACAGACAAGACCGAACTGGTCACGGCATTCTCCAACAAAGAAACGCTGGCAATAACCTGATAGTTGCCCTGATCGGCCAATTGAACATGTTCAATGGTTAAATTACTGGAAGTAGTGCCCATGAAGGTCGCGTTATCGGTTAAATTTGTGCCGTTGAGCTGCCATTGATATCCGAGGTTGTTTGTTGAATCATTGTTAATCGCAGTGGCTGAAATCGTGACCGTGTCGCCAATGGAAGTGATAATATTGGAAGAGATATCGAGACTAATCGTGGGCGGAGCGGCGTTGGAGTTAATCGTAAGGACGTTAAGTTCAAAAGCGCCCGCGCTGGTTGGGGTGCGGCGGGGATTTCCCAATTCGTCAGTGGCCGGAAAGCTCAAACCGGGCACGCCTGGAATAAAATTTGTGGCGATACTCCCATCGACGATGGCGAGGCTTAGAAAGTCAGGGGGGTCGATAAGACCGCCTGGGCCGAGATTAGGACCGCCGTTTCCTCCCAACCCGGAATCAAGGTCTATATTGGTTCCATTCACATCGATTAAAGTGGTGTCGCCAGCGGCTCGCGCCAGGCTCGAATCCGAACTGAGGTTGTATCCCCCGTCGGTGACACCAAGAACATTGGGCTTGAGGTTGGGGCTCTCGTTGGTGCCACCGGAAATAATGGAGTCGCTCAACTCCACTTCACCGCCCACCCTGTAAATATCCCATCCTCCCGTGGAACCCCCTGAACCGTCTTTTACTGTGCCGCTGCCCCCGACGCCAGCCACCAGCGTATTGGTGGCCAGGGTGCAATTGCGCAAAATGGTCAATCGCGCCCCGCTGGCCAGTCCTCCGCCCACGGCCGTGCCGCCGTTGCCGCCGTCGTTGCCAGAAGTCGTGCTGCCGCCTGCGCCGCCGGTGCAGGAATTTTGATAAAAGGTGCTATTTTCGAAATAAACGTTCGTCACGGTGCCGATGATATAGACGCCGCCTCCTTCCGCGACGCCGCCGCTGAAGCCGTTGTCGCTGGGGGTTCCATCCGAACCGCTCGCGCCCGCCGTGATGGTATTTTGGGCAAACAAACAATTGGTCACAGACAAAGATCCAGAGCCTGTCACATAAACAGCGCCACCCAACGCCGAACCGCCCGAGGCGCCGGCGCCGCCATCACCCGGGAAGGCTCCGCTGCCCGGGGTTCCACCGCTCCCGGCCGCGCCGGCGGTGCAAACATTGGCGAAGAATTGCGACGAAACAAAAACGTTACTGCTGCCGCTGGTATAGATCGCCGCCCCAAAAGCGCTGCCGCCGCCGCCGGCGTTGCCGCCATTGCCGCCAAAAACCACGCCGTCTTCACCGCCGCCGCCACTGCCACCGGAACCGCCCAAAGCGCTGTTGGTCCCAACGATGGAAAAATAAATGCTTAGCGGTCCTGTGCTGTAGATTGCGCCGCCTGCGGCGGTACCGCCCGAGGTTCCACTGCTGCCGTTGCCATTATCAACGTTTGTTTCGCCCTGGGCGCCGGAGCGATTGGTGGCGGCATTACCGGCAATGATGCAATTGCTGATGATGAGAGTGCCTCGATTGAAAATGGCGCCACCATTGGTGCTCAAACCATTGATTAATTGCAAATTGTTCAGGATAACGGAACCGTTGGCGCCAATGTTGAAGAGACGGTTCTCGCCATTTCCATCTATGACCACGCCGTTGGTGCCGCCATCAATCAGGACCTGTCGATTAATGGTGAGTTGTTCGCCAGAAGTCTCTAAAGTGATGATGCTATTGGTCAGGAAATTGGTTATGACTGTTACCGCAGTGTCATTGAGCGCAGCCTTCAACTCCGGGTAATTGGAAATGACGGTGATCTGGGCCATCATCCCCTGGCAAAACATGGCCAGGAATGCCAATACCATCAACCAAGCCCTCCTTTGTTTAATAGAGCTTTGCAAAGCCATTTTCATCCGATTAGACTCAATAACAGACAATCGCTAACGATTAAACAACATTTGAGGGAAAAGTTTCGCGCTTTCCTTGCCGCTTTCTCCGCATGAAGCTCCTTTACAAAGGCCCCCTGGTGAATGTCGAACTCCTGATGGTGATGCTGGAAAAACACGGCATTATCGCCATCCAACAATGGACGGACCCGACCGCTACTGATGACGGCGACTTAAACCGCCAAACGGAAGTGTTCGTCGAGGAAAAAGATTATGAGCGGGCTCATGGCCTGTTTTTCACAGAGAGGGAAGACGAGCTTTAGCAGATCAATCGAAGGTTTCCAAGGGGTGAAGCGTGGATGTGTTGAGGCATAGCTTGTTTGCCTATTCCTCAAAAAAAAGCCCCTTGATCGAATCGATCAAGGGGCTGTGTTAAGTCAAACTCAGGTCTTTAAGGCTTTTCCAGTCGGTAGAACTGATCCGCGCTGGCACCTGGGAGGGCAACCGTGACTGTATAGCTCGATCCAACCACAACCGGCGTAGGGCCAGTGGTCCATGGGCCGCTCAGTGAGCTGGCCACCTGCAAGGTGTAACCAGTAACCGACGTCGGCCACGAGATCACCAATGAAGTAGGCGTTGTGGTGGTCGTTAAACTTGGCCCGGGTGTCGTCGCAACTCCAGGCTGAAACACGAAGTCGCTGAACCACTGGTCGGAATTTGCGTCGCCATCGGAGCCCGAAAGCCCGATGTAGCCCAAATTCGCCCCAAGGATGGGAACAATCGGACCCAGGTTGTAGTTGGTGGAATATTTGGCTGAGGTGGACAAGTCCTCCATATTAACCGTCAGAATACCACTGGCCCAATTCAGATTAAATTGAATGGGGTCGCCGCTATCCAGAGCGATGCCGCCGGTAGAACCGTAAAGAGGCCCGCCATCGGAATAGGTGATTCCGTTTGTTTCAGCGTTTATGCCGAGGCCAACGGATCCGTTTCCTGCTCCAGTCCCATAGATATCCAGTTCCAAGGCCAAGCTGTTGGTGATGCCACTGAATCCCAAGCCTCCATCGTCTCCGCCTACGGCATTTGTGGCTAGCGGACTGTCCTGGATCAGGAAGGTAACTCCGTCGCCGGTCGGGATGGAGAACGTGTGCACCTGGTAAACGAAGGAAGCGCTAAAGCTGCCTACGTATTGAGCGATAGGATAAAACGCATCAGAGGCTTCGGCAGCACCGTCGTCAGTCACTTCCAGTGTTTCGTTAGTGAAAAATGGCACTGTTGATCCGGTGGTGAAGGAACTGAGCACCCAGCCAGCGCCATTGGCACCAAGCGTATCGAACGTAATGGGAGCGATAGACGCCACGCCCGTGAGGAGGGCCGATGGGCTGACGACGGGAGTGCCGCTGCTCAGTGAGTTGGTGAGGCTGACTCCAATGGTGTGCGCGCCCGATGCCGCATCGAAGGTAAAGATTGAGTCGGTGGCGCCACTTACGGAAGAACCGTCCATGGTCCATTGGTAGTTAATGGGCAGGCTTCCCCCGGTCGTGACCGTGTAAGTCACGGAGGTTCCGGTGATGACCTCGGCATTGGTCGGCATGATAGCGTAAACCAGCGTGGCGGCGGAATCGCTCACCGACAACGTTACGCTCGCAGTAGTTGAACCGAAAGCATTGCCCGCGATGACGCCGATGGTCTCGTTATTTTCGTCAATCGTTGCATCGGTAAGCGTATAGGTGGCGTTGGTGGCCCCCGGGATCGTGTTGGAGACGTTCCCCGCGCTGACAACATACCATTGGTAGCTGGAGACCGGGCTGCCGAGGGTGGTGTTCGCGGCCAAGGTTACGTTTCGGCCAACGAAAACCGAAGGCGAGGCTGGTGTGACAGTGAGGTTATTGGGCGGCAATTCTGCGGCATAGTAGAGGGCTTTCACTTGGGCCGCACTCAAGGCGGTTGACCATAGGGCGCATTGAGCGATATTGCCGGCAAACAAGCGCCCGGTTCCATAATCAGGAGCGCCGCCGATCCAAAGATCAATCTCATTTCCCGACGGTTCACTGGGGGATGAGCCACCCTGCTCGACGCCGTCCACGTACAAAAACTGGTTAACCCCATCGTAAACACCAACCAGCATGTGCCAGTTACCATCATTGATATTATTGGGGCTAACAACATCCGGACCCGAATCAGCGAAATGCGGGACTGTGGGGCCGTTGGCCACGCTGATACGGTAGCTCTCATCCGAATGGCCGAAGGAGGTCGTAAAGCCCGTTTCACCTCCGATTGGGGTCAAGACCCATTGCATCATGGTAAGCGGTCCCTTGATGTTCAAGACCGTCTTGCCAGCCGGAATGTCCACGTAGGAGTTTGAGCCGTTAAAGGCGACCGAGACATTGGAAACCGCAGAGGCTGAATTCGAAATGCCGGGCTGATTTAATATGCAACCGCCGACATAAGCGCCGTCATAGCCTCCAGCAAGGTCGAAGGCGATAACGCCGCTCGGTTCAGTCAACGGCCAGTAGGCGACGGGATTTAAGGCCAGGATATTGCTTCCGAATTGCGAACGTGTTCCGAACGAGGAGACAATCGTAACGGTCACCGGAGCACTGGTGGCCGTGCCCACGAAGTTGGAAAGAACGGCAAAGATCGTTACGTTGTTGGTGTCCACGTTTTCATAAGTGGAGGCGGTGGCGCCTGGGATAATGTTGGTTACGCCGCCTGTAACCTCGTACCATTGATATGCGACTGGAGGAGCGGTGTCCCCATTGGTGATGACAGAGAACGTGGTGATATCCGGATGATTCGTCAAGACGACAAACGAGGCGGTTGGACTTTGAGAGAGGATAGTCGGAGCATCAGGCGTGCCTGCTTCAATGACGATAAGTGCAGTAGGGCTTGTTTGCGTACCACTTGCGCTAGTAGCTGTATATTCATAATTGGTTCCATCCGCGTCCTTCAGATCGGTGATGGTCAGCGTGGGCGTGTCGGCCCCGGAAATCACGGACCCGTTGGCGTCGGTGCCATTAACCAGCGGGACAAAAACACCATTGTTCTCGACTGACCATGAGCTGGTGATGGTCCCACCGCCAACGACGTCAACAGAAAGAGTCGCTGTTTGCCTCGGAAACCAGGACTGTGTGGCCGGGCTAGGCCCCGCCAGAATGATCGGACCCCATCCTGAGGTAGTGCCACTGACGGCCATAATGACGCTCTCGGAGTCATCTTCAGGAGCCAGTGAATAACTGACTTTGATGTTCGTCACCACAGTTGTATCAACTACATTGATGAAGCTCTCAAACAGGCTGGGGGTAGGAGCCGTATTGAAAGTGCGAGAACCAATGTTAACATCCTCGGTGGAGGTGAAAGCGATCTCTGGCGCTGCGGAGTTGGTCCAATCGTAAATGAAAAGCAAATTTGTTTCATTGACGCCGTCCTGGTGTTGCACCACAACGGTGTTGCTCATGACGCCGCCGCCAATGTTGTCCCCAGAAGTCAGGAAGGACAAACCGGTATAGGATGCTGGTGTGACTGGGGTGATGTTGGCTGAGAGATGGGTGGAGTCAATGAGGATCGCGTTATTGGTGGAGTAATCGCCCATCTGAAAGGTATCCGAAGAACTCGAACTGGTGAAAGTCGAGCGGGAAGGAGGCAACCCATCGCTTGGGTTGTTGGTATCATAGCCCTGTTCGAACCAGGTATTACCTGGGTCAACTTCAATATTGGTGCCATTATCCATGGTGGCCGTGACTGGGAAGGGTGTGCTGGCGGCCACGATGCTCTCCTCATTGAACCCTGTAACCGGCGCCGGAACATAGTGGGTCCCGTCAGCCGATGTGCTGATGGCAAAGAAATTGTCCACCCCCCCGCCGTTACCCGTATAATCGAACGTGACGCTGGTGATAGGTGCGGTATTGGTGATAGCGATCGGCTGCGAGTCCATGTAAGGAGGTCCGGTGTTTACCGTTAGGGCTTGAAAGTTGGCATAGCCTCCGGTGTTGATGCGGCCGTCGCAACCCCAGGCGTTCTCCGGCCCCGACGCAAACCAATCTGGCACGGCATACGATCCGGTCTCAGATCCGCCGCTCGTGTGGTGCACGGTATAAATGACCGAACAGCCGCCGTTGCCACCGGCCGCAAGGACGGCGATGCTGGTGGCGCTCGCTGGGGTGACCAGAGTCAGGGTGCCGTTTGTAATGTCGCCGCGGGTGCCGTTGTTCACAATGGCCAGGTCATCATTCGCAGTGTAACTCGCCGGCATGATGAATGTCTGGTTGGGGTTGCTGACATTGGTAAAGACAGTGCCATGGATGGGAACGCCCGTATTGTAGCCGAAGTCGCCCGGCTTGCGGGAATACAAGCCATTTTCATAGTAAGTGGTGTCGGTTTGGTTAGACCCCGAGCCTACCCAGAAGTAGTATTCGTTGACCGTGGGGAAATAATTGGATCTGACGACGACGCCGGCGGTGTAACTGCTCTGCGTCAGAGGGACCGGGGCAAACTGGGCTTCAACTCGCGTTTGAGCAGCCAACAGCAGCCCGACGGCGACCAGGCTTGATTTCAACAAGAAGGGTGTCTTCATAATGGAGGTGGATTTTTTTGTTACAGGTCTTTCGGAATTTGTGATCATGGGTGCAGGTGATTTGGGCCAGGTTCGCGCTATGGGATATGCGCGGTCAAAGACATACCGGCGACAAGGGCGCGAGCGATTTTCTGTTTACGCATACGATTACTCATTGACCAAAGACGGCGGTCATTTTCATGGCCTTGCGCGACGCTCAGGTTTTGTGAACCCATGTGACGAGCAAGGTTCCGCAGTTAACGGTCTTTTTTTAGGGCTATGTGCAGGCGAGTATTCCAGCTTTCCGGCACATTTCAATCCAAATACACTGGTTCCATAACAGTACAAGTGGAGAGGCCGTAGCAACCAAACTAAAGTATAGGTAATGAACTATCCGCGCAGAAACTTCGCCACGGCTTCGGTGCGGGTGCGGACTTGCAGCTTTTCATAAATCCGCCGGATATAAGTATGGACGGTTTCATAGCTGATGCCCATTTTTTCGGCGATCTCCTTGTAAAGGAATCCGTGGCTTAAATGATCCAGCACCTCTTGTTCACGCGCGGAAAGAATTTCCTCGGGTGGTGCGGCCGGTTCTGTTTTCTGGAAGGATTGGACGACCTTGCGGGCGATGTGAGTGGTCATGGGCGATCCGCCGCGGTGAACCTCGCGGATGGCCTCCAGCAATTCGGCGCGCGGGGCGCGTTTGAGAAGGTAACCGTTGGCCCCGGCCGCCAGCGCATTGAAAATATTTTCCGTATCCTCGTAAGCCGTGAGCATGACAGCGGAAATCTCCGGGGCTATTTGTTTCAGGCGCCGAACGCATTCCACGCCGTTCATGCCGGGGAGGTTGATATCCATCAGCACGACTTGGGGCCGCTCTTTGGGCAAACCCTCCAATGCAGCCTCAGCGGTGGCGAATTGGCTCAGGCAGGCGAATCCTTCGGCCCGGTTGAGAAGCCGGGCCAGTGTGCCGCGCAACTGATCATTATCTTCCACAATAGAAACCTGGATCGGCATAAATTACTTCATGACCAGCGGCACGGTCAGCCCCACCACGGTTCCGCCTTGCGGTGCTGGTCCGATGGAGAAGCGGCCGCCCACATCTTCCATCCGCTTGCGCATGTTGCGCAATCCATTTCTGGATTCGGCCGCTTTGCCCGTCAAGCCGGCTGGCCCGCGCCCGTTATCTTGGATTTCGAGCACAAAACCTTCCGCATTGAGCGCGAGACGGATAGCGGCTTCGGTGGCGCCGGAATGTTTGACAATGTTGGTCACCGCTTCCTTGGCCGCCAGGAAAACGTTGTGGCGCGTCTCAGGGGAAATGACGGTTTTGGGAAGTTCCGCCGGAACATCCAGTCGATACCGCACTCCGGCCACGGCCAAATAATCCTGGGCATGTTTGCAAATATAGTTGACCAGACCATCCAGAGTGTCGTTGGAAGGATTGACCGTCCAGACGATTTCGTCCAGGGCGCGGGTTGTTTCGCGGGCGGTTTGCGAAATCTGGCGGGCGTGAGATTCGGCTTCCAGCGGGTCTTCCTTGTCCGCTTCCACCATTTCGCCCAGCAAGGCTAATTGGGTCAAACTGGCTCCAACCTGGTCATGGATGTCACGCGCAATACGGGCGCGTTCCGTTTCCAGCGCCTGTTGCTGGCGCAAAGTGGCCACTTGCCGCTGCAATTTTTGGGTCGAAACATAATAGACTATGGCGGCCACCAATCCCAAGAGAACAATGCCGGCCAGAACGCGGAAAGAATTTGTCTGCCAGAAAAAAGGCAGAATGGTCACCGCCAAAACAGCGCCGGCTTGGTTCCATACACCATCTTCATTGCAGGCTTTTACCTGGAAACGATACAAGCCCGGTGACAACGCCTCATAGCGCGCGAAGCGCCGTGCGCCGGCATCCGTCCACTTGTTTTCCGGGCGGCCCAATGGCGAAAGGCGGTATTGAAAACGCGCGCGATCGGCCGCGCCAAGATTAAGGCTGGTATATTGAATCTCCAAAGGTTCCTTGCCGGCCGCCACAGTCACAGACGAAACCCCGGCGGCGTGCGGGCCGTTGGTGTTCTGTTCCTGGCCATCCACCAACACTTGTTCGATGACGACCGGTGGCGGGTTAGTGTTGGGATGGATTTCGGCCGGATTGACATAGACCAAACCAGAGTGCGTTGGAAACCAAAGGGTTCCGTCGCGCGCTTTGCCCGCGGCCGGTTGCGAACCAAAAGTGCATTCGGCCGAGGGCAGCCCATCCCGCTTGTCGTAACCGCGACAAAATACGGAGGACAGCGCGCCGTCGGCGAAATCGTTGAGGTCCTTTTTTAGAACGCGCATAAGCCCGGCGCTTGAGCCGATCCACAAAAAACCTTCGTTGTCTTCGATGACGTAGTCGATGCTATTGGCAATAAGGCCGTTCTGCCGCCCATATTGCGTGGCTTGGCCGTCGCGCCATCGAATTAATCCATCACCCAGAGTCCCAACCCAGAGTACGTCCTGGTCGTCCACATAGATGCACGAGATATTGTCGCTGGGGAAACCGTGGCCCTGGTTAAACGCTGTAAAATGGTCCTGGTGCAGCCGATTCAGGCCGCCGAGTTCGGTGCCGATCCAGAGATCGCCCGCGCGATCCTGGGCGATGGCGTGGACATTATTGGCCGAAAGACCATCATTGGTCGTCAACATTTGCAATCGGGCCCCATCCCACCGACCAAGTCCCTCCTCGGTGCCAACCCATAATCCGTTGGTATGATCGGCGAACAAAACGGACATGAATGGCTGCCGGTCAACATCCAAAGCGCCTCGAAAAAAACCGTCTTGGCCAAGGCGAAACAACCCTGCGCCGTGGGCAGGTCGCGCGACAGCCCAGACTTCTTGTTGACGATCCACAAGGACGGCTGTTGGATTGATGAGCCTCAACA
>Ga0302326_10013423_pt1 | contig 17363 bp, 18 predicted proteins | sample Palsa_T0_3_FD_202264 | JGI IMG/M metagenome (GOLD analysis project Ga0302326, IMG submission 202264) | Peat permafrost microbial communities from Stordalen Mire near Abisko, Sweden - Palsa_T0_3 | ecosystem: Environmental > Terrestrial > Soil > Palsa > Peat permafrost | place: Sweden: Abisko... | reverse complement strand
CCGAGTCGGTGCTGGCCGCCGATATCGGCGCGGCCGTGACGGCCGTCCGCCTGGCCTGCCCGGGCACCCCGGTCGGGGTGTCCACCGGCTTGTGGATCACCGGCGGCGACGTCGAGGCACGGCAGGAGGCGGTCGCCGGGTGGGCGGACCTGCCCGGGCCCGCGCGACCGGATTTTGCCTCCGCCAACGTGTCCGAGCCTGGCCTGGCTGACCTGCTTGGCGCGCTGAGTGCGGCGGGGGTCGCCGTAGAGGCAGGGGTCTGGTCGGTGGCTGACGCTGAGACGCTGGCGGCGCTTGGTCCGTCCGTGCCCCCTACTGCTGCGTCCGGTCCTGGTATGCCGTGGCTGAGGATCCTCGTGGAGATCATGGGCGCTCCGGCGGCGGGCGCCGTCGCGGCGGCCGACGAGGTCCTGCGGCGGCTCGATGAGCTAGGTGTTACCGCGCCGCGTCTGCTGCACGGCGAGGAGGCGGGGTGCTGGCCGCTGGTCGTGCGGGCCGGCGAACTCGGGCTGCCGACCCGTATCGGCCTGGAGGACACCATCACCGGCCCGGGCGCCGCAGCGGTCACCGGCAACGCCGAACTGATCCAGCTGGCGCTGCCGATCTGGGCCGCCGCCGCGACGTGATCAAACCGCCCGGCGGTCACATGCCCTGCGGCTTTAGCCAATGCTGAGGGCGCGCGGCTGAGCTCACCGAGGCCGGGGACGGGTTAAGTTGGTGGCTATGACGGCGCATGCGGCGGGGGCCAGCCAAGACCTCCCCGCACAGCGGCGGCCCGACGCCGTGGCGCCAGAGCCGGCGCTGAATCCGCTGCAGCGGCTGATCAGCCAGCGGCTGCGCGAGCGGGGCTGGTCTTACGGCGAGGTCGCCAGGCGCGGCGGCTTGCCCCGGTCGACCGTCTATACCCTGGCCATGACACGGAACCTGACCCGGCCACCACGGACCGCCACGATCGACGCGCTCGCCATCGGCCTGGACGTGCCGGTTTCCGCCGTCCGCGCTGCCGCGGCCGAGTCCACCGGGCTGCACTACTACGAGGGCGTCCCCGGCGGGGACGTCCCCGGGGAGGCGGAGCAGCCCGGCGACCAGGAACGGGAGCTCCTCATCGCCAGCATCGACGAACTGACCCCCGAGGACCGCCGCCACGTCGCGGCGCTCGTCGCCTCACTGCGCAACCAGCCAACGCCGGGCCCGGCGGACCGCTAGCACCGCCGGGTGTAGTCGGCTAGCACGATGGGCCAGTGGGGAGGCGGGACGTGGTCTATGGCTGGTAGGAGCCGGGGACCCAGGCGCGGGTACTGACGCTGATCGCGTTCCAGGCGTTGATGGTCACGATCAGGCTGATCAGGGCGGCGATCTCGGCCGGGCTGAACTCCGCGGCCATGTCCTGATAGGCGTGTGCCGGGACATGCGTGTCGGCTAGTCGCGTCACCACCTCGGTGAAGGCGAGCGCGGCCCGCTCCCGGCCGGTGAAGAACGGCGTTTCCGGCCATGCCGGGAGCGCATAGATACGCTGTTCGGTCTCGCCGATCGCCCGCGCGTCCTTGGTGTGCATGTCTATGCAGTAAGCGCAGCCGTTTAGCTGCGAGGCGCGGATCCGCACCAGTTCACGCAGCCGGGGGTCGATGCCGGCCCCGTCAAGTTCCTTGGTGGCGGCTTGGTCGAGGCGGGACATGGCCCGGGAAAAGCCGGGCGCGGAGGCGTCGAAATCGAGCCGGACCGGAATCTGCTGGGCGTTGTCGGTCGTGCCCGTGTTGGTCGTGCCCGTGTCGGTCGTGCCCGTGTCGGTCGTGCCCGCGCCGGCTGCTGTCTCAGTTGCTGTCATAGGCCTGACGTTACGGCGAGAAGTGGCCCAAGGTAAGGTCCATGTCAATGGCAGAAACTTGGGCCAATCACGAGATCGACCTGCACCTGGAGCTGGCCGGCCCCCGGGTGCGGGCCGGGCTGGAAACGGCGCTGCGGGATGCGGTGCGGGCTGGCCGGCTGCGTCCGGGGGCGCGGCTGCCAGCCACCCGCGCTCTCGCCGCGGATCTCGGGATTGCCCGCAATACGGTGGCCGATGCCTACGGGCAGCTGGTCGCCGAGGGCTGGCTGACGGCGCGGACCGGCTCCGGTACGTGGGTGACCCAGCACCCGGCGCCTGCCCGGGGGGCACCGGGAAGTGACCAGCCTGACCTCACGCATCCCCGCTACGATCTGCGCCCGGGGGTACCGGACCTGTCCGCGTTCCCGCGCCGGGCGTGGCTGGCCGCGGAACGCAAGGCACTCAGCGCCACCCCGGATCACGTCCTCGGCTACCCCGACCCGCGCGGGCTGCCCCAGCTTCGGCTGGCGCTGGCCGACTACCTGGCCCGGGCCCGCGGCGTCACCGCCAGCCCCGGACGCATCGTGGTCTGCGCCGGATTCGCGCAGGGGCTGGCCCTGCTCGGCCAGGTGCTCCGGGCGCGGGGTGCGACCACCATCGCCACCGAGGCGTGCGGTCATCCAGGTCACCGCCTTATCGCGCAGGCCCATGGGCTCCGGCTGACATCGCTGCCGGTGGACGCGGGTGGCGCCGTTCCCGATGGCCTGAGCACCGGTGGACGTGGCGCCGCGGACGCGGTCCTGCTGACGCCGGCTCACCAGTTCCCGCTGGGCGTTACCCTGCGACCACAGCGGCGCCGGGCGATCGTGGAGTGGGCCGTCGATACCGGCGGACTGGTGATCGAGGATGACTACGACGGCGAGTTCCGCTACGACCGCCAGCCCGTCGGAGCCATGCAGGCGCTCGCGCCCGAGCACGTCGTCTACGCCGGCACCGCGAGCAAGAGCCTGATGCCGGGCCTGCGGCTCGGCTGGCTGGTGCTGCCCGCACCACTGGTCGGCGAGGTCGTCGCGGCGAAGGAGGCGGCGGGGGGCCTTACCGGCAGTCTCGACCAGCTCACGCTGGCTGAGTTCATCAGCTCGGGGGGCTACGACCGGCAGATCCGGCACGCCAGGCTCGCCTACCGGCGGCGCCGGGACCGGCTGGTGACCGCGTTGCGGCTGCAGGTACCACACGCTCGCGTCACCGGGATCGCAGCGGGCCTGCACGCCCTGGTGCAGCTCGCCGGCCCGGACAGCGAGGACGACGTGACCGCCCGCGCCGCCCGGCACGGACTCGCGGTCGAGGGGCTCGGCCATTACCGCGCGGCGGGCCAGTACGCGCCGGCTCTCGTGATCGGCTACGCGAGACCGCCCGAGCACGGCTTCACCACCGCGCTCGCCCGGCTCTGCGCGGCGCTGACCGGCGCTCCTTCGTGAGGCCGGGCCGGGCGCCCGGGTCAGTGGGTGGGGGAGTAGGCGGCGAGGTTCCGTTAGGTATGCGGGTGGTTTTCGCTGGTGGCGGATCCGCGAAGGGCGTAGCCCGGCTGCGGGCCGGAGTGCGGGCGCCTACCGTGGCCGGATGGACGTCGTCCCGCTGCTCCCGCACCTGTACTTCCTCCGGTTCGGGGTCGGGCATGCCTACCTGTGGCGGGATGACAACGGGCTGACGCTGGTCGACACCGGTGTCGCTGGCTCCGGTCGGCTGATCGCCGGGGCGATCCGCGAGCTCGGGCACCGCCCGGCGGACCTGCGGCGGGTGGTGCTCACGCATTTCCACGGCGATCATGCCGGGGCCGCGGCGGAGGTGGCCGGGTGGGGTGGCGCGACGGTCTTCGCCCATCGCGCCGATGCGCCGGTCATCGCGGGGCAGGCCGCTGGGCCGCCGCCGGTGCTGGCCGACTGGGAAAGGCCGCTGTTTGAACAGGTGGCCGCCGCCGGACTGCCGCCCGCGCCCGCTGCGCGGGTGGACCACGACGTCGACGACGGCGACGTTCTCGGCTTCGCCGGCGGCGCGCAGGCGCTGGCCGTGCCGGGACACACGCCGGGCAGCCTGGCCCTCTACCTTCCCGGGCCGCGGGTGCTGTTCACCGGCGATGCCGCGGCGCGCGATCCCCGCGGACGGGTCATGGCGGGCGTGTTCAACAGCGACCCGGGCCGGGTGGCCGGGTCCTTCCGGCGGCTGGCGGCGCTCGGCGCGGACGTCGTCTGTTTCGGGCACGGCGAACCGCTCACCCACGCCGCGGCCGAGCAGATGCAAGCCGCCGCCGAGCAGCTCACTGAGTAAGCCGGTCGCTGGGTGAGCCGGTCGCTGACGGCGGGTGTCGGGCGCTCGGGCCGCCTCAGAGCGTGGATGGCAGGTAGATGGCGGCGCCGGAGGCTCGCGCGGTCAGGGCGGCCGAGATACGGGGAGCGATGAACGGCGGCAGAAAGGCCGCCACGCCGGCGGGGTCGATGAACCGGTAGTCGTCCAGTTCCTCTTCCTGGAGCACGATGCCGGCCGGGCCGGCCAGCGTCCCGCCGTCGAAGACGAAGTGCATGATCGGGTTGGGCCGGTCCCCGTCCGGTGCGGACCAGCCGATCACCAGCAGCGGGCCGATCGGGAGATCGAGCCCGATTTCCTCGAGGACTTCACGGGCACAGGCCACGTGGGGCGGCTCGGCGTACTCGCAGATTCCCCCCGGCAGCGTCCAGTGGTCCCGGTAGTTGGGCTTGACCAGCAGGACCTGCCCGGCGGTATCGGTGATGAGGGCCGCGGCGGCGGCGTAGAGGACCGGAAGGCTGGCGTACCAGGTGGCGGCGTCGGTGAAGCCCGTCCCCGTCACGACGCCCCTCCGGCTACCACCGGCATTTCGCTATGGCGTTCCACATCAGCTGACCTTAACGGGCTGTCCCGGCCGGCTAGTGGCTGTCCTGGTCGGCTTGGCTCCGCGATTGACCTCAGAGCCAGCCGGCTGGCCGTCAGGGTGCGTACTTCAGCACCAGGTCACCGACGCGCGGGAGGGCGGCCTCGACGTGCTTGGCGGCGTTGCCGCGGACGGCGCGGTACGTCTTTATGATCGCGGCCCGCTTGGAGAGGGCCAGGAGGGCGTCGGTCACCTCGAGCAGGGACTCCGCCACCTCGTCGCCGCGCTTGGCCAGGTAGTCACCGAACCCGGAGCCACCGGAGGTGTTGAAGTCCGCCCAGTACGGCTCGAGCTTGGCCACCATCAGCGGAAGCATGTCCGCCAGCGTGTCGTGGTAGTAGCCCGGTGCGAAGCTGGTCACCGTCTTGTACGCGAGCTTGACCGCGGTCCCGGATACCCCCGACTTCTCGGAGATCTCCTGCTCGATCAGCGTCTTGCAGTCAGTGATCACATGGGGCTGGGTCTCCGGCGCGAGCAGGATCTGCTGAAGCGTGGCTGCCATGGGTATGTTCTTCTCCTTGGTGCTGGGGGCGTTCTGGGGCTGGGGCGTTGCCCACTGGATCCCGCACGCGTGCTGCGATGCGCCGTCTGTCACTAGACGGCGATGGCGCAACCATGGTTTACCACTTTTTTCCCAGCATGATCAGGTGGCGGCGGCAGACACGCGCAGATCACCCCCATCTGCGGTGCGGGCCGGCCCGGCCTGACTGGTGCCCGGTAACGTTCGGGGCGTGGCGATGCATGGTCATGATCCGACGGTGAGTGCCGCGGAGAACTACCGGGCGTTCGCCGAGGACGCTCACGACCGCAGCCCCGCTTACCAGGCGCTGGCCACCTCGGTCGCTGAGGACACCGCCATTCTGCGTTTCCTCGACTCGCTGCCGCCGCAAAAGCGCCAGCCCAACCTGCTGTTCGCGGCGGCCCGCTACCTGCTGGGCGACCCGGTCGGCATCACCCGGCTGCGGGCCCTGGTCCGCCGCAACCCGGCTGAGCTGGCGGCAGTGATGATGGCCCGGCGCACGCAGACCAACGAGCCGGCCCGCTGCGCCACGCTGCTGCCGGCGCTGGCCCAGCTGCCGCCGCCGCTGGCGCTGATCGAGGTGGGCGCCAGCGCCGGGCTCACCCTGCTGTTCGACCGCTACTCCTACGACTACGCCGGGCACCAGATCGCCGGCCTCGACCCGCAAGCGCCCACGCTGTCCTGCACGCCACGCGGGCCGGTGCCGCTCCCGGACCGGCTTCCCGCGATCACCTGGCGGGCCGGGCTTGACCTCAGCCCGCTCGACGTCACCAGCGATGATGACGTCCGCTGGCTGTCGTGCCTGGTCTGGCCTGGTGAAGGCGACCGCGCGCCGCGGCTCGCCGCCGCGGTGGCCGCCGCCCGCCGCGACCCTCCCGTGGTGCATCGCGGTGACCTGCTTACTGACCTGCCCGCGCTGGCCGCCCAGGCCCCGGCCGACGCAACCCTGGTCGTATATCACTCCGCCGTGCTGGCCTACGTCACCCCCGCCGACCGGCAGCGGTTCGCCAGCACCGTCCGCGCCCTGCCGGCCGTGTGGCTGTCCAACGAAGGACCCGCCATCCTGCCCGGCATCCCCCTGCCCGCCCATCAGGGCGCGCCGTTCGTCCTGGTCCGGGACGGCCAGACGCCCCTGGCGCTTACCGACGGGCACGGAACGTGGCTGCAATGGCTGGTCAGCCAGCCTGGTAGTGCGTGACCGCGTCTTCGTCCCAGGCCAGGCCGTTGCCGGGGACATCGGGCAGGTGCAGCTGGCCGGAGCGGACCTCGAATGGGTGGGCCAGCACCGGGTGGGCCCAGTCCTGCCACTCTGCCCACTGCCTGGTCGGGGTGACGCGCAGCAGGTGGCCAGAGACCTCCGGATACAGGTGGGACGACATCGGCAGGCCAGTGACGTCGGCGACCGCGGCGGCCTGCAGCCACCCCGTGACCCCGCCGATTCGCATCAGGTCCGGCATCACCAGGTCGCAAGCCTGCGCCCGGATGGCCTCCGACATCGCGCGCGGGCCGTAGAAGTTCTCCCCGAGCATGACCGGTGTGGCGATGTCACGAGCCAGCCGGGCGTGGCCGTCCAGATCGTCGTAGCGCAGCGGTTCCTCAATCCAGGCGAGGCCCTCGGCGTCCAGGGCCCGGCAGCGTTCCAGCGCGTCGCCCAGCGTCAGCCCCTGGTTGTAGTCCACGACGAGGGTGACCTCATCGCCGACTGCTTCCCTGACGCGGCGGACAGCGTCGATGTCGTCCGCCGCGCGGTCGCGCCCGACCCGGACTTTCAGGGCGGTGAACCCGCCTTCGGCGAGCAGTTCCAGCGCCTCATCACCGGCGGCGGCGGGCGGGATGAGCCCGAGCCCGTTGCTGTTGTAGGCCGGTACCGGTTCCAGGGTCCCGCCGAGCAGCTGGGCCAGCGGCAGCCCAGCCGCCTGGGCCAGCGCGTCCCACAGGGCGATGTCGAGCCCGGCCACGGCGGCCAGGGCCAGTCCCTGGTATCCGGCGAGAGCGAGCCAGCCACGGGCTTGCCCGAAGGACGCGACCGGTGCGACCGGATGTCCGCGCAACCCGGCGCCGAGATCACGGACCACAGGAAGCAGCGCAGACGCGGCCAGGCTCAGGTACGGAGCGAGGTAGCTGCGGCCGGTGATGCCCTGCTCGGTGCGGACGTCGATGAGCAGCAGAGGCCAGTGGGAGAAGGCCCCGACTTTGGTCGCCAGCGGCCGCCGCAACGGAACCACGACCGACCGCACGGCGACATCCCTCACGACCAGCCCAGCACCCGGATCGCTCACCAGGCCCCCTCAGTCCGCATCGGCCACATTTGCCATCCCACCAGATCATTCTGCCTGGCCTGCTGGGGTGGGCCAGGCCGGGTGGGCCGGGAGCTGAGGCGTCATGATGGGCGGCACGCACAGGTGAAGGAGTCTCGATGACCCAGCCGTACGGCAACTACCAGAACGAGATCTACTTCGAGGGGCTCGGTGGTGTCGTGCCGCGCCTGCCGATGATCTTCGACGAGCTCGAGGCGCGCGCCGGGCAGACGCTGCCACCCTGGGTGTGGTCGTACGTCGCCGGGGGCGCGGGGGATGAGAGCACGCAGCGGGCTAACGTCGCCGGGTTCGCCCGCTGGGGCCTGATCCCGCGGATGCTCGTCGGCGCCACCGAGCGCGACCTCTCGGTCGAGTTGTGGGGGCGGCGCTGGCCAGCGCCGGTGTTCATGGCCCCGATCGGCATCATCGGCCTGTGCGCGCAGGACGGCCACGGCGATCTCGCCACCGCCCGCGCCGCGGCCCGGACCGGCGTCCCGATGTGCGCCTCGACGTTCACCGTCGATCCGCTGGAAGACGTCGCGGCTGAGTTCGGGGACACGCCGGGGCTCTTCCAGCTCTACACTCCCACCGACCGCGATCTGGCCGAGAGCCTGGTGCACCGGGCTGAAGCAGCCGGGTTCGCCGGCATCGTCGTGACGCTCGACACCTGGGTGACCGGCTGGCGGCCGCGGGACCTCTCGACGTCGAACTTCCCGCAGCTACGTGGCCACTGCCTGGCCAACTACATCAGCGACCCGAACTTCAGGTCCAAGGTCAGTGCCGACCTTGACGCCGATCCCCGGGCCTGCGTCCCGTACTGGGCTGGTGTCTTCGGCAAGTCGCTGACCTGGGACGACCTGACCTGGCTCCGCTCGCTGACCCAGCTCCCGCTGATCCTCAAGGGCATCTGCCATCCCGACGACGCGCGGCGGGCCGGGGACTACGGCGTGGACGGGATCTACTGCTCCAACCACGGCGGCCGGCAGGCCAACGGCGGGCTGCCCGCGATCGCCTGCCTGCCCGGTGTGGTCGAGGCCGCCGGTGAGCTTCCGGTGCTGTTTGATTCGGGCGTGCGCTCCGGCGCGGACGTGATCAAGGCCCTGGCGCTCGGCGCGAGCGCGGTCGGCATCGGCCGCCCCTACGCCTACGGCCTCGCCCTGGGCGGCGTGGACGGGATCGTGCACGTGCTGCGCTCCATCCTGGCTGAGGCCGACCTCATCATGGCGGTGGACGGCTACCCCGCGCTCGACGACCTGACCCCGTCTGCCATGCGCACCCTCTGACCAGGCGCGTGCCGCGCGGGATGGTGGCCGCCGCACCCTGCGCCCAGCCGGGCGCTCATCCGGGCATCCCGGGCGTGGCGGGCTGGCCGTCGGGATGCTCGGGGGTGCGGTTGGCGAGCCTCCGGGGCTCGAATGGTCCCCACTCGTGACGGCGCGGACCCGACCATCGGGCGGGGACGACGTCGAGGCCCCACGCCAGTTTGCAGGCCGCCGCCTCGTAATTGACCCGCCGGCATGAGTCGCGGTCGGATGCGTCGACCCCGCCTGGGTGGCCGGCCTGGCCACCTCCTTGAATACAGTGGCTGTACTTCTCCCGCACGCGATCGAAGGGACGTGCCCGCCGTGGGTCATACGGCCACGCAGCAGCCCGGTTCCGGTGGCCTGACCGCGACCGAGCACCGGCTGGACAACGGACTGCGCCTGGTCCTGTCCGAGGACCACCTGACTCCGGTCGCGGCGGTCTGCCTCTGGTATGACGTCGGCTCACGCTACGAGGTCCAGGGCCGCACTGGCCTGGCTCATCTCTTCGAGCACCTCATGTTCCAGGGCTCGGCGCAGGTCAAGGGGAACGGCCACTTCGAGCTGGTCCAGGGTGCCGGCGGCTCCCTCAACGGGACGACGAGCTTCGAGCGCACCAACTACTTCGAGACCATGCCCGCTCACCAGCTGGAGCTGGCGCTCTGGCTGGAGGCGGACCGCATGGGCTCGCTGCTGGCCGCGCTCGACGAGGAGTCCTTGGCGAACCAGCGTGACGTGGTCAAGAACGAGCGCCGGCAGCGCTACGACAACGTGCCCTACGGCACCGCATTCGAGCGGATGACCGCGCTGGCCTATCCCGGGGGCCACCCGTACCATCACACGCCCATCGGCTCCATGGCCGATCTGGACGCGGTGACGCTCGAAGACGCGCGCGCGTTCTTCCGGGCCAACTACGCGCCGAACAACGCGGTCCTGGCCGTCGTCGGCGACATCGACCCGGAGCAGACGCGCCGGTGGGCCGAGGAGTACTTCGGCTCCATCCCGTCCCACGAGGGCAAGGTGGCGCCCCGGGACGGCACGCTGCCCGACATCATTGGCGGTGAACTGCGCGTGGAGATCCAGGAGGAGGTTCCGGCACGCGCGCTGATGGCCGCCTACCGGCTGCCGCACGACGGCACGCGTGAGTGCGACGCGGCCGAGGTGGCACTCACCGTCCTCGGCGACGGCATGTCGTCCCGGCTCTACAACCGGCTGGTGCGCCGCGACCGCACCGCCATCACCGCGGGCTTCGGGCTGCTGCGGCTCGCTGGCGCCCCCTCGCTGGGCTGGCTGGACGTGAAAGCCTCCGGCGGCGCCGGCATCCCGCAGATCGAGGCCGCCGTCGACGAGGAGCTGGCGCGGCTGCGCGCGGAGGCACCGACCGCCGGGGAGATGGAGCGGGCGCAGGCCCTGCTGGAACGCGAATGGCTGGACCGGCTGAGCACGGTCGCCGGCCGGGCCGATGCCCTGTGCCGGTACACGATGCTGTTCGGCGACCCCCAGCTCACATTCACTGCCATCAACCGGCTCCTGGACGTCACCGCCGAGGAGGTCCGGGCGATTGCCGCGGCGCGGCTGCGCCCCGACAATCGCGCGGTGCTGGTCTACGACCAGGTGGCCTCCGAAGACCCCGCCGGCCAGGCCGGCCAGGCCGACCAGGCCAGCGCGGCCGGCCAGGATGACGAGCCCGAAGGAGCCGCACGGTGACGGACGCCGTCGTGACCATGGACTTCCACCCACAGCCGGCCGCCGGGCAGGCGAAGCCCTGGGCGTTCCCCGCGCCCGAGCGCGGCGGTCTCGGCAACGGGCTGACGGCTCTGCGCTGCCACCGGCCCGGGCAGCAGGTGGTGGCGGTGGAGATCTGCCTGGGCGTGCCGCTCGACGTCGAGCCGGACGGGCTCGACGGGATCGCCACGATCATGGTCGATGCGCTCTCTCAGGGCACCGGCCGCCGCACCGCTGAGGAGTTCGCCGCCGAGCTGGAGCGGTGCGGCGCGACACTCGACGCAGGTGCCGACTACCTGGGCGCGCGCGTCTCGCTGGAGGTTCCCGTCTCCCGCCTGCCCCGGGCGCTTGGGCTGCTCGCCGAGGCGCTGATCGAGCCCGCGTTCGCGGCCAGCGAGGTCGACCGGCTGGTGCGCAACCGTCTCGACGAGATTCCGCTCGAGCTGGCCAATCCCGGCCGGCGGGCCGCCAAGCAGCTATCGCTGGAGCTGTTCCCGGCGTCCGCGCGGCTGTCCCGGCCGCGCAAGGGCACCGAGGACACCGTGGCCCGGATCGATGCGGCGGGCGTGCGCGCGGTGTACCAGGCTCATGTCCAGCCGGCCACGGCGACCGCGGTCACCGTGGGCGACCTGACCGGTGTCGACCTGGACGCCGTGCTGGCCGGCACGCTGGGCGGATGGACCGGAGATGCCGCCGGGCCGGTGCCCATGCCGCCGGTGACCGCCGACGACACCGGCCGCGTGGTGATCGTGGACCGGCCGGGCGCCGTCCAGACCCAGCTGCTCATCGGCCGGATCGGGCCGGACCGGCACGACCCGGCGTGGCCGGCGCTGATGCTCGGCACGTACTGCCTGGGCGGCACGCTCACCTCCCGGCTGGACCGCGTGCTGCGCGAGGAGAAGGGTTACACCTACGGGGTACGGGCTTTTCAGCAGGTGCTGCGCTCGCCGGCGCCGCACGCCGCGGACGGCGTGCGGGGCGGGTCGGTGTTCGCCATCAGCGGTTCCGTGGACACGGCGTCGACGGGGCCCGCCCTGGATGACCTGCGGGCGGTGCTGCGCACGCTGGCCGCGGACGGGCTGACCGACGCGGAGCGTGACGTAGCGGTGCAGAACCTGGTAGGTGTCGCGCCGCTCCAGTACGAGCGGGCCGCGTCGGTCGCGGGCACGCTGGCGGATCAGGTGGAACAGCACCTGCCGGACGACTACCAGGCCCAGTTGTACGCGCGCCTGGCCGCGACGAGTACCGCCGAGGCAACGGCCGCAGTCGTCGCGGCGTTCCCGGAGAACCGCCTGGTCACGATCCTGGTCGGCGACGCATCCGAGATCAGGGCCCCGGTCGAGGCCCTGGGAGCCGGCGAGGTCAAAGTAGTCACGGGCTGACCCTCCGCGACCCGGCCGCCCACCGGGAGCCGTGAGATCTGGATCAGGCGGCGGACCTGCGGCGTGCCATCCATATGGCGCCAACCTGGACGGCGAGCAGTACGCACATGATGATCACGATGAAGACGGGCGGGAGTGTCTTGGACGAGGCGCCGTTTGCCTGGTGGCCGTGCCTCACGAAGGCCGAGAGCAGCAAAACCACCGCACCTGCGGCCGGGTGGATGACCAGCCCTACGCGCTTGGGCACGAAGTTGTTGTAGGAGCCCCCGAAATGGACCGGAACGCGCGCGTCACCCGGCAGGGTGACCGCGCCGTAGCAGGAGACGCAAATCATCGCGAGCAGGACCACGCCACCGATGACGAGTGCCGTTGTCACCGCGCACCTCCCTGGAACTGTTGGTCAGCCGGGATTCCGGTTCACCGCCGGCTAGCCGGCCGCCGGCCGCAGCCACAGGCCGGCGATCCTGCCGTCGTCGTCGAAGATGACCCGTACGGTCGCCTCGCCCGCCTCGAAGTGCAGCGGAACTTCGACCACGCTGTGATCGCCGGCCCGGTGGGCGAACGGTTCGCCCATGCCCTCGTATCGGCCGACCATGCCGACCGTGCGGGCCCAGCCGCTGGCCAGCCGCCCGGCGTCGAGGCCTTCGCGCATTCTCGCGCTGAGGTCCCGGCGGGCGTCTTCCCAGCGGCCCTCGGTCAGGCAGGTGGCAATCGCGGCCGCCCGGTCCGCGGCGCCGGGCAGGATGTCCGTACTCATCGGGGCGCCGGTGCGCGGGTCGACCGGATGCCCGAACCGCTGGAACGCGGCCTGCCGGGTGGTGCCCAGGACATCACCGATCTCCCTCCAGCTATGGCTGGCGGCCCGGGCCCGGTCGACGGCCTCCTGCAGTGCCTCGCCGGTGGCGGCCGACAGCTCTCGTGCGGCCGCCATGGCCGTCAGCGGGGAGCCGGCGCCCGCCAGCTCGTCCGCGAGCCGGCCCGCGGCGTCACGGATCCTGCGCGCCACCGGGTCGGCCGCGGCGGACCCGCCACCCACAACGTCAAGGTTGCCATGACGATCGATCGCCGTCAATACTGCCTTCACATCGCTGCGCCTGCTGCCGCCTGCCCGCTCCCTCTGGCGCCGTCCGGCGCTGCGGCAGGTGGCGCCGCAGTACCGCCGCCGCCTGCCCCTTCCGTGCTGCGGTGATAGCTGACGCCCGCACGCCTCGCACGCCGCCGGTCCCGCAACCTCGGCCATGACACCACCTCAGCCTCATCATGTGGATTATCCGTGCTCGCACGTAATTATAAAACGTGCCCGTCCGTTCCGCGGCACGGAAAACACGATGATCCCCGGTCGCGCGTCGGCACCCATACGGAACGGCTGGCCTCAACGCCTATCGTGGTGGTGGCGGCCGGATAGCTGTCAGCCGCACGTCACCAGAGTGTGTAGCCGCCGTCGATGACGAGCACGGATCCGGTGATGAACGATGCGGCGTCGCTGGCCAGGAAGACGACGCTCGGTGCTATCTCCTCCGGCAGCGCGTACCGCTGCTGCGGGGTGTCCTCGATCCAGTGCCGGCGGAACTCGGGCCGGTCAACCGGCGCCATCTCGGTTTTCACGTAGCCGGGAGCGACCGCGTTGACCCGGATGCCCACTCCAGCCCACTCCGCGGCCAGTGACTTGGTCAGCTGGTGGACCGCGGCCTTGGACGCGTTGTACGCGGGCTGCCACTGCGGACGGTTGACAATCAGCCCTGAGATCGAGCCGATGTTGACGATCGAACCCCCGCCCGACCGGGCCATGTGACGGCTGCCGGCGACGCTGCACTTCCAGAGCGCCCGCACGTTCAGGTCGAACACCTGCGCCCATTCGTCGTCAGTTACCTGCCAGGAGTCGTTGTGGAAGCACAGCCCGGCGTTGTTGACGAGAATGTCCAGGCCGCCGAGGTCTTCCACCGCCCGCTGCGTGATCCCGTCGGCGTCGCGGGTGATGTCGGCGTCGATCGACGACACGTCCAGGCCCTGCTCGCCGAGCTCCCGGACGGCCGACGCGTTGCGCGCGGAATCGCGGGCGACGATGACCACCCGCGCGCCGGCTTCGGCCAGGGCGGCCGCGAAGGCCTTGCCCAGGCCCTGGTTCCCCCCTGTGACAAGGGCTTTCTTGCCAGTCAGGGCGAAGCGCTCCAGGACCCTCATGGTTTCCCTCCCGTGGCTGGCCGGCCTTCAGCGGATGGCAAGACGATAGCCGCCGGCCGGCCTGGCTCCCGGGTCAGGCCACGCCGCCCGGGCGCGTCACGGCCTCCTTCCCGGAGGGCGGGTCGCCACCAGGACGATCACGACCAGCAGCCCGATCCATGCCCAGGGGCCGAGCGACCACACCAGGGCATGCCCGGCCACGACGGCGATCGCGACGACGAGGAGCAGGACCAGGGCGCGGTGGTTCAGGTGCAGGTGCCGCCGGTGCCTCACCGGCTCGGCGGTCCGGGGCGGCCCGGAGGCACCAGCCGCCTCGGTCGGAGGCAGGTCGGCGAACAGCCCGCTCAGGTCCTTGTAGGTTTTGGCCTTCATGGCCTGGTCGAGGCGCTCGTTGAACTCCGCCTGATCCAGCCGCCCGTCCCCGTAGTGCCTGGACAGCAGGTCGGCCACCTCCGAGCGTTCAGCGTCGGAGATCCGCAGGTCGGCGTAGCTGGAACGGCGGCGGGTGGCGGCCAGGAGCCAGGTCGGGCTGCTCGGCGCTGACATGTTGACGACCTCCATGCTCAGTGCGAGCGGGTGGTGATGGACTGGATGAGGTCACTGGCGATGGACTGCTCGGCGCCCTCTTCGGGGATCAGCAGCCAGCCGGCCAGGTAAAGCGGCACGCCGGCGCCGCCGACCACGGCGAGAACGGCGAATACGATACGCACGATCAGCACGTCGATGCCGAGATAATCGGCGAGGCCGGCGGCCACCCCGGCCAGCATCCGGTCGTGAGCGGGGCGGCACAGCGGCTGTGGCCGGGTGTAGCGGCGGGCGTCCTGATCGGTGGGGGCGTGGCTGCTGGTCTCTGCGTTCTCAGTGGTTGTGTTCATGTCTCCAGCGTGCTGCCGCCCGCCCGTCCTGGGTATCGGGAAGCCCCCCGATCCGACCCTGATGACTCGCCGGCCGGGTCAGGGTTTGCCCCGATGACCTGGCGGAATGCGGCCAGATCGGTTTCTGCGAAGAGATCGATGAAGGCACGGGCGGCCGGGCTGCCGGGGGCCGGATCACGGAATACGAGATTGACCGGCTGCAGGGCGAGCGGGTCGGTCAGCCGCACAACGGAGAATCGCCCACCGGGATCAGGAATGGCGTGGGCCACGCTCGCCGGGACAATCGCGACGCCGAGCCCCAGGGCAGCCATCCGGGCGACATCCAGCAGGTTGCCGAGCTCGAAAGAGACGTGCCGGGTGACCCGGGCGCGGGCAAAGGCCAGATCCACCTGGGTGCGCAGCCCAGAATCGTGATGGCAGTCGATGAAACTGCTGGTCGCCGCCAGCTCGCGGAGGTCAGCGCTCGTCCGGCCCGCACACGGACTGGCCTCGTCGACGATCGCGACGAGCGGCTCGATGGTGACGACCCGATGGGCCAGCCCGGCAGGCAGCTGATCGGCGAACAAGCCCAGGAAGGCGGCATCGAGCGTCCCGGCCAGCAGCATCGTGACCATCGCCACGCTGCCGGTGTCGGACACGATGACATCGACCGCCGGGTAGCGGCGGTGATACCGCTGCAGCACGGCGGGCAGGTCGACCGAGCCGTGGTTCACGGGGATGACCCCGAGACGGAGGTTTCCTTGCACGAGGCCGGTGAGTGCAGAGATCTCCGCTGTCGCGCTCTCCAGGTCGCCTAGGACTCGCCGGGCGTGCGGCAGCAGCAACTCGCCCGCAGGCGTGAGCCGGACGCTGCGGCTGGTCCGCTCGAACAAGGGCGTGCCCAGTTCGCGTTCGAGCCGGGCGATCTGGTAGCTCAGGCCCGATTGCACGATGTGGCAGCGGGCCGCGGCGCGGGTGAAGCTCAGCTCCTCGGCGACAGCGACCGTGTACTCGAGCTGGCGCAGATCCATCTAAGTCTCCGATCGTTGAGGTCATGATCTCATGTTGGACGGTCAGCCGTCACGGGTCGCATAGTGGGACGAGTGGAGCCGCGAACCTGCTGATTAATTACGGTTCAGGCTGTGGTGCAGCCACCGGGAGGGTCGGGAGACCAGTGTTGATCCATCTAGATCCTCTGAAGGATGGCTTTCTGGGCGACCATCGTGTCGACGGGGTTCCGCTGCTGCCGACGGTGATGGCCGTGGACCTGATGGCCCGGGCCGCGCTGGCCAGCGGCCCGGAAGCCCGGGTCGCACTGGCTGACGGCCTGGAGGCCCGGGTAGCAGAGATTCGCGACCTCCAGGTCGGGCCTCCGGTGCTGTTCGACGGTGACCAGGGGCGCGAGATCGAGGTTCTCGCGGTCCGCGATGCTGCCACTGGGCCCGGGCCCAGCTTCGCGTGCCGGCTGCGTCACGCCGGCCACCCGTCACCGCATTTCGGCGGGCGGGTCGTTCTCACGCATTCGGCACCGCCGGTGCGCGAGAGCCGCCCCCAGTCGCCCCTGGACGCCCGCCACCCACGCTCCCCCCTGGACGTGGGGCCTTCGCTCGGAGCCGGTGACATCTACCCGCCCTATTTCCACGGGCCCGCGTTCCGCGTGATCGACGGAGCCAACTGGAGCGGTGGCTTCGTCGTGGCCCGCCTGGCCACGGGGCTCCCGGGGCTCCAGTGGTCTTCAGGACCGCCGGTGACCGTGCCCGCGCTGCTCGAACTATGCCTGCAAGCCAGCGGGTTGTGGGATCTGGCGACCAGCGGCCGGATGATGATCCCGGCGGGCGTGGACCAGGTGGTGATGAACGTTGCGCTGAATTACCGCCCCGCGGACGCATCGCTGCCGATCGAAGCCAGGGTCCGGCCGCGGACGTCGGCCGCTGGCCGCACCACATTCGACGGTGAAGTCGCCGACGGCTGGGGCCGGATTCTGCTGGTCATGCGGGGATACCGGACGGCCGACCTCGGCGCGACCGTCGGCGCCGATCAGGCCGGCCGGATCCGCCTCGCCTTCGATCGAGACGCTGCCGCGACGGCCGGACGACGATGACGTTCCCGGGCTCATACTCCAGGCTCGGCCGGTCTGGCCGGGCCGAACATCCGGCGCGACTCGGGGGAGGTCAGGACGGAGCGGAAGATCCGCTGCTCGTTCTCCAGCCCGTCGCCCAGCGTCATGGCCAGGCCATCGAGCATGGCGCGCTTGGCGGCGATGACGGTATGCCGGGGCTGGGCGGCGATCGGCGCTACCCAGGCCAGCGCCTCCTCCAGGAAGTTGCCGTCGGCGCGAACCGCGTCGACCAGCCC
>Ga0302326_10013421_pt1 | contig 17366 bp, 20 predicted proteins | sample Palsa_T0_3_FD_202264 | JGI IMG/M metagenome (GOLD analysis project Ga0302326, IMG submission 202264) | Peat permafrost microbial communities from Stordalen Mire near Abisko, Sweden - Palsa_T0_3 | ecosystem: Environmental > Terrestrial > Soil > Palsa > Peat permafrost | place: Sweden: Abisko... | reverse complement strand
CGAGCGGGCGCAAGTTAAGAGTGTGTTAATTTTCTAATGATTGTGTTACGGACGGTATTGGCAGGATGCCCGTGGCACATCGATCTCACCGCATCGCGCAGCTTCGATTGAAGAACGACCGGTCACGCGTAGGCACGGCATGATCATTCAAACCGCCGATGATATTCTTCCTGCGACAAGACCACGATATCGGTCTTCATCGTCGCGTGACCGACGCCGCACAGTTGCGCGCAGACCGCCTCCAGATGCGCGGGGCGATAGGCGTTCACCCTCGTGATGCCCGCCGCTTTCAATTCCTCCAGAATTGCGGGTGTCAAAACGTGTTCTCCGGCAACGATCGGCTTTCCATCCGCACCCGCGTACGATGACCCGGGCGCGACTCGGTATTCCGCATCGTCCACGAGCGGCGCCAACTCGCCGGGCGTGTACTGCCGCAGCGACGGCGCTTCGATTTCAGCAGTCGTTTCCGTCGGCGTAAACGTGACCGACCCAATCATCCCCGGCACCGCATACAGCTGCACGCGAAAATTCGGCAGGTAAAAATCGTGAATCACATCGCGGCTGAGCACCTCGACGTGAACCGTTCGATCCACAGGCAAATACAGCGTGCGACCCAAAGCATCCTCGTAGTCGTCATCCGCTCCGTCCGGATCGGACAGATCCTTCCCCAGTTGGAATTCAGCACCGCTCTGGGAGATGAACTGATTGATCGCCGCCACCGCCTGTGCGTACGGCAGTGACGCCGGCCCGGGCACCCCGGCAAAGAAATGATGCACATCTCCCGGCTTGTGCGGCCATGCCCGATCCGTCGGCTTTGGATAGATCAGATAGCGGCCGAACTTCCCGTCCTTGCCGGGATAGATGATGTTCCATTTGAACTGCTGGCCGATCACCAGAACATTCGCGGCCTCTGAATCATCCGCCGAGTAACGATACTTGTCCCACACATTCGTGCTGCCCAATGCCAGGCTAAGCAGAATCAGTGTTGGTATCGCGGTCCAGATCAACTCCAATCGAACACTTCCCTTGATAAAATGCGCTTTGCTGCTCTTGCGATGACGGTAGCGAAGCGCAAACCCAAAGAGAGCTATCTGCACCGCCGCGAAAACAGAAATCGTGATCCAGAAAATCCAGTCGAAGATCGCATCAATGGCAGCGCCGTGTCGAGCGTAATCTGCCGGCAGCCACCAGCCGCTCCAATCGCCGGCCGCGCGAGCCCGCGCGATAAGAAAAAAGCTTGCGAACAAAAAGGCAAAACAAAATCGCTTCACGATCCAGCGCTCCGGCCCGGAGTGTCGGGCGAACCCGCCCTGGGTGCAAGTATCGCAAGTAGCTTGTATCCACGATTTTATCAACCACTTCCGGCAATGCGCGAATCCGCCGGCGAGCTATGGGACGCGCCGGAATTGAAGGCGAGCGCGGTTCACGCGATTGACCGATACATCCCATTGCAAGGAGACACCAATCATGATGCGTTATTCACTTGTTCGCGCGGTCGCTTCCGGCAGCCTGCTCATTGGTCTTGGCATGCTGATGATCGGCTGCGGAGCCGATGGCAGATCGAGCCTCGCTTCGCAGCGCGATGCGGTCACCGGCGAAAACAACCTGCCGACCAATGAACCCAACACCACCTTCGAGACGGTTAAGGATCCGCCCATAACCGCCGACACCCGCTTCGCCGCCGGTCAACTCGCCGAGACGCGAAATATGCAGGATGAGGCGATCAGACAATACAGCGAAGCGCTGAAAATTAATCCCAAGCATCAGGGTGCGCTGTTTCGTCTTGCGGTGGTTCAAACGGAGTTGAAGGAGTACCCGCAAGCGATTCAAACATGGAAGGCCTACGTCAAGGCCACCAACGAATCCGCCGCCGCTTACGCAAATTTGGGATTTTGCTATGAACTGGCTGGCCAAAGCGACGAAGCCGAGGCCGCGTACCTGCGCGGGATCACACGCGACCCCAAAGAGCAAACCTGCCGCGTAAACTATGGGCTGATGCTCACGGCGCGCGGCCAAATTGATGAGGCGCTCGAGCAATTCCAGACTGTCCTCTCCCCCGCCGAGGCGCACTACAACATCGGCTCGGTCTACGAGCAGCAGGGACATAAAGAGCAAGCCAAGGTGGAGTATCGCAAGGCACTCGCGCTCGATCCGCGCCTCGCCGATGCGCAAACGCGACTGGATGCGATGAAAACGGGCAGTTAAACGATGATGTGGATCGGGGGTCGGGGGTCGGGGGTCGGGGGTCGGGGGGTCGGAAAGATCAGAGAAATCTCGCACCGACCTCCGACCTACGACTCACGACGTCCGACCCACAGCCTCCCAACCGAAAATTTGATCCCCACCGCCGCTCGCGTATCGTATTGCGAGCCATGCCAACCGTCGCGCTCTTCGTCACCTGCCTGACCGACCAGTTCTATCCGCGCGTCGGCGTGGCGGTGACGAAAATCCTGGAGAGGCTGGGCTGCCCGGTCGTCTTTCCCAGCCAGCAAACCTGCTGCGGCCAACCGTTTTTTAACAACGGCTACCACGCGCAGGCGCGCGAGCTGGCCAAGAAGATGGTCACGGTCTTCGAGCCGTTCGATTACATCGTGACGCCCAGCGGCTCCTGTTGCGCGATGGTGCGGGAGCACATGCCGCATTTGCTCCACGGTGATCCGGCCTGGGAGCCGGGAATGCAGCGGGTGGTTTCGCACACCTATGAATTTGTCGAATTCCTCGACAAAGTGCTCAAGGCCGACCTGTCAAATCTAACCCTGCCGACGCAGCGGTCGGTCACTTACCACTACACCTGCCATCTGCGCGGCATCGGAGTCAAGGACGAGGGAGTGCGGCTCCTCCGGCAGATCAAAAACGTCGAATTCCGCCCCCTGGAAAAGACCGATCAGTGCTGCGGTTTCGGCGGCACCTTCGCCGTCAAATACCCCGCGATCAGCGGCGCGATCGTCGAAGACAAAGTAGATTGCATCACCAAAACCGGCGCTGGCACCACCATCTGCAACGACGCCGGCTGCACCATGAACATCAGCGGAATGTGCCACCGCCACAATGTGAAATCGGAAGTCAAGCACATTGCTGAATTGATGGCGGAGGCGATGGGGTTGGATATCGATTCGTGGTGAGGAGGGAAGAGTTAAAAGTTAAAAGTTAAAAGTTAAAAATGCAGAATTCAGACGGCATTCTTCCGTGTCTCCAATTCTGAACTTTTAACTTTTAACTTTGAATTTTTGACTTCACTACTGCGGCAACTGCATCGACTCGGCGAACGCCGCCGCTTCATGCCGCGCCAGCGCCATCAGCGTTTCGTGCGTCCCTGGATCGTTCGATCCTTCAGGCGGCATCCGCTGCACGTAACTGCCATCGGGGCGCAGATCCCAGGCTTGCCGATGATCTTTCAGCAGCGTCTGCAGAATCACCCAGCATTTTTCTCTGAGCGCTCGGTGTTCGATCGGTACCACCGTCTCCACACGTGCCAGCAGATTGCGATACATCCAGTCGGCCGAGCCGATGTAGAACTCGCCATCAAGCGGATCCGCGGCGCCATTGCGAAAATAGTAGATGCGCGAATGTTCCAGAAATCGTCCGATGACCGACGAGACGCGGATGTTTTCGCTCAAGCCCGCAACTCCCGGCCGCAAGGTGCAGAAGCCGCGAACGATCAAATCGATCGGCAGCCCAATCTGTGACGCCGAATAGAGCGCCCCGATGATCTTTCGTTCCTCCAGCGCATTCATTTTCCCAATGATCTGCGCCGGCCGGCCGGCACGATGGTGCTCGGCCTCGCGCTGGATCATCTCGAGGAAGCGATCGCGCATGGTAACCGGAGCAACCAGCAGCCTGCGGTATTCTCTCTGCCCCGACCGGCCGGTCAGATAATGGAAAAGTTCAACAACATCCCGCGTGATCTGCGGATCGCAGGTGAGCAGCCCCAAATCGGTATAGAGCCGGGCGGTCTGGGCGTGGTAGTTGCCCGTCCCCAGATGAACGTAGCAGCGAATCCCATCGGGATCCTGACGAACCACCAGCGCCGCTTTACAATGCGTCTTCAAACCGACGATGCCATAAACAACGTGCGCCCCCGCTTTCTCCATCGCATCTGCCAGGAGAATGTTGCGCTCCTCATCGAAACGGGCCTTGATCTCGATCAGGCAGACAACCTGCTTGTAGCGCTCGGCCGCGCGCACCAGCGTCCGCACGAAGGGACTGGCATCGCCTGTCCGATATAAAGTCATTTTGATCGCCAGCACATTCGGATCTGCCGCCGCTTCGGTGACGAAGCGCTCGACGCTGGCGCCGAAGCTCTCGTACGGATGATGAACCAGGATGTCGCCGCGGCGGATGGCGGCGAAAATATCGTTGTCGTCGGCCGCCAGCGAACTGGGCACCAACGGATTCCATGGAGCAAAACGAAGCGACGGAAGGTTAATGTCGGCAACCTGTTTCAGATCATCATAGTCCAGTTCGGACGGCAATTCGTAGACATCCTGCTCCGTGATCGTCAGCTCGCTCATCAATAAATTCAGAATGAATTGGCTGGGCTTGGGTCCATGTTCCATCCGAACCACCGGCGCGAAACGTCGCTGCTTCAGTTCATCTTCGATCACCTCGCGCAAGTCTTCGCCCTCCTCCGGCACAGGATCGATCTCCGCGCCGCGCGTCACGCGAAACAGCATCGCATCCACGATGGTCATATCCGGAAAGAGCGATTGAATATTCGCCTGAATCAGCGCATGAAGACTGACCAGCCGATAAATCCCGGGCTGATTGGATACCGAAATCCATTTCGGAAGCACCTCGGGAATCTTCACCCGCGCAAAGACGGTGTCATGCCGGTTCGGATGATGAACCAAGACGCCCAGTGAACTGCTCAGCCCGGAAATAAAAGGAAATGGGCTGCCTTGATCCACCGCCAAAGGGGTAAGCACTGGAAAGACGTTGCCCATGAAATATTGCGTTGCGGCGGAGCGCTCCTCATCGGATAGTTCCTCCCATTCCAAAAGAAAGATGCCCTGCTCGCGCAACAGCGGCCGAACTTCGCGCACGTAAATATCCGCCTGCTGCGCGAACATGCCCAGCGTACTCTCCCGGACCCCCCGCAACACTTCGGCGGCGGTTCGGCCATCGGGCGTTCGCGCGGCCGATGCACCGGCCGCCGCCTGCCGGCGCAAATGAGCCACTCGCTTCATGAAAAACTCATCGAGATTCGATGTGAAGATTCCCAGAAAGCGCACGCGTTCCAGCAGCGGCGTGCGGCTGTCGGCCGCTTCGTGCAACACCCGGCGATTGAATTCGAGCCAGCTCAGATCACGGTTCAAATATTGCGTCGCCGAGCCGTCCCCGGCGGTTTCGGCAGCATCGCCCGACACAATTGCGGTAGGGAGCGGTATACGGCTTGACATGTGCATGATGCTGGAGCCTAGCGTATCATGATTGCGGTCTTGTTAAGAGAGCGCAGCCCCGCATGTACATGCGGGGCTTCGAGAACAAGCTACGCACAAATGCGGCGAAAACTTTATCTCGAAACTTTCGGTTGCCAGATGAACGTGCTCGACAGCGAGCTGGTTCTGGGGCAATTGCGCGCTCACGGATATGAGAGCGTCGCCGATCGCGACCGGGCGGATGTGATCCTCTACAACACCTGCTCGGTTCGCGAGCACGCCGAGCAGAAGGTTTGGAGCCGTCTGGGCGAGCTGCGCGACCGCAAAAAGGCCGACCCATCCCTGGTCATCGGCGTCATCGGCTGCATGGCCGAGCGGGATGGCCCTTCCCTCTTCCATCGATTTCCGGAAGTCGATCTCCTCTGCGGCCCCGGCGAACTGGATAAGCTGGTCGGTCTGGTTCACAACGCCGCCATCTCCAACGGGCCTCGAAAGTCGGCGCGACAGGTGGCACTCATGGGCGCGGCGGTTCGTCGCTCAAGCACACTGGCCGCCGCGGAAGATCATCTGGAATTGCTCGATCTCTCGCGCAGCATCTCGCCCGGCGATGATTTCAGCCAAGCTTATGTGCGGATCACGCGCGGCTGCAACAAATTCTGCACCTACTGCGTCGTCCCCTTCACCCGTGGTCCGGAAGTACATCGGCCTCCGCAGAATATTATCGATGAAGTGCGAAGACTCGCCGATGCCGGCGCGAAGGAAGTCACGCTGCTCGGCCAGACGATCAACCATTACGCTTTCGTCCACGGCGATGGGCGAACGACAACTTTTGCCGAGCTGCTATACGCCATCCACGAAGCGGTGCCGCATTTGCCGCGCCTGCGATTTGTCACGAGTTTTCCGCGCGATTTCACCGATGAAGCCCTGGCCGCGATGCGCGATTGCGAACGAATCTGCCGATACCTCCACGTCCCCGCTCAAAGCGGCAGCGATCGGATTCTCAAAGCCATGAACCGCGGCTACACCGTCGGGATGTATCGTGATTTTCTCCAGCGGGCGCGCGAAGCCATGCCGGACATTTGCATTGCCAGCGATTTCATCGTCGGGTTCCCAAGCGAGACCGAAGAGGATTTTCAGCAGACCGCTCAGCTCGTGCGCGATTGCCGGTTCAAGAACAGTTTCATCTTCAAATATTCCCCCCGACCCGGCACGGTCGCGATCGACCGTTTCGCGGATGATGTACCCGATGAAGCAAAACGCCGCCGCAACGGCGAACTGCTCGCGGTGCAACAGCAAGTGTCGGTTGAATCGAATCGCCAGATGATCGGCAAGACGGTCGAGGTCATGGTGCAGGGCGAAAGCAAGCTGGTGAGCCGGCAGAGCACCTATCCGGCGTCGAAAGTCGAACTGGGCTGGGAACAGCGCGGAGCGATGAATGAGCGAACGACGCAAATGATCGGCCGAACACGCGGGGATTTGGTTGTGTGCTTTGATGGCGAGCAATCTCTGAAGGGGCAGATTCTCGATGTCGAGATTACGGATGCGCGGAATCTGACGCTGTTTGGGCGGGCGGTGGTTACTGCGGGAGTAGAATAGAATGTAATGCGTTTGAGCGGCGCGCTATTCCGATTGAAAATTTCTTCCCTTTTAGCCCGGCCCGGAAGGGCTGGGAGCACCGCGCCCTTCCGGGCGTGGCTGAACGGAAAAACGCGTCGCGAGTCCTTAATGCGAGCGGTTTCCACCCATGAAGTTTCGGAAGGTACGGTGCACATCAGCGTCTCGCATACGCTTCGTCCAACCTTTGACGGTAACGTCATCGAAGAAGCTCCATCGGTGTCAGCACTGCATGAAATGATTGGGCGACCAAGCCGCATTCAGGAAGGCAAAACTCCAGCACCAGTCGGTCACCGCAACAATCAGGCTCATATCTACGGCGGCGTTTGTTTTCTTGAGCACCATTACACTCGACGGATTGGCGACTGTGAGATCCTATTCGACGCAAATTGCCAGATCGCGAGGGCACGGGGCATGTCGCAGCCCTTCGATGGCTGCTTGGATATTGCCGGCCACGCTTTGACCTCCACTACTGATTTGCGCGAATTCTTTCGGGCTTGCCCAGTGGTTTTCTCATCGACGGTGTTGGGCTGGCTCAGGGCTGAGCAAGATGGGCTTTCAGCCATCATAACATTGGAACGTGTGAGGTTTCCGTCGGGGCGCCGAAGCAAAGCTCTGCGGTTGGTCTCCTTGTCGCTCACTTGGCCGCACGACCCGTGGGATGAACCGGCAACTGGTTGATGACCGCCAGCATCAGATGCGCGCGAAAATCAAGGTACAACAGAACCGCGCCGTCCTTGGCCCGATATCGCGGTACTTCCGCGATAATCACGCGTCTTCAACTGGTTGCCGTCAACACTTCGCAATGTTCCGCGAAAACCGGGTCGGGACGACCCGGCGCTGCAAGTTGCGACGAGCGCCGCGTCATCCTAACATGGCACGATGAGCACGGTCACGTTGTCTCCTCCGAGCTTTGAAGTCTGATACCCCAAGAGGTTCATGAGGCGGGCGGTTGTTGTATAGCCGCTAGCACGATATGCTTCGTTCTTATGCCGACGATAGCCATTCCTGCCCATTTTGACGGGAAGCAGATCGTTTTAGACGAGCCCTACGACCTGCCGGCCAACGCAAGCCTGCTGGTGACGGTGCTTCCCTCAGCCGGTGACGCAAGTCGCGAAGAGGAAACCTGGCTGGCCGGGGCAGCGTCGAGCGACGCATTTGATTTTCTGGCCGACGCGGCGGAAGACATCTACACGTTGGCGGATGGCAAGCCGTTGTCCCCTTTACCTTGATACGAATGCGCTACGATGTCGTGCTGGTTCCATTTCCTTTTGACGATCTTACGGGCAGCAAAGTCAGGCCTGCGGTTTGTTTGACAGATCCAGTCGGCCACCATCGACATGTGGTTCTGGCGTTTATCACCAGCGCAGTGCCCACGGTTTTGGAGCTGACGGATATTCTGTTGGAACCCTCCGACGCTAATTTCAGCGCGGCAGGCTTGAAAGTCCGTTCCGCGCTGCGCCTGCATCGGATGGTGACCGTATCAGCCGGGCTCATTCAAAGACAATTGGGCGTGCTTACCCCCAGCTTGGCAGGGCAAGTGCAGCAACGGCTGCGAGGCCTTTTCGCCATATGAATCGACGCCCGCTTTTCGCTGGCGATCCTCTTTATCCCTTCAGCGCCCCGCTGCTCAACCCCGCGATGAAATCGCGCTGCAGGAAGAAAAACAGAACCGTGATCGGTATCAGACTGAGCAGTGTGCCGGCCATCAAGGGTCCGTAGCCGGCGGTGCTGCCGGGTTGGCTGATGAGATTGGCCAGGCCAATCGGTAGCGTGTATTTGGCATCATCCTGCAGGACGATCTGCGGCCAGAGGAAGCTATTCCAATTGCCGATGAAACTGAGCAGTGTGAACGCGCCGATCATCGGCCGAACGACCGGCAATGCGATATCCCACCAGAGCCGGAACTCACTGCAACCATCCACGCGCGCGGCGTGAAGCAATTCATCCGGCACGCCGGCCATGGCCTGTCGAAACAGGAAAACACCAAAGACACTAGCCGCGCCGGGAAACAGGAGCGCGGCATAGCTGTTCACCCAGCCGAGTTTCCAGATCAGCTCGTACATGCCGGGTATAATCACCTGCGAGGGGATCATCATGGTAAAGAGCATGATAAGCATCAGCACTCCCCTGCCACGGAATTCATATTTGGCCAGCACGAAACCGCCGAGGCTGCTGAGCGTGACAACCAGCACGGTGATGGCGGAGGAAAGGAAGATGGAGTTGATCATCCACCAGCCGAAGGATTCATGATTGAATAAATCGTGGAAGTTGGAGAGCGTGAGCTTGTGAAGATCGGGCGGCAGCAGGACCGAAGTGAATAAATCATCGCCACGTTTGAACACCGCGCAGAGCAGCCAGATGAATGGCACGAAACAGACCAGCGCAGCCGCCGCCACGATAACGTGTAGAAAGATTACGACGGCAATGCTGCGCCCTGAGCTGCGATTGGAAGTAAATTCGGACGTTGGGGTCATCTTGTCTTGTGAAGTCGAAGGACGCGAATCTGGATCAGAGAGACGGCGAAAATGAGAAGGACAAGCATCCAGCCGATCGCCGCGGCATAGCCCAGATCGCCCGCCTGGAAACCGGTCAGAAAAAGGTACATGACGACAGTGAGCCCGCGGCTCGCCGGGCCGGTGCTTTGGCGAAACAGCACGTAAGGCAATTCAAAAAGCTGAAATGCGCCAATCGTGCCGACCACGATCAGGAACCCGAGGACTCCGCGAAGCTCGGGCAATGTGATGTGAATGAATCGATGCCAGGGGCCGGCGCCATCCATGTTGGCTGCATCGTAAAGTTCCGGATCGATCGCCTGCAAGCCGGCGAGTAGATAGATCATGCCATAGCCAATCGAGAGCCACAGGGCCGCGATCAATATGGAAATCATCGCGAGATTGGGTTGGCCCAGCCAGTCGATCTCGATCGTTCGCCGAAGCAGAAAGCTGAGCGTGTTGTTGACTAGTCCGTGCCTGGCATCGAGCAGCATGGAAAAAATGATCGCCCCGACCACGCCGCCCACGAGGTAAGTGGAAAAGAAAATGAAGCGAAAGACACTGCGGAATCGCAGCAACGGGGAATTGAGCAGCAGCGCCAATGCCAGGGATATCGGGATTTGCAGGCTGATCAGGCCCACCGCATAGAAAACGGTGTTCAACGTCGCGCCCCAGAAAAGGCGATCGTGCAGAAGAAAACGGTAGTTATCCAATCCGATGAACTTCTGATTTCGCGGTCCACCGGCCGTGCTATAAGCGCTCAAGACCACGCTTTTGGTCAGGGGGTAGAGGAGGAAGATCGCAAGCAGAATCACAAACGGAGAGATGAACAGTTGCGGTGCGTAGCGGTGCTGGAGTTGCCAGAGTTTGGAACGAGTCATACCTTCTCCGCCAGTGCGGCCGAGTATACTGGATTGGCGCGGACGCCGGTGTCAACGGCGACGGATCCACGCAATCACTCGCAAGTGACCGCGCGCTTTTTTGCCCTCTCCGGTAGCCCGGAGAGGATCAGGGTGAGGGCTTTTTTGAACCTGGAATATCCAGTCGAAAGAACAATTGCGGGAGCATTTCCCCCGCCCCAGCCCTCTCCCGGATTACCGGGAGAGGGAGAAGCGCGCGTGGCCGAGCCAATCGATCCCCTCCCCCCGGCAAGGATCGCCATGTGGCTGGTCCTGGCCAGCGATCTGATGTTCTTCCTCGGATTGGTCGGCGCGTTCATCGTGCTCCGTGCGGGCAATGCGCATCTATTCGCGGATCACGTGAAAGGGTTGAACAAAGGACTCGCCGGCGCGGGTGTGCTGGCGCTGAGCCTCAGCAGCGTGATGATGTTCATCGCCGTTCGCGCTGCTCGACTACGATTGATGAGAAGGTGCTGTATCGCCCTTGTGGCTACGCTCCTGTGCGGAGGGAGTTTTGCGGCCGTGCGATTGATCGAATATTCCAACGCCTTGAACCATCACACCATGGTCGCCCGGCAAACTGACGGCGATCCGCTGGTGGTGTTCGACGGCCAAATCGACTGGTGGAACGGTGAACCGAAGAATACGCGGATTATCGATGGATATGCAGCGCCCGATCCGTCAGATTTTGACCCCCACACCATCAGTGAAGAAGACATCGCCGCCTTGTCGCCTGAAGGCGCCCGAAGCGCGAAGGAATTTACGCTGCCCGCCGAAGTTTTTCAGGACATTCCTTATGGTCCTGGCAAAAACATTTTCTACGCCAACTGGTTCACACTCACCGGCGCGCATCTTTTCCACGTCGGGGCAGGTATGCTTGCGATCACCTTCCTGCTGATTCAAAATCTGCGAAAGAAACTGCCGCTGATTCAAGCCGAATGCGTCGGGCTTTTTTGGCATTTCACAGTGATGGTCGGGATTGTTTTGTTTCCGTTGATTTATCTTGGTTAGTGCATGACCACCATCGCCGCCGTTGAATGTAAAAAACTTACCCGCCGCTACGGCGAGCGCGCGGCGCTGGATCAACTCGATCTCACCGTAAACCGCGGCGAAATCTTTGCCGTCCTGGGCCCAAACGGCAGCGGGAAGACGACGCTCTTTCGCCTTCTCTCCACACTGCTTTCGCCCACCTCCGGAGGCGCCAGCATCTTCGGTCATGACCTGGTGAGCGAGCGCGATGCGGTGCGCAAACTGATCGGCGTCGTGTTCCAATCGCCCAGTCTGGATAAGGTGCTGACCGCCGAGGAAAACCTCCGGCATCACGGGCATCTCTACGGATTGCGCGGGCAATCGCTGCAACAAAAGATAACTCACATGCTCGAAGCGGTGAACCTGCTCGGCCGCAGGCAAGAGCGCGTCGGTTCTTTCAGCGGCGGTATGCGACGGCGCGTGGAACTGGCCAAGGGAATGCTCACCGATCCGCGCTTGCTGATCCTCGATGAACCCAGCACGGGCCTCGATCCGGCAGCGAGAATCGATATGTGGGCCTACCTGATGCGCGTCCGAAATGAGCGAGGCGTAACCGTGCTGCTCACGACGCACCTCATGGACGAAGCCGACCGCTGCGATCGGCTGGCCGTACTCGATCAGGGCAGGCTGCTGGCTTGCGATTCGCCATCGGCACTGAAAGACCGCATCGGCGGAGACGTCATCACCATGGCGACAGAGCAGCCGGCGGCGGTGCGCATAGGCCTGCGCGATCGGCTCAATGTATCGGACGATCAGGTAAAGGAACTCGATGGAACGATCCGTCTGGAACGACCCCGCGGACATGAATTTGTTCCGCAGTTGATCGAAGCGCTGCCGGGGTTGATCGATTCGGTCTCGGTCGGTCGGCCAACGTTGGAAGATGTGTTCATCGATCTTACCGGACGAACACTGCACGGCGAGGACTGATCAATCCTTTCAAAAGTCCGAGATAGGTTTTGGAGATCGGCGCTAACCGAGCGCCATCGCTCGACAGGTGCGGCTCACATATCGGAAACGGCAGCGCCGCCGTCTTCAGCTGGATTGGAAGCTGCCGGTTTGCCTGCCCCCGCGATCATCGCCCCGCCGCGGACGCTCACGTGCACATCGAACACGCCCACGTTGATCTTCAGGCTGTCGTTCTTGCTGGTATCGACGCGCCCATTGAGCATGTAGAAAACCTGCTTGCCGTTGCGCCGATTGCCGATCAAATTGTTCATGCGAAGAAGGCCCAGATGATGACTGACCGTCGGCTGCGGGAGCGCAAGCAACTCGCACAGATTCGTGACGTTCCTCTCGCCACCGCCAAGGAGCATCAGGATATTCAGGCGCGTTTTGTCCGAGAGGAGTCGAAACAACGATGAAAGATTCTCCAAATCCTGATCTTCAACGGCCAACGTCTTTGTCATGTGCAAACTCATTTACAAATCGATCTCCCCATTTTCGCAGGACTATAGGAATCCATTTCTCCATCCGTCAAAGTCTTTCAGGATTTTAGACATTTCCATCTTCATCGGCCAGTCACTGGCATGGGCGGGACGTCCACGTTACGCAGGTCGAGACAGAGCATCTCTTAGCGCCTTGGTGGTTGAAATGAAGATTCCCCGCTATTGGCGGCAATCCATGCCGCTAGCCTTCGCAGAGGTACTGGGCCAATCGATCCAGCGTTCCGCCGAATCCTCTTTGCATCGACTCAAAACCGTCCGCGAACGTCTTGCGCTCCTCGGCGGTCGCATTGACAGGCCTTCCCTTCAATACGACCATCGTGTGGCCATTGTGCTCAATGAGGGTCATGACATTGAGCACTTCCAGCGGCCAGGTCGGGCTGGCGAAATGACGTGTCGTGCCGCCGTCCTTGTCGGAAAAACTGTTGATGAACACGAGCCGCTCCGGCGCGATCACTTGCCGATAGACAAATTTGCCCCACATCTCAAATCCGTTCGGGGCGCGCATCGCATAATAGAACATCCCGGCTGGCCGAAGATCGATTTTGCAATGAAGCATCTCAAACCCCTTGGGTCCCCACCAAATGGCGAGCCGATCCGACTCGGTCCACGCCTTCCAAACCAAATCTCGCGGCGCATCAAACTCTCGCGTGATGATAAACGCAGGCTGATCGATTTCTTCGTTCGACAAGAATTCTGCTAACCGCCCCACCGTCTGCTTCGCGCCTTCGACAGCGTTGTATTCCCGGACGGTGCGATCGCGTTCCGCCGCTGATGGAAAGACCATGCGCATGGTGAGCCGGGTCTGATCGCCTAAATCCTCGAAGGTCACCGTCATGTGGGACCGCACCTCCAGCCCGCCCTCCCTGCGGCCGCCGTGCGTGTACACGATCCGCTCGGGCCGTTTTACCTCGGTGAAGACGTGGGTATTGGGATAATCCGTGCCGTCCGGCCCGTGCATCACCTGCGTCCATTCTCCGCCGGGGCGCACGTGCATTTTTTCGATCGTGGTCGAAAATCCGGTGGGTCCCCACCATTTCACGATCTGTTTGGGATCGGTCCACGCATCAAAGACCATTTCCCGCGGCGCGTTCAGCACGCGCGTGGTGACGATTTCCCTGTCGGAGGTGTTTGTGTTCTGGTCCATCGGTTGCTCGCGCATGAAGTTCCTCACATTGTGATGGTTGTCATTTCCTGGTCAAGACGATCCAGAATTCCCGTCCAGCCAGCTTGAGTTGCTTCCCTCCACTCGGGGAGCACGCCTTGGTGAGTTAGTGTCAGTTGGGAACCTGTTCCCTGCGGAACGATCTCGATCGACACCGTCGTGTAGAGCGTTGAATATTTCGGGACGGCGAGCGTGAAAACCAACCGCCGCGGCCGATTGATCTCCAGGTATTCACCGATATGTTCGACATCGACGCCGTTGCGCCGGTCCACAAATGTGTAGCGGCCGCCGACTCTCGCATCAATCTCCACGCGAACCATCTCGCCGGTGGGAGTGGCAAACAGCCATTTTCCCGCGGATTTCGGATCGAGCCACGCATCAAAGACCTGTTCCGCTGTGAAATCGACTTTCCGCGTAACCGTCAGCGCCGGCGATGGAGACGAGCTACCTCTTTCGTTTGCCACGTTTTTTCTCCTTTCGTTGAAGTTCTTTGAGATATTCATCCAGCCGATCCAGGCTTTCTTCCCAGAACTGCCGATAGTGCTCCACCCAATCCGATACCTCTTTGAGCGGCTCCGCCTTCAATCGGCAAGGCCGCCATTGCGCTTCGCGTCCCTGCTGGATCAGCCCTGCCTTCTGCAGCACCTTCAGATGCTTTGAAATCCCCGGCAGGCTCATCTCGAACGGCTTTGCCAGCTCAGTCACCGAAGTTTCGCCCAACGCAAGACGCCCCAGGATCGCGCGGCGGGTCGGGTCGGCCAACGCGGAGAACGTCATGCTGAGATCATCGACAATCATTTTTATTTCGCCATTCAGTTAATTAGCTATCAGGTTAAATATAGCGCGGAAGTCGAAATTGCAATAGAAAAACTTGAGCAACCACCGCGTTTCCCCGGTCCCGGCTCCTGGTCGCGATGAAATTGGCCTGTCTCCCGACAGCCGGAGCATAATATGCTCCGGTTCCGGCGGCCGTTGGCCCCCGGCTACGAAGAAAGTCACCACGATTACGTCACGACGCGACACACCCATAGGAAGCAGACGACACTCCGGCTATATTGGCTTTGACAATTCGTGAGGCGGTGGAGTCCGTCGGAACCGCTCTGAAAAGAGACAATGACTCCTGTCGGGCCGATGGCCTACCAGGAGCTTTCATCAAACAAAAAACGCCCTGGCAGGCAATGGCTTGCTGGGGCGATTTTTTAGCTGTTTCTGTTGGGAAGGAGATGAAATGAAGGCTTTGCTCCTGAGATGCCTGGCGGTCGGCGCAGCCGGGTTTGCTGGTTCGATTTCGCGGTACCTGGTGACCGTGATGTTCGGCCGGCTTAACATTCGCTTCCCCATTGGTACGCTCATCATCAACGTGACCGGCAGCTTGTTTCTCGGCTGGTTTCTTACCTATGTCGGAACGCGGAACGTATCGGATCTGACCCGGCTGGCGATCGGAGTCGGCTTTGTGGGCGCATACACCACCTTCTCAACCTACATGTTTGATACCAGCAAACTCGCCGAAGAAGGCGCGGGCATCGAAGCGATGGTAAACCTGCTGGGCAGCTTGATTCTGGGCATCCTTGCCGTTCGCCTGGGCATTTTGATTGCCCGGCGTTAGGAATGGGCGACAATGCGAGATGGATATGAGCGCACCTGAGAGCTTCGGCGGCGAAAAGGTTCTTCTCCGAGCCTATCTGCAGAGCGCGGATCGTGTGCCGCACATCCCGACGTACGAGCGCATTGTTCAAGCCGCGCGCAAGGAAAAGCTGGCCGGGGCAACGGTGCTGCGCGGCACTCTCGGCACGGGCTATCATGGCATAATCCAATCATCGAATTGGTCGATGGTGCAGCACGTACCCATCGTTGTTGAAATCGTGGATAGCGCGGACAAAATCGCCAGCTTCATCCATGGACCGCTGTTAAAGATCATGGACCGCGGCATGCTCACGCTGGAGCGCGCCGCGGTGATCATGTACCGGCACGCGCGCGGCGACCAGCCCGAAGCGCTCCGCCTCGCCGCCGCCCTGAAACCGCTGTCCACCCTGCCGCGAATCGAAGGCCAAAGCCTTCAGGTGAACCAAATGAAAATCAACGAAAACGGCATCCTGCTCCGCGTCTTCATCGGCGAATCCGACCGATTCGAAAACCGCCCCCTCTACGAGGCCATCGTCCAAAAAGTGCGCGAACTCGGCCTCGCCGGCGCAACAGTGCTGCGCGGCAGCGAAGGCTTCGGCGCCAACAGCGTCGTTCACAAAGCCGCCCTCCTCGAAATGTCCGCCGACTTGCCGATTGTGATCGAAAGCGTGGATGTCGAGGAGAAGATCCAACTGCTTCTGCCCCATTTAGAAACGATGGTGAAGGAGGGCATGGTCACGATGGAATACGTGATGATTCTGATGCACCGGCATAACGATGATGATGCGCCGGCTTCACCATAATCGGCGGAACCGTTACACGATGTTACGAAATGTTACGTTTTTCGGAACTCGCGCCGCACTCTCTCGCAGTGGCAAGAAGGATCCCGGTTCAAACGCGGCTGACGCGGGAGGGGACGGGGGGAGTGCACAAAGACGGCAGAGTTTGCGGCGATGGCTCCTGAGCTCGATGGGCCAGCGGAAAGGGCTTGTTGGAGGAACGATCGGCGACGGGGAATAGCGGAGACTTGCGCTTCATGGCGATCAATTCTAGCATTTTGCAGAACCATTGTCAATATCTTTCTAGCTTTATTATGTTTATTTATTCTCTTTTTCCTCCGCCTCTATGCCATCCTCGCAGATAGGAATTCTGCTTGATCGAATGTAACTTATAACTTACAAATGAACCGTATTCGAGGTACGCTATTACCTTACCAGGGCCGGGAAAAACGTCTTCGAATCTTGGCTGGAATCCTTGGACGATGATATTGCCAAAGCCATCGACAACTTGAAGGATTACAAGTTACGGAGCAGCAAGCCATGAAAGATAAAACCAGCGTTTCCCACGATGATGTGATGGTGAAGAAGCTGCGTGAGCGTCCGCAATTTGCGGCGGAATACCTGAAGGCCGCGATGGAGGAAACTGACGATCCCGAAGTCCTGCTGGTCGCTCTGCGTCACGTGGCCAAGGCGCGGGGCGGCGTGGCCAAGGTCGCCAAGGCGGCTGGACTTGAGCGAGAAAGCCTATAACAGGCATTGTCGGAGCATGGCAATCCGCGTCTTTCGACCTTGCTGGGCATCATGAAAGCGGTTGGCTTGAGACTTACTGTCATCGGGCGCGCAAAACCGGCCACTGATGGGCGCGCCAAAACCGGCCATTTTGAGAAAGCGGAGATTCGTCCCTTATCGTTGGCTTCTGGCTCTCGCCGGGAGCGGACGATG
>Ga0302326_10013418_pt1 | contig 17367 bp, 20 predicted proteins | sample Palsa_T0_3_FD_202264 | JGI IMG/M metagenome (GOLD analysis project Ga0302326, IMG submission 202264) | Peat permafrost microbial communities from Stordalen Mire near Abisko, Sweden - Palsa_T0_3 | ecosystem: Environmental > Terrestrial > Soil > Palsa > Peat permafrost | place: Sweden: Abisko... | reverse complement strand
CCGCGAAATCGTCGCGGTTCGGGGTAGAGATGGACTCAACGGCAGCTCTTGCCATGAAAACTCCTGTTCAAACGGATTAATGCCGGCCGGCAGAACCGGCGGTCTTCCCGCGCAAAGGCTTGGCTTCCGCGCGAGCGGTGGATTGCGTATTGGAAAACGTGGCCTGCCGAATAAGCGCCGCCGGGTCTCCTTTAACCCCTGGGGCGGGCTTCCAGCGCCTCCTCGACCTTGGCTCTCACCAAGGCAAGGGCAGCCGCGAATGCGGCGTCTATATCCAAATTGGTCGTATCGAGCAAGGCCGCGTCGGCGGCTGGCTTGAGGGGGGCCACGGCACGTTGGCTGTCCCGGGCATCCCGGTTGCGTATATCGGCAAGGACAGCGGCTTCTTCAACGGTTTGCCCCAGTGATTCAAGCTCCAGCCTGCGCCTATGCGCCCGGGCTTCCGGCTGGGCATCCACGAACAGCTTGGCAGCGGCGCCCGGGCACACGACCGTGCCGATGTCCCGTCCATCGATCACCGCGCCCTTGGCACCGCCAGGAGGATTCGCAGCGAAGTTACGTTGGAATTGGAGCAGCCGGGCGCGCACGGCGGGAATTGCCGCAACGACCGAGGCCGCTTCGGCGATCGGCGCTTGCCTGATATCCGGGCTATCGCTTTGAGCGGGATCGATACGACCTGCAGCCGCGACCGCGTCGGCCTGGTTCTTAGGATCGCCGGACGCGCGCAAGACACCCAGTGCGGTGAGGCGATAAAGCGATCCGGAATCGAGATGCGCAAATCCGAAATGGCGCGCCAGCCTCTTGGCGAGCGTGCCTTTGCCGGACGCGGCAGTGCCGTCCACGGCGATGACGACTGGCATCGTCATCGATTGAGTACTTTGAAATCCGCGCCCAGTCCGCGCATGAGGGACTCAAATTCCGGAAAGCTCGTCGCAACCATCGAAACATCGTCCACGCCGATGGTCTCGCGAGATGCCAATCCCGCGACCAGGAACGACATCGCGATGCGATGATCCATCTGCACGGCGACGCGCGCGTCGCCCGGCACGCCGCCCGCGCCGCAACCTTCAACGATGAGACCGTCCGCTTCCTCTTCCACATGCACGCCGCACGATTTCAATCCGGCGCAAATGGCAGCGAGCCGATCGCTTTCCTTGACGCGCAACTCCTCGAGACCGCGCATTTCGGTGCGGCCTTGGGCAAAGGACGCGATGACGGCGAGTATGGGATACTCGTCGATCATCGATGGCGCGCGCACGGCCGGAACATGGACACCCTTGAGCGGTGACGCCCGCACGAGGAGATCGCCGATTTTTTCGCCGCCGCTTTCGCGCGCGTTCTCGATTTGGATGTCGGCGCCCATTTCCAACAAGGTCTCGATCAAACCCATTCGGCGCGGATTGAGCAAAACCTCGGGAATCGAAATCTGCGAGCCCGGAACGATCAGCGCGGCGGCAAGCGGAAACGCGGCGGACGACGGATCGCGCGGGACATCGATTGCGGCGGGCTTGAGTTCCGCTTGACCCATAATGCGGATTTCTTCGCCACCGTCAGCCAGCGGCGCAACCTCGATCTGCGCGCCGAATGCTTCGAGCATGCGCTCCGTATGGTCGCGGGTGAGCACATGCTGCACGATCCGCGACCGGCCCGGCGCATTCAGTGCGGCCAACAGCATCGCGGATTTCACTTGTGCGGAAGCAACTTTGATCTCGCAATCGACAGGGAGGGGCTCTGCCGGTCCCACCAGCGTGATCGGCATCACCCCGCCTTCGCGCACCGTGAACTCCGCGCCAAAGAGCGTGAGCGGCTCGAGGACGCGCAGCATCGGCCGCCGACGCAGCGAAGCGTCTCCCGTGAACACAACTTTGATGGGGGTTGTGGCGACGGCGCCCATCGCAAGGCGCGAGCCGGTGCCCGAGTTCCCGAAATCGAGCACGTCGCCGGGTTCCGCGAAGCCGCCCACGCCGACGCCGCGAACGCGCCAGGCGCCGGCACCGTCATGCGTCACCGTCGCGCCCAGGCGCCGCATGGCCTCGGCGGTATTGAGGACGTCCTCCGCTTCCAATAAGCCGGAAATGCTCGTTTCGCCCACGGCCAGGGCCCCCAATATAAGGGCTCGGTGCGAAATGGACTTGTCCCCGGGAACGGCAGCAATTCCGCCCAGCGGGCCGGAACGCCTTGTTTCAAGCGGTTGGGGGTATTCCGACACGTGCATGAAGTTCCTCAAGATGCTTTGACAGGCAGGGGCAACCGTGGCAAACGACCCGACCTTCGAAACCAGACTTCACGCGGGAAGCACAACTTTGGTCAAGGCGGATCTCGGAATCAAGCGCGTGTGCCCCAGTTGCGGCGCGCGGTTCTACGACCTTCAGAAGCGGCCGATCGAATGCCCGAAATGCGCATTCAGCTTCGAGCCGGAGTCGCTCTACAAGCAGCGCCGTCCACGCCAACCTGAGCCCGTCGCGGCCGAGCCTGTGCGCGTCGTGCGGGATGAAGACGACGAGGATGCCGAGGAGGAGACGGAGGATGCTGAGGCCGACGCCGAGGCCGCCGAGGAAGTCATCGAGGAAGAACCCGTTCTGATCGTCGCCGACGACGAAGACGACGAGGCCGCTGCCGCAGCCGAAGAGCCTACTCCGGAAGATGCCGGCATGTCGGTCGTCGAAGCCGATGCAGAAGGGGCCGAGCTGGAGGACATCGTCGAGGACGATGCAGACGAAGACGAAGCCGACGATACTTTGCTGGCCGAGGTCGAGGAAGACGAAGAAGACGTCTCCGGTATTATCGACGCCGATATCAAGGAAGACGAACGCTGACCGGGCGCCGCGCGCAGCGGAAAAGCATTGATCGAGTCCGAAACCCAAATTGCGGACTCCGTTTTCGAAATGGGGCCATAGCTCAGTTGGGAGAGCGCTTGAATGGCATTCAAGAGGTCAGCGGTTCGATCCCGCTTGGCTCCACCAGTCTTCTCTCGCGAAGTGTAGCGAAGACTGCCCGGCGTAGCCCAAAGGGCGAAACCCGGGCTGCTTGCCGCAAGCCACGCCCGGCGAGCCGCCTTTCGCCGTAGCGCGAGGCGCTCCGACAATTCATGACGAAGAATTCAGGTGAAAAAAACCCTCCTTCGCGCAACTCAGCGACACTTTGACATAAGGTGCAACGCGTAGCTCCGTTCGGGCATTGCGGACGATGGGGCAAGCCACTAGTCATGGAGTCGGCCATCGCGAAAGGCTCAGTTTGAAAGCGTTCCTCGACGCCCGCTCTATTCCCGCGGGCACAACCCTCGACACCGATCTGGCGATCATCGGAGGCGGCCCCGCCGGGATTGCGCTTGCGCTTGCGCTTGCAAATACGCCGATCCGGATAGTAATGCTCGAAAGCGGCGGCGAGGCGTTCGAGCCCAACACGCAAGCGCTCTATGCCGGAAGCGAAACAGGCACACCCTATCTCAAACTCGAAAACTCGCGACTTCGCTACCTCGGCGGCAGCAGCAATCATTGGGGCGGGTGGTGCCGCCCCCTCGATGCGATCGATTTCGAACAGCGCAGTTGGTTGCCGCATTCGGGTTGGCCTTTCGGGCGCGCCGAACTGGAGCCCTATTTCGCCCGCGCACAATCGATGTGCGAGGCGGGTCCTTTCATCTACGACGACCCGGAGCGATGGACGCAATCGTTCGGTGCGTCGATCCCGCTGGGCGAAGGCGGCGTCTATACGACCTATATGCAGTTCAGCAAAACGCGCGACAGCTATCTGCCGACGCATTTTGGCGAGCGCTACGGCGACGATCTCAAACGTATTCCGAATTTGGATGTCGTACTTCACGCCAATGTAACGGGATTGCAGTTGGCAGCGAACGCGGGAAGCCTCGATCATCTCGATGTGGGGACGCTGCAGGGCAATCGTTTCAAGGTAAAACCGAAGTACACGGTTCTTGCGGTAGGCGGTATCGAGAATGCGCGCTTGCTGCTTGCATCCAACGACGTAATGGCGGCCGGAGTCGGCAACAGCTACGATCTTGTGGGACGCTTCTTTGCCGATCATCCCATACCCGGCGATACCGCGACGATGATCGTTTTCAACGGAGCAATCGCATCTTACTATCAACAGCCGCAGCCCGCCTTTGGCGCTTATTTCCGGGCTGCGCTCGCGCCGCACGACGCATTCAAGAATCGTCACGCCGTTCTCTGCTCGCTCGCGACGATCGAGGGCGAGGTGCAACTCGACGGCCTCGGGCAGGCGGCGATAGCTGCAACGGCGACGGCGTTGGGTATCGATGCCGCCAATATGCGCGCGTTTACCGTTGGCTGCGGGATGGAACTTGCCCCCGATCCCGACCGCCGATTGACGCTGACCGATCAGCGCGATGCGCTCGGTATGCCGCGACTGCAGCTCGCTATGCGCATTTCCGATTCCGACTTCGCGCGTTATCGCGACACGTTGAAGGAACTAGGGCGCCAGTTGCTCGCCGCCCGCACTGGAATGATCCGCATCAATCACAAATCGCGCGAAAGCTGGCTCAGTGTGATGGATTGGGGCAATCATCACATGGGCACCACGCGCATGCACGACGATCCGCGCCAGGGCGTGGTCGACGCCAATTCGCAGGTTCACGGTATCCCCAATCTTTATGTCGCCGGAAGTTCGGTCTTTCCGACCTATGGCGCGTCGAACCCGACCTTGAACCTGATTGCGCTCGCCTTGCGGCTGTCGGATCATTTGAAGACGGTGTTCAAGACATGACGCAGGATTGGAAATCGGCAGTTTCGCGACGGCCCGTGCTGAGCGGAATTCTGGCTGTGTTCGGAGTCGCGATCATGGGCAGCATCGCTCTGGAAGCGCCTCGTTTGGCACGCCGGCGCTATAAGCCGGGCCCTTTCGACGATCTGCTTGCGAAACTACCGGACCGGGACAATGGCGGCCGGGTCGGAGCCGCTGTTATCGCCGAAATGCCGGAATTCGGCGCCACCCGGACCGCACAGCGACTGAGAGCGAAATTGGCGGCGACCTCCCTCGCCGACGCCATGTCGGCCGACCTCGCCCAAAATCGCTTGGTCGAAGTGCGGGGTTGGATTCTGCCGGACACCCTGGCGAATCTCTGCGCGCTGGCCGCCAAAGCGGCCTGATTTGTGCGTGAACAAAAGGGGGACACTTGATCCGACCGCCCAAATCCCCACATTCTCAAGAGACGCGGTGCCTTAATGGGCCGCAAACCTGAAGAAAGACCCGCAAAGCCGCTCAAGGAGGGCTTTGGACGATGACCAGGAACACCTACTTCAACAGCCCATTCCTGCTGGGTTTCGAGCATCTGGAACGCCTGCTTGAGCGTACCGCGAAAAGCGCGGGCGACGCCTACCCACCCTACAACATCGAGGAAGCAGGCCCCGACAAGCTCCGGATCACGCTGGCGGTGGCCGGTTTTGACCGCAGCGAACTCGGCGTGACAGTCGAGGAAAACCAATTGGTGATCCGCGGACGTCAAACCGAATCGGGTGACAAAACGTTCCTTCATCGTGGGATCGCGGCGCGACAGTTTCAGCGCGCCTTTGTTCTTGCCGAAGGAATGGAAGTGACCAGCGCGGAACTGGAGAACGGACTGTTGTCCATCGAACTCGCCCGGCCGAAAGCCGAAGCGGTCGTCCGGACAATCGATATCAAATCGAACTCAAACGGGAGCGGGCTCTAGGACGAGGCGTAACCGGCAAGGAGAAAATCATGAGCGACTATAACAACGAGAATTTCGAGGCTGACGACGGGAGTTTCCGTCCCGTGGATTCCGCTCGCATTGCCTACATCAAGCCGACCGGTGTCGAGGAAGCGCGCAGGCAGGGCATCATTCCGGAAGGAATAAAACTTCCGGAAGGGACGCGGCTCTATGTGCTGCATGCCGTCGATGGCCGCGTGCTGGGATTCACGGATGCGTGGGACTCGGCCTATGGGGCTGCCGTGCAAAACGAACTGACGCCCGTCAGCGTGCACTGACGAACCGCAAGCCGGTCGTTCGAAAATTGGAATTGCGATGGAGTCTCGGAAAGATCGCCGCCGATTCGGCGACGATCTTTCGGCATTTCAGGCTGCTTGGGAATTCGTCGTTCCGTTGGTCTTCTCCGTCAGAAGCGCATAGAGCACTTCCGGCCTGGACGCGGCGCGGAGCTTCTCGCAGGTAGATTGATTGCGCAGCAAGCGAGATACCCGCGCGAGCGCCTTCAGATGATCGGCGCCTGCACCTTCCGGCGCGAGCAGCAGAAACACGAGATCGACCGGCTGATTGTCCACGGCTTCATAGGCCAGCGGCTGCTCGAGCCGCGCAAACAGACCCACGATGCGCGGCAGGCCTGCGAGTCGCCCATGCGGAATGGCAATGCCCTGCCCCATGCCCGTGCTGCCCAAACGCTCCCGCTCGATCAACGTCTCGAAGATGCGCCGCTCCGGCAGGCCAGTCAGGCGAGCGGCATGATCGGCCAATTCCTGCAGAAGCTGCTTTTTGTTCTGGGCCTTAAGCGATGCGATCACGGCTTCGGGTGCCAGGAGATCGACGATATCCATGTGAACCTTCTGGTTGCGATCAGGCCGGCGCGCTTTTAGGCGGCTTGGCCTTCTCGTGATGATTCTTGAGTCTGCGTTTGTAGCGGCGAATTTGTTTCTCGAGATGATCGAGCGTCGCATCGAACGCCCGATATGCATCCATTCCAGTCCCCTCGGCCCGAAACACCACCCCGCTGTCGAGATGCGTGCTGCAGTCCACGCGAAATGTCGAACCTTCCTTGGAGATTACGACATTGGCTTCGGCGCCGCCATCGAAGTGTTTGGTTACCGCGCTGACAAGGCGCGCGCGCACCTGCCCCGGCAGGGTCTCGCCGATTTCAATCTGCTTCCCGGATACACGAACTTTCATGGTCACTGCCTGCGTAGCCTAACGTATGTGGTGCGGCTTCGCTCCATGCTCCGAGCACGATCTGTTCGAAAAAGGCGGCGGAACATATGTCCGGGTACCCCCCCTGTCAATTGCGGGAAATTACCGTCCCGCCGCCGCAAAATCCGGCTGCTTCAGCCTTCGCCTCTCCACGGAAGAGGGAATGCGCATCGCCTCCCGATACTTCGCAACCGTGCGCCGCGCAATATTGACTCCGTCCGCGGTCAAGAGGGACACGATTCGATCATCCGACAGCACTTCGACCCCGGCTTCGTTGTCGATCATTTCCCGAATACGATCGCGAACCGCTTCGGCCGAATGGGACTCCGAACCGTTCACGGCCTGGATCGCGGCGGTGAAAAAATATTTCAGTTCGAACACGCCGCGCGGTGTCGAAATATATTTGTTGGACGTGACGCGACTCACGGTCGATTCATGCATCGTGATGGCGTCAGCGATCGTGCGCAGATTGAGCGGACGCAGATGGCGGACGCCATAGGTCAGGAATCCGTCCTGCTGCCGAACGATTTCGCTCGCGACCTTGAGAATGGTGCGCGCACGCTGATCCAGGCTCTTCACCAGCCAGTTCGCGTTATTGAGACAATCGGCGATGTAATTCTTTGCGTCCTTGTCGCGCGATGACGCCGAAATCTTTGCGGAGTATCGCCCGTTGATCAGAAGACGCGGCAGGGTGTCGGTGTTCAATTCGACGTGCCAAAGCCCATCGGGGCCTTCGCGCACGAACACGTCCGGCACGACAGCCTGGACGGGTTCCGCGCCGAACGCGAGGCCTGGCTTGGGTGTGAGCGTGCGGATTTCCGCAATCATGTCCGCGACATCGTCGGCATCGACGCCGCATTGGGCGCAAAGACCGGAGATGTCCCGGCGCGCCACCAGTTCGAGATTCGCGAGCAAAGCTTCCATGGCCGGATCGCAGCGGCCTTGCTCCCGCAATTGCAGCGCGAGGCATTCGGCGAGATCGCGCGCAGCGACACCTGTGGGCTCAAAGCCCTGAACGACACGAAGGACTTCGCAAACCTCATCGCGGGTCGCGCCAAGGCGCGCCGCAAGATCGTCAAGATCGGCGCGCAGATAACCCGCTTCGTCGATCGAATCGATCAACGCGACCCCGATGAGACGCTTGTCCGGGCCGATGGCTGCGATCGCAAGTTGATCCAGCAGATGATCCTTCAGCGAGGCCGCTTGCGCGAGCGTGCGTTCCAGAGCGTTTTCGTCGCCGTCCCCGCTTGGGCCTGCGCGCAACGTCGTCCAGTCAGAGAGGGGCGTGCTGGAAGATCCCGACGTCGACGAATCCTCGGCGTAGAGATCGACGCGCTCCGCGTCCATATCTTCGCCCTTGGAGAAATCTTCGCGTGAAAGCGTCGTGTCGAGCGTTTCGGTTTCGCTGATGGCGGTAGCCTCCGGAGCATTGCGCTCCTCGCCTGCCACAGCTTCACTTTCATCGCGTTCGAGCAGCGGATTGCGCTCAAGTTCCTGTTCGACAAATTGCGTCAATTCGATATTGGAAAGCTGCAACAGCTTGATCGCCTGTTGCAATTGCGGCGTCATCACCAGCGATTGGCCCTGGCGAATTTCCAGCCTTTGCGTCAGTGCCATGACCCGCGCCCCGCCCCGATCCTATAGCGAGAAGCGTTCGCCGAGATAAACCCGGCGCACGTCGCGATCGCCGACGATTTCGCTCGGCAATCCTTCTTTGAGCACCTGGCCCTCGTGGATGATGTAGGCGCGATCGATGATATCGAGCGCGTCGCGCACATTGTGATCGGTAATGAGAACGCCGATACCGCGGTCCTTCAGATGACGCACAAGATCGCGAATTTCCGAGACCGCGATAGGATCGATGCCGGCGAGCGGTTCGTCGAGCAGGATGTAGGACGGATGCGTGGCGAGAGCGCGCGCAATTTCCACCCGCCTGCGTTCGCCGCCCGAAAGCGCGATCGCGGGCGTGTCGCGTACATGCGTGATGCCGAACTCGGCCATCAATTCTTCGACCATCGCTTCCAGGCGACTGGCATCGGGCTCGACGAGCTCCGCCGTGGCGCGAATGTTTTCTTCGGCCGTGAGGCCCCGGAATATCGAAGCTTCCTGGGGCAGGTAGCCGATGCCAAGCCGCGCCCGGCGATACATGGGCAATTTCGTGATGTCGTGGCCGTCGAGCTCGATCGTGCCGTAATCGGCCGGGATAAGCCCGGTGATCATGTAGAAACAGGTGGTCTTGCCCGCACCATTGGGGCCCAGAAGGCCCACCACCTCGCCGCGCCTCAGCGTGAGGCTCATGGCGCGAACCACGGGCCGCTTGCGGAAACTTTTGCCGATGCGTGTCACCACAAGACCCTGGCTGCCTTCGACGACGCGCGGAATGGCGCGTTCGTTGTCGCGCTTGGCGTCGATCGCCGGAGGGTTATCCTGGGTCGTTGTCATGGCAAGAACTGTGCCTATTCGTCTTTAAGGAATCGTGAAGGCTATTTCTCCGTACTAACCCTGCACCTAGTTGTCCGAAGGCACCGTGTCACTCCCGGTGCTCTTCTTGGGCTTGGCGTCCTGCTTCTGTTGCGGCTGCAGCGTTGCCTGCACCCTTCCCCCCTGCGAACCGGGCGACGTCAGATGCGCCAGGCCCGAGTCCGTCTGCACCACAAGTCGCGTGCCGCGCATCACATTTTTTTCCTTCGTCAGAACGACGTGGCCGGTCAAAGTGATGGTCGGCGGCGTGGCGCCGAGATCGTATTCGCCGTTGTCGCCCGTCGCAGTGCCGGAGGGCGTGACGAACACGACATTGCCGACCGCGAATATCTTGTCCGGCTTGCCCGCGACGATGTTCACATTGACCTTGTCGGCGCGCAGTTTGCAGACGGTCTGGACGACGATCACGTTGCCCGAATAAGTCCCGACCTTGGTCTCGAAATCGCCCGCAAACGCGTCCGAAGACACGTTGAGAGGCGCCTTCGAATCGCACTTGCTCATGGTGCTTTGCGCCGCCGGTTTGGCCGTATGCGGCGCTGGTTGCAGCTGAGTCTCCTGGGCGTATGACAAGACCGGCGCGGCGAGAATTCCGATCGATACCGCAAAAATGCGCATCGATCTCATGATTGACTCATCCCGTGCCCATAAATCGTCATGTGAACGTTTCCATAAAGAAATATCTTCTTTTCCGCGCTGGCGTCATTTTTGACCGACTTCGACATCTTATTTCCTTGAGGGGTCGGCATGTGCCCGTGAAATTTGAATACGAAGCTGTCCGCGTAAAACGTGCCCATCGGCCCCTGCCCCCGAACAAATTTGCTGCCGTGCACGACACCGCGCCCCATATCCACATGCGCGTAGGTCGTATGCACTTCATAGCCATTGTCGGAAAACACGGCGATGGGCCCCCACATGTCGAGCGTCTGGTTCGCGGGACATGTCGTCTTCGCACATTGCTGGCTGCTTGGATGCGGCGCGTCGAGCAGGCCCTGCGGCGCCGTCGCATTGAGCCAGTTTCCGTCGCGGAGCGTGAGATCGGCTTCGACGTTGTCCAGCAATGCGCGGTTGGGATCGTGCGCATATTGAACGGCTTTGTCCGCCGTCACGACGAACGGATTGCCCGAACTGTCGGCACCGGTGAGTCGCGGCTTGACCATGGCAAGGTCGTTGTTGACGATCCCAAGCTGCGCAAAGGTGAGCGTCAGTTTCGCCTGATCCGGCTGTCGCGATTGCAACGAGTAAGCGACGACGGCGGCCACCAGCGCCGTCGCCGCCAGAGGCAGGATTCGTTTCATGATAACGACGAATCGCGAATAGCGCCGAACCTCGGTTGCGCTGGCGCGACGTTGCGTGGCCCACTCCGTCCGCGAGCGTGCCGGCGCCGGTCCCAATTCCTGGACCACGGCTTCGCTGGCTATCCTACGCCGCGCCATCTACTGGAGCCCTGCGCGCAAGCAATCATGCATGTGAAGAATGCCCACAGGCTTGCGTTGCCTGTCGGCCGGATCGACGACGAACAGAACGGTGATTTTCTTTTCGTTCATCGTTGCAAGGGCTTCCGCGGCGAGCTGACGAAGCCCGACAATCTTCGGTGTGCGGGTCATCACTTCGCCGATGGTGCGGTCGAGCAGACCGGGATTCATCCAACGTGCCAGATCGCCATCGGTGAAAATGCCGACAAGTGCGCCCTTAACGTCGACAACGCCGACGCAGCCGAAGCGCGCGCGCGCCATCACGATCAGCGCTTGCCCCACCGGCGTATCCTCCGCGACAAGGGGTCGTTCTTCCCCCACATGCATGATGTCGCAAACCCGGATCAGCGCCTTGCCGAGAGACCCGCCCGGATGAAGCTCGCGGTATTGGTCGGTGGTGAACCCGCGGCGCTCCATCAGCGCGACCGCGAGCGCGTCGCCCAGCACCAGCATCGCCGTCGTCGAGGTCGTGGGGGCGAGGCCCATCGGACAAGCCTCGCGCAACTTCGGCAGCAGGAGCGGAATATCGGCAGCTTGCAGCAGCGTCGAGTCGGGATTGCTCGCGATTCCGATGAGCGGAATTGAAAAGCGCTTCGCGAAAGTGATCAGATCCGCCAGCTCGTGGGTTTCGCCCCTGAAGGAAAGCATCAGCAAGGCGTCGGCTCGCGTCACGGCGCCAAGATCGCCATGGCTGGCTTCCGCAGGATGGACAAAATGTGCGGGCGTTCCTGTCGACGCGAGCGTCGCGGCAATTTTCCGGGCGATGTGGCCGGACTTTCCCATGCCGCTAACGATCACGCGACCTTTTACCGCCAAGATCGTATCGACCGCCCTCGAAAAGTCGCCGTTCAGCGAATCGCCCAATGCCTCGATGGCGGCAGTCGCATATTCGAATACGCGCCGCGCCGCCGCGCTGTCACGTGACTGCACGCGGTCGGATATATGGACATCAATAGAGGATGCCGAAATCGGGTCGGCTGGACGCATCAACACACCTTTATTAAACCGGCCCCAGCCCCGCCCAGGCACCGTGCTTGCTTCGCGGGCGCCATATTAGCGCGCCCCAGACGCGAAATTCATGCCAAAGAGTCTGCGCCCCAAGTATGGGCGCCCAGGCGCGGCGGTTCAAGGACAGCCGACCAGGAACGTTAAGCCCCGGAAACCACGCGCTTAATGGGCGAAAATGTCCACTTCGGCCCAACCCGCCAGATCCAGCTCCGCGCGGATGGGAAGGAACTCGAAACAGGCCTTGGCCACACCGGCGCGCCCCTCGCGGACCAACATTGAGTCGAGCGCTTCCCGGAGCTTGTGCAGATGGGCGACGTCGCTCGCGGCATAAGCCAGCTGTTTCTCCGACAAGTCGGCCGCGCCCCAGTCGGAACTTTGCTGCTCCTTCGAAAGGTCGACGCCGAGAAGGTCCTTCACGAGGTCCTTCAGTCCATGCCGGTCGGTATATGTTCGAACAAGCTTGGAGGCGATCTTGGTGCAGTAGATGGGCGCGGCGACTACGCCCAGATAGCGCCGGAACATCGCGACATCGAAGCGGGCAAAATGGAAAATCTTGGTCACGTTGCGATCTGACAAAAGCCGCTTCAGATTCGGTGCCTGATATTGCCCGGCCGCAAACTGCACCGCGTGGCAGACGCCGTCGCCGGCGGAAAGCTGGGCAAGACACAGGCGATCGCGAAAGGGATTCAACCCCAGGGTCTCGGTGTCGATCGCGACGGAAGCTCCCAAGTCCAGCCCGTCCGGCAAGTCACCTTTGTGGAGTTGAATTTTCAATACGGCCTTGCCTATCTGCACTTGAAGCGGCGGGCAATCCGGCCCGCGTCTCGACCAAGGATGGTGCCCAGAAGAGGACTCGAACCTCCACGCCTTGCAGCGCTAGTACCTGAAACTAGTGCGTCTACCAATTCCGCCATCTGGGCCAAGACTTGAGCCTTGGGGCGGGGATGTTTACGGGCGGCCCCAAAGCCTGTCAACGCGAAGGCGGCCCGGCACCCCAAATCTTCAATTTCCGGCCGCTGCGCCCCATTTAAGGCAGAATGACGAAGCGAGTCGCAAAGGGAGGTTTCGATGCTGGTGGCAACCACGGAACGGGTGGCCGGTTATCGGGTCAAACAAACACTGGGGCAGACGTTCGGCGTGGTCGTCCGCTCCCGCGGCATCGGCGGCAACATCATGGCGGGCCTGCGTTCGATCGTGGGCGGCGAGATCACCGAATATACGCAGCTTTTGGAGGAAGCCCGCCGACACGCGGTCGACCGGCTGGTGAAGAATGCGACGGCGATGGGCGCCAACGGAATCATCATGATGCGTTTCGATTCTTCCGAAATCGGCCAGACCATGAGCGAGATCGTCGCCTATGGAACCGCCGTGATCCTGGAGCCGGGAAATCCGGACACCAATGTTGCGTAACTGGCTGATCGGAATCGGGCTCGCAGTTATCGCCATCGGGGTCGTTGTGATGACAACAACCGGCTTTCCGCCGTCGATCGTGTTTCTGTGTTGGGGCGCGGTGCTCGTACTTGGGATCGTCTACGAGCGATTTCGCTACAAACCGCTCGAGAGCAAGAAGCCCGGCGCCGGCTGGGAACGAACGACCGAACGGTTCATCGACGACGAAACCGGAAAGCCGGTGACCGTCTATATCCAGCCGCAGACGGGCGAACGAAAATATGTCCAGGAATGAGCGGCGAATTGCGCGCTGTTCGCGGCGTTGCCTTGCGCGTATGAATCGCGGCAACTGATACGCTAGGTTGGGTTGGTTTCCATGGCTTCCCTCATCACGGTCTTCGGCGGTTCCGGCTTCGTCGGTCGGCACACGGTTCGCGCGCTGGCCAAAGCCGGCTACCGCATTCGCGTCGGCGTGCGGCATCCCAATCTCGGCAATTTCCTGTTGCCGATGGGAAGTGTGGGCCAGATTCAGGTCGTCAAGACGAATGTCGACGATCCCGACCAGATTGCCGTGGCCGTCCGCGGCACGGACATCGTCATCAATCTCGTGGGCATTCTCTATCAGAGCGGACACCAGAGCTTCGAATCCATTCACGCGGAGGCCGCAGGCGCAATCGCGAAAGCAGCCAAGGCAGCCGGCGCGCACACGCTCATCCAAGTCTCGTCCATCGGGGCCGACGAAGAGTCCGAGTCTGAGTACGCACGCACCAAAGCCGAAGGCGAAGCGCAAGTGACGGCGGCGTTTCCCGACGCGACGATCCTCAGGCCCTCCATCGTGTTCGGGCCGGAAGACAATTTCTTCAACCGCTTCGCGGCGCTGGCGCGGATGCTGCCCTTCCTGCCCTTGATCGGCGGTGGTCACACAAAGTTCCAGCCAGTCTATGTGAGCGATGTCGCCGCGGCCGTCGTGAAATGCGCGCAGGATCCGGCCACGCGCGGCCATCTCTACGAACTGGGCGGACCGAGCATCTACAGCTTCAAGCAATTGATGGAACTGATCTTGCGCGAAACGAACCGCAAGCGGCTGCTTGTGCCGGTGCCGATTGCGATCGCGATGCTGAAGGCGACGTTCCTGCAATTGCTTCCCAAGCCGCTTCTGACGCGCGATCAGGTCAAGCTTCTGAAATACGACAATGTCGTTTCGACCGGCGCGCTGACTTTCGCCGATCTCGGCATTCAACCGGACTCGCTGGAAGCCGTATTGCCGGCCTATCTGTGGCGTTTCCGCGCCGAAGGTCAGTTCGAGGAATTCGTCCAGGACAAAATCGCTGCCGCGCCGAAATCCTGAGTCCACCATCGGCCCTATGAAATCCAGCCCATCGCAGCGCCTGCGATGAGCACCAATCCGAACGCCGCGCGATAAATCACCAGCGCCCATGTCGTCGAATGCTTGAGAAACCGCATCAATCCCCAGACCGCAACGAACGCCGACAGACTCGAAACCACCAATCCGATCCCGAGCATCTTCCACGCGGTGGGATCGATATGCGCCTGGTGCAGCACCCACAATTCCTTGCCGCCTGCGAACGCGATCGCGGGCACGCCCAGCAGGAACGAGATACGCGCCGCGTCTTCGCGGTTGAAACCGAGAAACATCGCGGCGGTGAAGGTCGAGCCCGAGCGCGACACGCCGGGGATGAGCGCGCCCACCTGCGCGATGCCGATGAGCAGCGCATCGAGCAATGTCATGCGCTCGGCGGGGCGTGTGTGTTTCGCAAACAGTTCCGCAGCACCCATCAAAAGCGCCATAACGAAACATGCGATGCCGACGACCATCGGCGTGCGCAACGGCGAGCCGCAGGCGTTGAGGATGTTCGCAAGCGATGCGCCGACGATCACGATGGGGATCGTGGCGACGATCACTCCCGCAGCGAAGATCAGATCGCGATTGCGCCATTGGCGGGCGCCGAGAGCGCGCACCGAACCTGTCGTGACCGACAGGATTTCGCTGCCAAAGTAGGTGACGACGGCTGCCAGCGCTGCCAGCTGCATGGCTGCCGAGAAGGCCGCCCCCGGATCGGGCCAGCCCAGGAGGGCCGGGATCGCGCGCATATGGGCGCTGGACGAGACCGGCAGGAGTTCCGTGATGCCCTGAACGACGCCCAGGAAGGCGACCTTGGCCGGTCCCAGCGCGGCGAAGCTTGTGTCCACGGCGCTGTGGCAATGCTGCGCGATCATCCTCAATCCCCCTCACGGCAGATCGGCAGTTAGCATAAGCACCGGTAAAGACACAAGAATTCCTATCATGACAGTTATACTGTCGTTATATGCGATACGGGCAGTGCCACAGTTTGTCTCCATAAGGGATGCATGATATTTTAGACAGTTATACTGACTATTTATTCACTTTTCCCTAGCTGACCCTGTGCGAATCTCGTATGCGAAACAAGAACGACAGAGCATTGCGCAGAAACCGTCATGGCCGACCAAATGTTGCGCTTCATTTCGCTCGACCAGGAGCTGCCCGAAAAGCGGCCTGCGGAGACGCGCGCGCAGGATTTCCATGAAATCTATGCGGATTACCTGACCGAGAAGGCGGCCGCCCAGGCGTCTCGCTGTTCGCAATGCGGCGTGCCGTTCTGTCAGGTGCATTGCCCGCTTCACAACAACATCCCCGACTGGCTGAAGCTGACGGCAGAGGGGCGGCTCGAAGAGGCGTATGAGCTCGCGCAGTCGACCAACAACATGCCCGAGATTTGCGGCCGTATCTGTCCGCAGGACAGGTTGTGCGAAGGCAATTGCGTCATCGAGCAATCGGGCCACGGCACAGTCACGATTGGCGCGGTGGAGAAATACATCACCGACACCGCCTGGCAGCAGGGTTGGGTGAAGCCGCTCAAGCCGCGGCGCCTGCGGCCGGAGCATGTCGGGATTGTGGGCGCGGGTCCCGCGGGACTTGCCGCCGCCGAGGAACTTCGCCGCAAGGGTTACAAGGTCACCATCTATGACCGCCATGATCGCCCGGGCGGACTTCTCGTCTATGGGATTCCGAATTTCAAGCTGGAGAAAGACGTCGTCCAACGTCGTGTGAAACGGCTGGAAGAGGGCGGCATCAAATTCCGCCTCGGCTTCGAATTGGGCCGCGATTCCTCGCTTCCCGATTTTCGCGATGCGCATGACGCGGTGCTGCTGGCCACCGGCGCGTACAAGCCGCGCGAGATCGAAGCGCCGGGCGTGGGCCTTGGGCGCATCGTTCCGGCGCTCGATTATCTGATCGCGTCCAACCGCAAAGGCCTGGGCGACGACGTTCCAGAATTCGACTCGGGCGCGCTCGATGCGAACGGCAAGAACGTCGCCGTCATCGGCGGGGGCGATACCGCGATGGATTGCGTGCGCACTGCCATGCGCCATGGCGCGAAATCGGTGAGCTGCATCTACCGCCGCGATCGCGACAACATGCCGGGCTCGTTGCGCGAAGTGGCGAATGCGGAAGAGGAAGGCATCGTCTTCGAATGGCTCACGCTCCCCAGGGCGTTTCTCGGCAATGACACGGTCGAAGGCGTGCGCATTTCGCGCATGCGGCTGGGCCTGCCCGATGCCACGGGCCGCAAGATGCCGGAAGAAGTGAAAGGCGCGGATTTCACCTTGCATGCCGAGCTGGTGATCAAGGCTCTCGGCTTCGATCCCGAAGATCTTCCGAAACTGTTCGCCGCTCCCGATTTGGCGGTCACGCGCTGGGGCACGTTGAAGGCGAGCCCGCCAGTGCTCGCGACCAACCTGGACGGCGTGTACGCCGCGGGCGACGTGGTGCGCGGCGCCTCGCTGGTCGTCTGGGCGATCAAGGACGGTCGCGATGCAGCGGCGTCTATTCACAAATACCTCGAAACGAAGGCCGCAAGTGCCGCGCTGGAAGCGGCGGAGTGACGACGATGAAACACCAGAACGATGGCGAAATCGAAATCGCGCGCTTCCTCGCCAATGCAAAGAAGCTCGAGGACGGACACGCCTATTCGCCGGATCAGGAGCACGATGCCTGCGGCGTCGGCCTCGTCGCCGCCATCGACGGCAAGCCGCGCCGGGAAGTCGTGACGCGCGCCATCGAAGCGCTCA
>Ga0302326_10013415_pt1 | contig 17369 bp, 17 predicted proteins | sample Palsa_T0_3_FD_202264 | JGI IMG/M metagenome (GOLD analysis project Ga0302326, IMG submission 202264) | Peat permafrost microbial communities from Stordalen Mire near Abisko, Sweden - Palsa_T0_3 | ecosystem: Environmental > Terrestrial > Soil > Palsa > Peat permafrost | place: Sweden: Abisko... | reverse complement strand
TCGGCGCCGCGGTACAGCTCGGTGTGTCCCCTTTGCCGCCCGAAGCCCTTCACCTCGGTGACCGTCATGCCCGAGACGCCGATATCCGACAGCGCGGCGCGTACATCGTCGAGCTTGAAGGGCTTGATGATCGCAGTGACCAGTTTCATGGGTGAGCTCCGGTTCCTTGCCGCGCGAACGAATTTGCAGTTTTCATGCCACACCGTGAAATGAGGCTAAACCCCTGAAAGCTGCACGGCACCGAGGCGACCGCCACCGACACTATGCACCAAACCGGAGCCCCCAGCCGTGACCGTTGCGCTTTGCTGGTGCGGTCACGGACCTCCATGTGCTTGGGCTATTCTGTCCGGCACATGTACGAGCAGATCGTCATCGCCGGAGGCGGTCAGGCCGCCGTCCAGGCTGTCGATACCCTACGCCGTAAGGGGTTCGCGGGAAAGCTGACCATCGTGGCAGAGGAGCCCTGGCTTCCCTATCAGCGTCCGCCGCTCTCGAAGAAGTACCTGGCCGGGGCGCTCGAGCGCGAGCGTCTGCTGATCCGTCCGGCGCAATTCTTCGCCGACCACGCCGTCAGTACGCACACGGGGCGGCGCGTCGTGGACATCGCACCGCGCGAGCGGAACGTGCGCCTCGATGACGGCCTGGTGCTGCCCTGGGACGCCCTGGTGCTCGCCACCGGCGCGCGCCCGCGGCGGCTGAACACCCCGGGCGCAGAGCTCGAGGGTATTCACTACCTGCGCACGATCGCCGATGCCGACCGCATCCGCGCCGCCTGCGCAGGCGGGGGCCGGGCGCTGATCATCGGTGGCGGCTACATCGGGCTCGAGGTGGCGGCGACCGCGCGCGAGCTCGGCATGGAGGTCACCGTCCTGGAGATGGCCGATCGCGTCATGAACCGCGTGACCTGCCCCGAGGTTTCCGCGTTCTACGAAGCCGAGCACGCCCGCCGCGGGGTGCGCATCCGCTGCAACCAGACGGTGCGGGCGCTGCATGGCCATGCCGGCAGCGCCCGCGTGCACACGGTGCTCACCGAACAGGGGGAGGAGTACCCGGCCGACCTCGTGATCGTCGGCGTCGGTGTCGTGCCCGCGGACGAGCTGGCAAAAGCGGCCGGACTCGACTGCGAGAACGGTGTAGTGACGGATGTGTACTGCCGCACTTCGCACGAGGCCATCTATGCCGCCGGCGATTGTGCCAGCCACCTGAACCGCCAGTACGGGCGGCACCTGCGCCTGGAATCGGTCGACAACGCCTTCGAGCAGGGCAGCACCGTGGCCACGAACCTGCTCGGCACCGCCACAGCGCACGACAAGGTGCCATGGTTCTGGTCCGACCAGTTCGACCTGAAGCTCATCATCGTCGGGGTCGCACACGGCTACGACACCGTAATCGTGCGCGGCGCGCCGGCGAGCCGCAGCTTCAGCGTCTGCTACCTGCGCGGCGGGGAGTTCATCGCCATCGACAGCATCAACGCGCCGAGAGACCAGATGGCCGCGCGCAAGCTGATCGCCGCGCACGCCCGCCCGGACCTCAATCGCCTCGCCGATCCGGGCATCGCACTGAAGGACACGGTGTAAGTCGAGCTCGCAGTTGCGCCTCAGCGCGCGCCGACTGCCGCGCGCGCGTACACCTCACGGCCCATGAACCAGGTCTCGAGCACGTGCGTGGCGGCGATCTGATCCGCCTGAGCGTGCTCAGCGAGCGCGAGCACGTTCTGGTCGAGGACAATGAAGTCCGCCGACTTGCCCACTTCCAGCGATCCGATCTCGCGCTCGCGTCCGAGGAAGCGTGCGCCGGTGATGGTGTAGGCATCGAGCACCTCGCGGATCGATATCCCCTGGGCTGCGTTGAGGCGCTCGGGCACGTTCTGGCGCCGCGTAAGCGCGACAGCCATGTTGACGAACGGCTGCGGATCGCGCGTCCCGACAGGTGCATCCGAGCCGGCCACCAGGATGCCGCCGGCCTGCTGGACGCTGCGCACCGGATAAACGTGCTCCTCGTAGTAGCTGCCCGGCACGTGCAGCGCTGCGTAGCTGTTACCGTGCACGGTCTGGATGAAGGGGATCACGCTCAGGTCGTAGTCCAGATCCACGCTCATCCACGAGTAGGTGAAGGCCACGTACAGATGATTGCGCCCGATGCGCTCGATATCGGCGGAACTGGCAAGCTGTACGTGGGCGATACCGTCGCGGGTGCTCGTTACGCCATCAGCGGCGCGCGCCGCCTCGAGCGCATCGAGGGCGGCGTGCACCGCAGCGTCACCGATGGCGTGGATGTGCAGGTTGAAGCCGGCCAGGTGGAAACGCTTCACGAATTCCATGATCACGCTGCGCTCGTGCTGCAGCTGGCCTGAGTAGATCGCGCACTGCGCCGGGTGAAAGCCGTGGACGCGCCGGAACTGCACCGCATCCGGCGGCGCTTGCGCGCGCACCTGCCTGCACAGCTGCGAGTCGGTATCGACATAGCCTTTGACCGTCGCCCGCCCGCCCGCGTCGACCCCGAAGATCGGCTGCAGAAAGGGCTTAAGGCTCGCCGCGTCCGGCAGTGTCGGGGGCATGGCATAGGGATTGCCCTCGAGTACGCCGTCGGCGAACAGCTTGACGGTGTCCGCGTGCAGCAGCGGATTGCCGGCGTAGCGCGCGCGTATCGCCTTCGCCTTCTGGAGCATGGTGTCGTAATCGACGCGGCCGTCTGCGAGACGAAACTCTTCGGGGTCGTAGAACTGCGCGAGCGTCGTGCGCACCGTCAGCTCGTTGCGCGCCAACAGCTGCTCGTACACCGGCAGGCCCTCCGGAGAGGCCATGGCATCGAGCATCGCGGTGATGCCGACACTGTTGAGTCGCTGCGGCACGCGCTCGGGGTGCTCGAGGACCTTATCCAGATCGTTGTACAGCATGCTGTTGCGATTTACGGCATAGCGGGCGTCCTCGTTGACCGCGCCGTCCGGCTCACCGCGCTCATCGACACCCACCAGATGCGCGTAGCGTGCGAACTCCTTCGCCAGCGTCGCCTTGGAAAAACCCAGCCGCTGACCGGATGCGCTTTTCGCACCCGCGAGTGCCACGCTGTTGTAGGCGTTGTGGTGTCCGTCGTCCCCGAGCAGCTCGATCGGCGAGTCGCTTGAGGCCCGGTCGAGTGCGGCTCGCAGTGTCGGGTTGGCCGCATCCGGCTGATTGCCGTCGGTGTAGTTCCACTGGTGCACGCTCAGCCACTGGCCGGGCTTGATGTGGTAGCGGGCGATGCAGGCCCGCACGAAGTCCGACACCTGCGCGAGCGAGCGCGCCTTGTCGCTGAGATCGCAGAAATCAAAATCCACGATATCGAGCGGATGGATGTGCGCATCGACCAGACCGGGCAGCACCAGCTTTCCACCCAGGCGCTCGAGGCGGGTGTGGGGGCCAACCCAGCCCGCAGCTCCCGCGGCGCTGCCTATGTAGACAATGCGCCCGCCGCTGACGGCGAGCGCCTGCGCCATGTGGTGTGCGGAATCGGCGCTGTAGATGGTCGCATCGGTGAGCACGAGGTCCGCAGGCGGCTGTGCGCTGGCACGCGCCAGCATGCAGCCGAGCCCCGTCAGGGCGGCGAGCGCGAGCCGCGCCAACGCCCTGCGCCGCCGGGCGTCGCCCCGCAGGAACGGGAGGTGCCCCCTCGCCTCATTCATCATCGCATGAGCACCAGCAGGTCCTTCGCATCCACGCTCTGCCCCGGGCGCACCAGCACCTCGGCCACCTCACCGTCGCGGTCCGCGCGCACCGCGGTTTCCATTTTCATTGCCTCGAGCGTCAGCAGCACCTGCCCGCGTGTGACCCGGGCGCCGGGGGCCATCGTCACAGTGGTCACCACGCCCGGCATGGGCGCACCGACCTGGCGCGGGTTGCCGGGCTCGATCTTGCGCGGCGGTGCGCGCTTGGCGACCTGGCTCTTGTCGGGCACGCGTACCGAGCGCGGCTGGCCGTTGAGCTCGAAGAACACCGTGCGGGTTGCGTCCTCGTGCGGCTCGCTGCTGGCGAGGTAGCGCAGGATGAGCGTCTTGCCGCGCTCCAGGTCGATGCTGATCTCCTGCCCAGGCTCCATGCCGTAGAAGAACACCGAGGTGGGCAGGATGGCCGGATCCCCGTACTGCAGCCGCTCGCGCGCGTACTGCGCCCACACGCGCGGGTACATCAGATGCGAGGCGAGGTCCTCGTCGGTCACCGGACGCGGCAGCCGCTGCTGGATGCGCTCGCGCTCGGCGGCCAGATCCACCGCCGGCATGGCCGCCCCGGCTCGGGTGCTGAGCGGTGCTGCGCCCTTGAGCACCTTGCGCTGCAGCTCGAGCGGGAAGCCACCGTAGGGCTGTCCCAGCTCGCCGCGGAACAGCTGCACCACGGACTCCGGAAAGGCGACCTCGGTGTCCGGATCGAGCACCTGCTCGCGGCTGATGCCGGCGCTCGCCATCAGCAATGCCATGTCGCCGACCACCTTGGAGGTGGGCGTCACCTTGATGATGTCGCCGAACATCTGGTTGACGTCCGCGAACGTACGCGCCACTTCCGGCCAGCGTGTCTCGTCGATGCCGAGCGCGCGCGCCTGCTCGCGCAGGTTCGTGTACTGCCCGCCCGGCATCCCGTGCACGTACACCTCGGAGGCCCCGGAGCGGATGTCGCTCTCGAACGCGGCGTACTGGCGTCGCACCTGCTCCCAGTAGGCGGAGATCTGCCGCAGCTTGTCCGGATCGATGCCGGTGTCGCGCGGGCCGAAGCGCAGCGCCTCCACGATCGAGCCCAGGTTCGGCTGCGAGGTGAGCCCGCTCATGGCATCGATCGCCCCGTCGATCGCATCCGCACCGGCGGCGACCGCCGCCAGTACGCTGGCGGCGCCTATGCCACTGGTGTCGTGAGTATGGAAGTGAACCGGGAGCCCCGTTTCCTCCTTGAGTGCCTTGACGAGCTCGTACGCGGCGCGCGGCCGCGCCAGCCCGGCCATGTCCTTGATGCCGAGCACGTGGGTGCCGGCGGCCTTGAGCTCGCGCGCCAGCTTCAGGTAATAGTCGAGGGTGTACTTCGTCTCGCGCGGGTCGCTCAGGTTGCCCGTGTAGCACAGCGCCGCCTCGCACAGCTTGCCGGCCTCGCGCACCGCGTCGATCGACACGCGCATGTTCTCGACCCAGTTGAGCGAGTCGAAGATGCGGAACACGTCGACGCCGCGCTCGGCCGCCAGCTTCACGAAGAAGCGCACCACGTTGTCCGGATAGTTGGTATAGCCGACCGCGTTGGCCCCGCGCAGCAGCACCTGCAGCAGCAGGTTCGGCAGCCGCGCGCGCAGCTGCGCCAGGCGGTCCCATGGGTCCTCGCGCAGAAAGCGCATGGCGACGTCGTAGGTCGCCCCGCCCCAGCACTCCACCGAGAACAGCCCGGGCAGCAGGCTCGCGTAATACGGGGCGATCGCCGTCATGTCGAGCGTGCGCAGGCGGGTCGCGAGCAGCGACTGGTGCGCATCGCGCATGGTGGTATCGGTGACCAGTACACGCTCCTCGGCGAGCATCCACTGCGCGAACGCTTCCGGCCCGAGCTCCTCGAGCTTCTGGCGCGTGCCGGAGGCGGGCGGGGCCAGCACCCCCGGGGGCAGGCGTGCCGGGTTCGAGTGCGCGGGCCGGGCGCGGCCTTTGACCTCCGGGTTGCCGTTGACGATGGTGGTGCCGATGTAGGAGAGGAGGCGCGTGGCGCGGTCGCGCTTGCGCGGCCAGTGAAGCAGCTCCGGGGACTCCTCTATGAAACGCGTGGTGTAGTCCGCGCTGGCGAAGCGCGGGTGCATGATGAGCTGATCTAGGAAGCGCAGATTGGTGACCACGCCGCGGATACGAAACTCCCACAGCGCGCGGTGCATGCGCGCGATGGTCTCCTGCGGCGTTGGCGACCAGGCGGTCACCTTGACCAGGAGCGAATCGTAGGAACGGGTGATGATGGCGCCGGTGTAGGCGGTGCCGGCGTCCAGGCGGATGCCGAACCCGGCGGGGCTGCGGTAAGCGGCGATCTTGCCGTAGTCGGGAATGAAGTTGTTCTGCGGATCCTCGGTGGTGATGCGGCACTGGAGCGCATGCGCACTGACGCGGATGTCGGCCTGCGCGGGCACCCCGCTCTCGGGCGAGCCGATGCGCGCGCCCTCGGCGATGCGGATCTGCGCCTTCACCAGGTCGATCCCGGTCGCGCATTCGGTGACCGTGTGCTCGACCTGGATGCGCGGATTCACCTCGATGAAGTAGCAGTGCCCGGTATCGGCGTCCTGCAGGAACTCGACCGTGCCGGCGTTGCTGTAGCGCGCGGCACGGGCGATCGCGAGCGCCGCGGCGCACAGCTCAGCGCGCTGCGTGTCGCTCAGGAACACGGCCGGTGCGCGTTCCACCACCTTCTGGTTACGCCGCTGCACGGTGCAGTCGCGCTCGAAGAGGTGCACGAGGTTGCCGTGGACATCGCCCAGGATCTGCACCTCGACGTGGCGCGCGCGTCGCACCAGCTTCTCCAGGTACACCTCGTCATTGCCGAAGGCGGCCTGCGCCTCGCGCCGCGCAGCGCGCAGCTGCTCCTTGAGCTGCGCGTCGTTCTCCAGCACACGCATGCCCCGTCCGCCCCCGCCCCAGCTCGCTTTCAGCATCACCGGGTAGCCGATGCCGTGCGCCAGGCGCGCGCACTCCTCGAGGTCCTGCGGGAGCGGTGCAGTGGCCGGCATGACCGCAACGCCTGCGGACACGGCGAGCTCTCGCGCACTGATCTTGTTGCCGAGCAATGCCATGGTGTCGGGCTCGGGGCCGATGAACCGCACGCCGGCATCGCCGCACGCGCGCGCGAACCCGGGGTTCTCGGACAGGAAGCCGTAGCCGGGATGGACGGCGTCCACGGCCGCCTCGCGCGCCACGCGCAGGATGTCGCCGATGTCCAGGTACGCCTCGACCGGCCCCTTGTCGCGTCCCACGAGGTAGGACTCATCCGCCTTGGTCCGGTGCAGCGAGAAGCGGTCCTCCTGGGAGTAGACCGCCACGGTGCGCAGCCCCAGTTCGCTCGCCGCGCGCATCACGCGAATGGCGATCTCGCCGCGGTTGGCAACCAGGACGCTGCGGATCCGCTGCGACGTGGCAGGTTTCACTTTATATTTGACCGTCGGACGTCAGGGGGCCCCGCCACCGGCACGCACGCGATAGGCGGTTCGATCATAGCAACTCTCGGGAATACGATGTCGCGTCTGCAACTGTCCGCAATCCTGGGCCTGCTCTCACTGGCTGCCAGCGCAGGTGTCATCGCCGCAGCGCACGCCGAGCCACGGCCGATCGCCCTGGTCATCCACGGTGGCGCCGGGGTCATCGAGCCCTCAAGGATGACGCCGGCCAAGGAGGCCTCCTACCGCGCCGGCCTCGAGGCGGCGCTCGCTGCAGGCTACGCGGTGCTCGAACGCGGTGGCAGCAGCCTGGATGCCGTAACGGCGGCGGTGCGCACCATGGAGGATGATCCGCAGTTCAACGCCGGCCGCGGCGCGGTGCTCAATCACGATGGCGACGCGCAGCTCGATGCCGCCATCATGGACGGCAACGGCCCGCACGCCGGCGCGGTGGCCGCGGTGCGTCACATCAAGAACCCCATCGAGCTTGCCCGCCTGGTGATGGAGAAGAGCCCGCACGTGCTGCTGGTGGCCGAGGGTGCCGAGGACTTCGCGCTCGAGCACGGCGTGGTGCTCGTGCCGCGCAGCTATTTCCGCATCGAGGCGCGCGAGCGCGAGCTCGAGGAGGCGCGCGCCATGCCCGCCCCGAGCGCCGGCCTGCGGGTGAGCGCTCAAGAGAGCATGGGCACGGTGGGGGCGGTCGCCCTGGACCGCGCTGGCAACCTCGCCGCCGCCACCTCCACCGGCGGACTTACCAACAAGCTTCCGGGCCGGGTGGGCGACTCCCCGCTCATCGGCGCGGGCACCTATGCCGACAACGCCTCCTGCGCAGTGTCCGGCACCGGCCAAGGCGAGTACTTCATCCGCCAGGTGGTCGCCTATGACGTGTGCGCGCTGGTGCAGTACCGCCATATGACGCCGGCGCAGGCCATGCACGAGGTCATCCACGAGAAACTCGCCCGCAGCGGCGGCACGGGTGGGGCGATTGCCATCGACCCGGCGGGTAACATAGCCATGGATTTCAACACCGTGGGCATGTTCCGTGCGGCGCGCGACTCGCGCGGGCGGCGCGAGGTCGCCATGTACGGCGACGCCCCGCAGGCAAAGTAGGGAGCCTCCAGGTGTACGCAATCGTGATTCACGGCGGCGCCGGTGCGATGCCGCGTGCCACGCTGTCAGCCGAGCGCGAGCAGACTTATCGGGCAGGTCTTGCCACATCGCTCGATGGCGGCTACGCGGTGCTCGAGCGCGGCGGCAGCAGCCTGGATGCGGTCGCAGCGGCCGTGCGCATCCTCGAGGATGACCCGGTCTTCAACGCCGGCCGCGGCGCGGCGCTCACCCGCGACGGCGCCGCGGAGCTGGATGCGGCCATCATGGACGGCCGGCAACTACGCGCCGGGGCGGTGGCCTCGGTGCGGCATGTAAAGAATCCCATCGACCTGGCGCGCCGCGTGATGGAGAAGTCGCGCCACGTGCTCCTGGTGGGCGCGGGCGCGGAGGAATTCGCGCTGGAAGAGAAGTTCGTGCTGGTTCCCAACCACTATTTCCGCACCGCCGAGCGTATCGAGCAGCTCGAGTCCGAGCAGCGTGGCCAGCGTGTTTCGGACCTGGTGCCACCGGCCACGCACGGGACGGTGGGCGCTGTCGCCCTCGACACGCACGGCCATCTCGCCGCCGCCACCTCCACGGGTGGCATGACCAACAAGCGTCCGGGGCGCGTCGGCGACTCACCCATCATCGGGGCCGGCACCTACGCCAAGAACGGCGTGTGTGCGGTCTCGGCGACCGGGCATGGCGAGTACTTCATCCGCACCGTCGCCGCCTATCACGTGTGCGCGGCGGTCGAGTATCGCGGCCTCACCCTGCAGCAGGCGGTGCACGAGATGCTGCACCAGATCCTGCGGGGGCTGGGCGGAGACGGCGGGCTGATCGCGGTCGACCGCGACGGCAGGATCGTCATGGACTTCTCCAGCGAGGGTATGTTCCGCGGTGCGCGCGACTCGGACGGCCGGCGCGAGATCGCGATCTACTGAAGTGCGAGCCGCCGCCGCGCAGGTGCGCGCGGTCGCAAGGCTACACGGCGTGCGTCTCGAGGCCGCGCGACGCGCTCGGCGGCCGCATCTCCCAGCGTGACCACACGCGGCGCAGGTGCTGGGCTGAGCGAAAGCCGGCGCGCGCCGCGACGCTCTCCAGGTCGAGGCGGCTCTGTGTTACCAGCTGCCTGGCGAAGGCAAAGCGGATCAGCTGCACGTAATCGAGCGGCGAGCAGCGCGCGTGCTCGGCGAACAAACGCGAGAGATTGCGCGCGCTCGTGCAGGCCACCGCCGACAGCCGCGCCGAGCCCCAGTTCGCCGACGGGTCGCGCGTAACGGCGTCCTGCACGCGATGCACCGCCGGGTGCAGATGGTTGCGGTGCATGACCCAGGGCGAGAGCGCCGGATCGCTGCCGGCGCGGCGCAGGTATACCACCAGGTCGCGGGCGATGTCGGCTGCGACCCGCGCACCGAGCTGTTGCCCGATGAGGTGCAGCGCGAGATCCAGTCCCGCGGTCACACCAGCGCTGGTGAACACGGCGCCATCCTCCACGAAGATGCGGTTGTCGAACACGCGCGCGCGCGGCTCCGCCTTGCGCAGCTCGTCCAGGTGCGCGTGGTGCGTAGTGCACTCGCGGCCGGCAAGCAGTCCCGCGCGTGCGGCCAGCACGCTGCCTGAACACACGCACAGCAGCAGCGCCGGGCTGGCACTCGAGCGCAGCCATTCGATCACCCGCTGCGTGGCCGGCTCGCGTGGATCGATTCGCTCCCCGCTGATGCCGGTCAGCACCAGTATCGTCCCGGGGGCAAAGTGAGCCGGCAGGGGCTCGAGGCCGCACAGGGCAAGTCCCACGGCCGTCGGCACACGGGTCTCGGACCCGACGAAGCGCAGACGGTAGCTGCCGGGCACGCGGCCGTTGGCGTTGCGGAACGCGTCCGCGGGGCCTGCCACATCGAGCAGTATCACATTGGGCAGCAGCACGAAGACGACGTCCCTTGCGGCCATGGCGGGGCTTCAGCCAAGCGCCGCGGCGGTAGAGACCACTTGCGCGAAGCGGCCCTCGAGCACCATCTCGGTATGCTCACGGATCTGCTGCGGCGACACCTCGCGGCCGCCGCGGGTGCGCATGGGAAAGGTGAGCGTCGCATCCGTCACGTAGCGCACGCTAAAGCCCAGGTCCGAGGCGTGGCGCGTCGTCGTCTCGCAGCACTGCTCGGTGCGTATGCCGGTGATAAACAGCTCGGCGATGTCGTGCCGCCGGAGCCACTCCTCGAGCGTGCCGCCGTCCGCGCTTCGGCCGAACATCGCGGAGTGCACCTCCTTGTAGACCACGAGGTCCGCACGCAGTGACAGCTCCGGCATCGCGCGCACGTAGCCGGAAGCGGCCGCAAACGGATTGCCGGCATCGTCGGGGAGCTCGCGGTGAAACACCTGCACCACGGGCACGCCGCGCGCCTGGCAACACTCGATCAGCGACTGCACGTTGCCGAGAAAAGCCGGCAGCTCCTGCTCGCGAAAGTAGGGACGCCGGCGGAAGGATTCCTGTACGTCGATGACGAGCAGCGCCTGCTTCATGGCTCCGAGCCCTCTGGTATGGATTCGGCAACATGTTGCGACAGCTGCGGACCGGGCGCCATAGCTGTGGCAGACGTGCATCACTCAAAAACGGCCATATTGGCCAGGAGCTGCGGAACGGCCACTTTTCCGCGCTCGAAGCGCGCACCGCCCCCGGCGGTTGATCCGTCAGGCCATTGACTCTGCCCTGCTCTGGTCGCTGTAGGTGCGCGTCTTGCCGGTATGGCGATAGCAGTCGATACGCTTCTGAAACGCTGCGCTGTACAGCTCACGCTGCGCTGCGCAGATCCGCTCCCGTGCGCGCTGCTGGCTCTTGAGCGGCAGCAAACAGTAGCGGTACGTCAGGATCACGTTTTATTCTCTCGCACTGGGGAGTCAACTATATAAGTCGGGGAGACTCGCATGAAGGATGTCGTCGATGAACGCCGCCGTCGGCTGCTGAGGAATGTCGCGCTCGGAATGGCCTTGATACCGATCGCAGGCACGTCCCTTCCGGCAGCCGCCGCGGACCTGCCCTTGGTCACGCCGGATGATCCTACGGCCAAGGCCCTCAAGTACGTCAGCGATGCCAGCAAGTCAGCTGACGCCAAGCCAGGCAGCAAGTGTGGGAATTGCAACTTCTTTCAGGGTGCCGCCGGCTCCGCCCAGGGCCCCTGTCTGGTGTTCCCGGGCAAAGCCGTCAATTCCGCCGGGTGGTGCAGTTCCTGGACCGTTAAGGCCTAGCTGCCTGTAGCGACCGAGGCAGGCGCGCCAGTCTCTGATGCAATGGCTGGCGCAGCCTGTGGGGCCAGCGCTGCCCCGGACTGCTGCTTGCGATCGTTGTCTCAGCTGCGAGCGCCACCGCCAGTGAAGTCAGCGCGCTGCGGGTGATCATCGCAGTTGAGCAGCTCGAGTGAGGCCAGCAGCCCTCCGGGTGCGCTCACCGGGGTGTCTGCGCATGCATGCGGTCATCCGCCCTGAAGAATCGTCGGGCCAACGCCACCAGCTCACCATCGCTCGGGTGATCAAGCGTCTCAACCCCGGAAATGCGTTTGGCAACATCCGGATGCTTGCGTTGAATGTGCGCCGCCAGCTCCTTCTTGGCATTGGCAGGTCCGGTAATCAGTATTGCGCCCGCGTGCATGAGGGCCTGCGTCACGCGTTCCAGAAACCCTTCGTCCACCGGCGCATGACCACTGCCACGAGCATTCGCCTTGTGATGAATATGTTGGTGCGGATGAGTGCTGCGGACCGTCGCGGAATCCACTTCCGTGGCGTCGAACTGAAAGATTCTCGCCTCCTGATGATCGATCCAGACCAGAGCGTGATAATGCTCAGCGACGTCGAGTCCCTCCGGTCAAAAAGTCACGCCTGAAACCTGGCACAGTCTACTGACACCCGGCATCTTCGTCATACGCACTCCCCCAGAGCTCGGGCCATCGATGATTTCGCCGTGGTCCGGGCCGATGGCCAAGAGGGATGGTATTCGCGTGAATCAGTGCCCTTAATGAATTGAGTCTAAATCTGCCGATGTGGCCGAAGTCACCGAAATGAGCAACGCGTACAAGGCCGTTACGGAACATACGTAGGGACGCGGGATCGCAAACGGGGGATGCTGTCTCCTCGAAACCAAGTGATGGACAGACAGTGAAGCGGAGTTCCGACAGCCATATGCAACCCTCCTTAGATATAGGTGCCGAGGCGACGCCCCATTCGCACAGGCTTGAGCCGTCGGCAGGTTTGCACGGTCGGCTGTTGCAGGTATCGCGCATGGCCACCATCGGTGAGATGGCTGCCGGGGTAGCCCACGAGCTCAACCAGCCCCTGACGGCCATCGCGAACTACGCCCAGGCCTGTAGTCGCTTGCTCAGTCGTCCGGGCACCGATCCGTCTGAGTTGCAGCAAGCCTTATCGGAGATAACCGCACAGACGGTGCGCGCGGGTGAGATCATCCGCCGCCTGCGCGGGCTCGCGCGCGGCCAGGAAAGCGAGCGGGAGCTTGTCAGCGTCAACGCTCTGGTCAGGGAGATCATCGGCCTCGTGGAATGCGATGCGCGCGCGCACGGCGTGTCGTTGTCGCTGGAGCTCGCCGATCGGCTCCCCGAGGTGCTCGTCGATACGGGACAGATCCAGCACGTCGTCTTGAATTTCGTGCGTAACGGCCTGGAAGCCCTGGCGTCGCGGCAGGACGGCACGGGCCAGCTCGTGATTCGTACCGCACTCAGCGAACACGATGTCGAGATCGCCGTGATCGATAATGGGCCCGGTATCGCGGGGGAGGCCGCAGGACGGCTGTTCGATCCATTCTTTTCGACCAAGGAAAGCGGCACCGGCATGGGGCTTGCCACAAGCAACACCATTGCGCGACTGCATGGAGGCTCGGTGGGCTATCGGGCGGCTCTTCCGGCCGGCGTGTGCTTCTACATCCTCCTCCCCGCTAAATCCACGGCCTGATATGCAAGAGCCCGCCGCCCCGACGATTTATATCGTCGACGACGATGAGGGAGTACGTAACTCCCTGCGGTTCCTGCTAAAGTCCGTAGGTCTCCTGCCGCGCACGCTCGCCTCGGCCAAGGAGTTCCTGGAGACCTATAAGCCGACGCAGCCAGGCTGCCTGGTGCTCGATGTGCGCATGCCCGGCATGAGTGGCCTCGAGCTGCAGCAGCAGCTCAATCTGAGCGGCGCCATCATCCCTGTGATTTTCATCACCGGGCATGGGGACGTTCCGATGGCCGTTGAGGCCATGCAGCACGGGGCTTCCGACTTTCTGCAAAAGCCCTTCCGCGACCAGGATCTCATCGATCGTATCCAGCGCGCGCTCGAGCGCGATGCCCGCAACCGCGCTGCGCTCGCCGAGCGTGAGCGGATCCGGGCGAGTTTCGACTCTCTGACACCGCGCGAGCGGGAGGTCCTCGCACTCATGACCCGCGGCAAGCCAAACAAGGTCATGGCCGCAGAGCTCGGCGTGAGCCAACGCACCGTGGAGATCCACCGCGCGCGCGTCATGGAAAAAACCGGCGCAGCCTCGCTCGCTCAGCTCGTGCGCATGGCCATGGACCAGGAGTCCTGAGGTCCCGAACCTGCGGGCCTGCCGCAGCCGCACGGCCCCGGACGCCGCCCCTTCGCGATGCGAACTTTTGGCAGCAGCCACGCATCGGCATGTAACGCGGGTCGGTAGTCCGGCACCTTAAGCGCCCCAGCCGCCAGAGTGAGCAATTCAGCCGCAGCGCGCCGCGCAGGGCGCCTTAGTACGCCAGTAGTCGCTCCGTCCGCGGCGCAAGGCGTGCGTCCGCTGCGAGCAGTGTCAGGCCGCGCAAGCGAGCCCGCTCGAGGACCAGCGGCTCGCCGGAGGCAGCCGCGAGCAGCAGTTCGCGCCACACCTGCACGCGCGTTGGCCAGCGTGGCGTCAGCCACTGCGTATGGCTTTCGGCGAGCGTGTGAATCTGCCGCAGCGTGTAGTCATTGATCGCGGCGGCTGTGGGAGCGGGCATGCCGAGCAGCAGCCGCGCCGCAGCCTCATGCGAGCGGGCGAGGTGCCACGCGTACGTGAACACCAGGCGCGCGACTTCCGTCGCGCAGGGCACTGTGAAGAACCCCGCGTAGGCTCCATCGCCTGCATCGCCGATCTGCGGTGCGCGTGAGGACTGCCAGCGCAGCGGGTCTGCGAATCCCGCATCAACCAGCAGGTACGGGCAGCCCGCCGCGCGCCGGCGCCCGCTTGCATCGAGCGTACGCCACAGCTCGGCGATCAGGTGCAGCAGCAGACTCCCGGAAGCGCCGCGCACGGCGGCCTGCTCGGCGAGCATCCCGAGGGACAACTCGTTCAGCTCCGTGAGCGACGCGAGTGTCCCGCGGCACAACCAGCCGTCCGCGCTCCCCGCGCCACCGCTGTCGCGGTCCTCGCTCCCGTACGGCAGCAGCATGGTGATCTTCCTCGCAGGCTTTCGGATGAACATCCTAGCGGAGTACGCAGCGGATGCCACCCTGCATTTGGTGATTTTTCACCAAATTTTCCGCTTTGAGTTTTGGCGAACTTCCACCAGAATGGCTGCCAGAGAGTACCCACGGGAAAAACCGCCATGCGCATCTCCGACGATCGTTACAGCGGCGAGCGGGCGCGCATGGAGCTCGCGCTACGATTCCTGCGCCATGAGGCGCGCACGCAGACCATTCGCGCGTGGACCGGCCTGTCGGACGATCGCATCCGTAAGCTGTACCGCTCCTACATGAGCCATGCGCGGCGCTATCTGCCGCGCCATCGCGGCAAATCCCCGCACCAGGTCACCTATTTCACGCGCTCGCTGCGACGCCAGCAGGAAACCGCGCTGCTCGCGAGCTTGCTGTCGCTGCTGGGCGTCGTGCCAGCCGCGCTACCGCTGCCGCCCTCGAGTGCGCAGACCCTGCCCGGGCTCACGCGCGGGGAGCTCCTCTGCCAGGCATTCGAGGCGTTCCGCCAACTGCTGCCGTCTGCGCAGATCTCGTTCGAGCACGCGGTATTTCTCACCATGGCGCTTGCCCGCGGCGACCTGCTGCGCCTGGGGGGTTGCTGCGACTGCGGTGCTCTGGTGGTGACCGAGCGCCTGCCGCTGCGCGCCACGCGTTGCCATCACTGCGCGGGGCGTACTCAACCGCGCTGCTAGAATCCGCCGCCATTATTGCCAGCGGGTTCTGGTCTGACTGGGCTTGGAGGTTTTTCATCGCGGAGTCCAGAGACACAAGGGCCCAGCTCAATGGCGCGATTCGCGAACAGAACCCACGTCCGGCGCGCCGTGGCAGAGCGGTTAGGTCCTTGGGAAAGCCGTTTCCGGCGCATTCGCGCGGCGATCGCAAGTGACCGGGTTTTGACCCTAACCTGCCGCTCGCGACTGTCTGCTCCCAGGGTCTGATCAAGTCCCTTGCTTCGCGGTCGCCTCACGCGCTTCACGTAGCTGCCAATTCGGCGCGTACTTCATCGCCTCGTCGTATTTTCCCGAGGCATCTTTGATCTTGCCTTCCTTCGTCGCCAGCACGTCGCCCCGCGCTTTGAGTGGATCAGCCGAATGTGGACCGCGCTGGTTCGCGTTCTTGAGTTTCGCTTCCGCCCCCATCAAATCGCCGCGCTTGCGAGCTGCTGAGGCAGGTAGAGCCTGCCCGCGGCCACGACAACGGCCTGCACCACCCGTTCTCAAGTCGCGGAAGAAGCAGGGCTTTCTGAACGTCAGCGCGAGACCATGCTCAACGTTACCAGTATCCCAGAGAAGGATTTCGAGAGCGGTAACCCGCCTACCGTCATCCGAGAATCGAGGCGCAACACGCGGGCTACTGCACCTCAAACCTTGTCCGGCGGGCGACTTTGTCAGGCACACGCCTTCGCGACGCCTTCGGCCATCCCGTAGCAGTATGAGGCGCTTGCCGGCGAGCCCAACGCCATCCAGCAGTCACCAATCGCGATATATGTGTCGGAAAAGGTCGACGCGGTTTCACAGTCCAAGCCGCCGGCAACTTTGCCCATCCGAGAAGCCGAAAGCTCCTCTTCCTGATGCAGATCAACGATAGTCAACATGTCAATTCTCCTATCAATGGTTTAGTGAAGGTAGGCGCAACACAGGGGCTGCTGCGCCTCAATCCTTGTTGCAGGCTAGGTCAAACCCCCGATACCGTAGAAATGACAGGCGCTTTCTCGAGCATCGAGTGCGGCGTCTGTCAGTCCCATGGAATCGAACATATCGGAGGCGTCCTCCATTACGTCTCCAGCCTGTTGAGGACTTATGCCTTCACCGCCCGAAACCTCGCTCATGCTCGCGGACGAGAGCTCCTCATTCCGATTCAGATCTACGATTTTCAACATGTCAGTTCTCCTAAAGATTGTGTGTCGCTGTTCGTGCTTAGTGCCCGGGACAAATGGTCGCTGAAGCCGCGCACTCGGGATAGTTACTTTGGTCATCCCTTACGGGCTCTTCGGCACCCGCACATAAACGAGCGTCCGCTTCGGAGGAGGCTGGGCCCTGGGGTGGGTGACCGGAAGAGGCCGCCTGCTGCCCGATGCGCGTCCTGGAACCGGTCACTCGGCTGGGACTGATCGGGGACTTGCGGACACAAGCAATACTCGCTTCATCGCTGCACCTTACTTCCGCTTGCAAGAGATCTTCGGATGTTGTAGCGCGGGAGCAGTGGCGTCGTCATTGCTAGGCTGCGCTTTATCTTTCGTATTCCGATACACGTGAGCTGGCGAGTTTTGGTTCATCCACTCTCGTGAGGCAATAGGCGACACAGGAGCGTTCCTCACCCGTGAGCTGACATTCAGATATGCCACAATTACAAACTGAGTGCACACAGGCAAAGTTTTCGATCAACGGGCTCCAGTGTGGCAAAAAAGACCGGGGTGTCCGCCAGTTGTCACCGGCATATCTTCCGGGCCTACACCCACGAACTACTCCGATAAATTTGAGCGGATGGTTCGCCGCGAAGAGATCCGGGCGCAACAACCGGACCACCAGAAATGCCCGGGTTGTTTACCCGCCAGGCAGACGCACCCTGCCGCTCAGCAACTAGTGGGCTGTAACAGTTGAACTGGGAGTGATGCGGCGCTTTGGATCGAAGTAGCGCCATTTCACGGTCTTTGGTGATTTGTTGTAGTGACGGATGTACTTCATGAGTTTCTTGCGTAAGTCGGC
>Ga0302326_10013414_pt1 | contig 17369 bp, 5 predicted proteins | sample Palsa_T0_3_FD_202264 | JGI IMG/M metagenome (GOLD analysis project Ga0302326, IMG submission 202264) | Peat permafrost microbial communities from Stordalen Mire near Abisko, Sweden - Palsa_T0_3 | ecosystem: Environmental > Terrestrial > Soil > Palsa > Peat permafrost | place: Sweden: Abisko... | reverse complement strand
AGCTGAGTAGCACCGCGGCTGAAGGGGGATCCCGGCGCCCTTCAAGCACCTCCCAAAACGGACCCCGACGGACGGCTCCGGACTCGCGCTGATCGCTCTCCGCCACCGCGCAAGTGTATTGGCGTCGGACGTCGCGGCTCGTGCTCCGCAGTCGTGAAGGCGGTTCCTCACAATGTCCACAATGTTCACCAGCCAAGAACACAATCATCCTGCCCGCCTGGAAAGCTACCGGCCAGGGTGAGCCATCGGTCCTGGCCTGCGCCTTGGGGGGTTCAAAACGATCGCCCAAGGACGTTCAGAGCAGATTGGTCACTGATCCTCGCTATTCCTCGACTCGAGCAAGGTGGAGATAAACATGGAGATGACGCTTCGAAAGCGATCCGTCCGGGGCCGGCTTGCCCTCCTGGTGGTTGGGCTCGGTGTGTTCGCGTGCCTGGTCCTTGCGGACACGAGCGCCGCGGCCGTCCCGCCAACGGGGCTCAACTGTGTAGTGTCCGACGGCAAGATCAACGGTCGTGGCGCGACCTACCAGAACGCCGCCGAAACCGCGTTTGCGCAAGGCTACCGTGACGACTTCTGCGGGAACACGCCCAAATCACCGGAAGACGTCGCCGGCAACACGATGGTCGCCTTCAACGACGCAGAAGCTGAAAAAAACAGCGTCACCGGCAATGGCGCCGGCCTGAGAGCCGCGAGCTGTCGGACGGACGCGTATTTCGGCGCCTCCGCCCCCTATACCGAGCTGCAGCTCCAAGAGCTCGACGAAGCACCCGGAACATTGGTCAAAGATGAAGGCAAAACATGTTCTTCGACCATCGCCGGCAAATACAAACCGCCCTTCCAGCCCAACACACCGGAAGAATGGCCAGACACGCAAGCAGGTCAAGAAGACACGACGGCGCCCATCATGACGGTTCCGATCGCAGGCTCCGCAGTGGCGCTCCCGGTGAACCTTACGGCCGCAAACTGCGGGGGCAGTCAGGAAAATGTACCCACGACTCTCGAATTCACGGCCAAAGAGGTCTCACGGGTCTTTGGCGGGGATGCCGCGAACTGGGACGACGCCGAACTCGTCAAAAACAACCCCGCGCTGGCCAACTGCACCGGCGCGATCATACGTGTCGTTCGCGAGGATAGCGCAGGGACCACCGACATCTTCAAGCAGTACCTGATCCGCGCCGAAAACGCGCGGAGCACCGCGGTCTGTGCCCCTGGGAAAGCCTGGGAAGCGTATTTCAAAACGGACACGGAATGGCCCGGCAAACAAAACCCCGGCAAAGAAGGAACCTGCAGCGAAATCATCACCCCCGTCACCAGCGGCAACGCCGCCCTGATCGCGAAGCTCAAGGAAACCCCAGACGGTATCGGCTACGCCGACCTCCCCAATGCGGAGGGTCAGGGTCTGCTCCTCCCCACCGTGGTGAACGCGGCTGGGACGGGCGCCAAGGCCCCCAATGCGGGAAAAGGGGCCAACTGCACGTTCAGTGTCGTGAGCCTTCCCGGCGCCACGGCCGAAGAAGCCGTTGGCCTCAATCCCAAAGACAACTGGGGCAACAACAACAACACGAACGCCGGGTCACCGGAAAACCACCAGGACGTAGCTGACCTGGGTACGTTGTACCCGATCTGCGGCATCACGTTCGATCTGGTTTACACCGGCCTTGACAACGGCTCGGTACCCAACGCGATCAGCCGGCTCTCGGCCGATCAACGCCGCACGCTGTACTCGTACATCACCTACATCCTGTCTTCGGCCGCGCAGGATCGACTCAGTTCGAACTATTACGCGCCCTTGCCGACGGCATGGCTGCCGACATTGAGGAAGGGGTTCCAAAAAGAATTCTAGTGTGTGATCGCAGAACGAGAACGCGCACGCGGATGCGCTAAATCCGCTGAGGAACAAAGGGAGCCGGCATTTGCCGGCTCCCTCTTGTGTGGGCGCCCGGCGTCTTCTTCCAAAGGTGCCTTCCCCGGCGGCGTGGCCGCCGTCAACGTCCGTTACGCCTGCGCCCACCCTCCGAACGGCGGTCGAACACAAGGGCAGGGCGGCGGCGGGGCGCCAGAGGCAGTGCGGCGGCGCTCAGCAGCATGGCCAGTAACCCGGTGATCGCTACGGCCGGGAAGAACCACTCTTGAGCGCTTGTCCCCGCAGGCCGGATCGTGTACGCCGACTGGCTTGCATGCTTGCGGGCCTTTTCCTTCTTCTCGGCCGCCGAGGGAGCCTGGGCGGCGCCGCCCGGCGGAATCGGCTCGACCGGCGGTGTCGCCGGCGGAACGATCGCGGGGCTCACCGGCAGCTCTTCGGGTGCCGGCTGTTCCTGGACAGGTGTCGGTACCGGTTCCGCCGGCGGCGTCGGCGCCGGCTTGGGCGCGGCGGCCGGTACGGAGGGTGCTTGCAGTGCCGGTGGCGGCGGGACGAAGGCGATCGAGGGGTTGACGCCGGAGAGCGCGGCCGGCGGCGGAGCCGGCGGCGCGGCCGCCCCTTTGTTTGCGCGCTGCGTCTGGGCGGATTTGACGTGCACGACCGGCGACTGACCGGCGCGGAAGACCGTGCCGCACGGCGAGCCGAAGCCGCCGGGCTGGACGGTCACCACCTGCGAGTAGCTCAGGAGGCCTGCGGTGACCGTGATCGTGGTCGAGCCCGAGTTGTACGCGCAGAACAGGCCCGAGGTACTCGACGGGATCGGGTGTTTGCTGGCATTGAGCTTGGGGAGCGGCGAGCCGGGGCCACTCGGTTCGACGAATTCCCCAATCGTCGGTTCTGAGCTCGTGAAGGCGTAGCTCGGGGGCACGCATGGCCGTGTGCCGCAGCTCGGCGCGGGAATTTCGACGTAGTCGTCGTAGCCGGCGAACGCTCCGCCTTCTGAGGCTTTGGTTGCGAGCGTGCCGGCGGGCCTGCGACCCACCGCTTCGAACTGAAGCGTGAGGCTCCGTGCGACGCTCAGCCCGTCCACCGCCTTCAGCGAGAGGGAGTCGATTACAGGAACCGCGGAGACGTGGACTTCGCGGGCCTGCGTGTCGATGGAGGCGAAGTACCAGACCACCCCGTTGTTCTCCGGCTCCTGGTAGCCGAGCGACGCCCCTTCGTACTCGGGGATCTGAGGCGCTCCGGGGCCGGCGCCCTCGGGAATAAGATGGCGTTCGTCGAGTTCGTGCACTTCCTGGGCGTTCGTGGCTCCGGGCCTCGCGCCGTCCGTCGTGAACACCGCGAGCACGCCCGAGCTCGCGAGCAGTGATGCCACCGCTTCACCGTCGCTGGTGCCCGCCCCCCGCAGGGGCAGCGCGGTGATTACCACGACGGGCAGAGGAGCGGCGGCGTCTGCGTTGCTTTCGAGCTGCGCCTTCAGCCACGATTCCTGCCCCGGCGAGCTTGCTTCAAGCGAGCCCCGGGAGTTGTTGAGCACGATCACCCGCAGAGTGCCGCCGTTCTGACTCGCATCGAAGGCGTAGTAGCTGTGCACTTCGCCCGTCGCCCCCCCGTAGCCCACTGGCGTGATCCCGGGCGCCTCGGGGCCGGAGCCGAACGGCGCGGGCGCACTGGAGAACGCTTCGGCCCACGGCCGCGTTTCATCCTTCTGTGTCGGCACGTAGTCGAACCTTCCCAGCGCGGCGAACGTCGGCAAGCTGCCGAGTGTTGCCAGCTCTTCGGGGAGGTGGGCGAAGTCCGCTTCCCCGTTGCCTTTCTCCCACGCCGTCCCTTCCACTGGACCGACCGCGTTGCCGCCCAGCATCGCGAACGACGGCCCGCCCCCGCCGGGTGCCGCCGCGTAGGCGTCGATCTCCCTGGCAGCTGAGGTCAGGTTGACGACGGGCTGCGCATCCAGCGCATCGGCGCACTCCGTCCGGCACATCGGGCTGGTGAAGAAGGCGAATGAGACGGTGCCAGGCTTGGCCGGGAGGCTGGGCGTCGTCGCCGTCAGCTCGGGCGGTTGAGCGCTGCCGGTGGCGTCGTAGCGCCAGATCGACGCGCTCTGCCAGCCGACGGGGCGACTGGACACGTTTTCCTGGGTTCCCCGCCCGGCGGCGTCCTCGGTCCCGTCATACCCTCCGACCGCCCAAGCGTGTTCACCGCCGGTCGGGTTGGTGGTGACCGCGAGCACCGGGTCGCTCTTCACCCCACCATCTCCTTCGATGGCTCCTCCCGCGTACTGCGCGCGGCTCAGATCCTGCCATCCGCTGTCGGTCTGGCGCATCAGCTCGCCGTCGCCCGGGGGAAAGCCGGCGACGTCGTGGCCGGCCTGTTCGGCAGCCGGCGGCGCGATCGACACGTAGGCTCGCAGTTTGCCGTCGGCTTCGCGGAACGGGGCGAGGGCGACGGCGATTCCTTCGAGCGGCTGCGCGGCGTAGTTGAAGCCCTGCCCTTCCGCTTCACGGACCAGTACGACAGATTTCCCCGCCGCGACGACGCCCCCGTCGGGCAGCCCGGCGACCAGTCGCAGGTTGCCGCGCTTGGGTTCCGGGCTCGGCAGCGAGGACGCGCTGACCGGTGTCCAGCCGCCATCGGCCGATCGAGTGATCAGGTTGCCGCCTGCTACCGCATAGACGTTCGCGCCCGCCACGGCGACCGAGGTGATGTCGACGCCGGAAGCTTCGGAGGGAGGCGCTTCGATGTTCCAACTGCTCCCGTTGTAGTGAAGGATCGTTCCGTTCGCGCCCACGGCCCAGCCTTCGCCTGACGGCGCGAACGCGACCGCGTTCAGCTGCGAGGCGGTGAGCGAGAGCGACTGCGGGTCTTCTGACCAGGCTGTGCCGTCCCAGTGCAGGATCGCGCCGAACTGGCCCACCGCAAACGCGCTGGAGGGCCCGGCGAATGCGACGCCCAGCAGGTTGATGTGGTGGGCGCGGGGGGGCGCCGACTGCTCGAGCCAGCCCGCGGAGGCGTCGTAGCTGAGCGTCGTGCCGTTGAGTCCTACGGCCAGCGCACCCGATTCACCAACGCCCCCTTGGTCTCCCGGAGGCAGTGCGACCGCGGTCAAGGGCGAGCGGTCGGGCAGCGGCCAGGAGGCAAGCGGACTCGACCCAGCTTCGGCAGACCAGTGCCCGAGCGCGTTTGCGCCGCCGAGCCAGCCTTCGCTGGGTCCGCTGAACGTGTCGTCCGCGCCCGTCTGCTCGGCGGACCCCTCATAGCCGGGCGCCGCAGCGACGCGCGTCCAGTCGCCGTGGGCGAAGACATCGACGGATTCGTTCTTCAACGCCAGCGCGGTCGGTTCGCTTTCTGTGCCCGTGTGGAAGATCGCGTCGGGCACGGCCGCCGCGCCGAGTGGTTCTTTACATTCGTTTGGCACTCCGGCGGGCAGGGTGCACCACGAATTGATGATCCTTCCGGGTGAGCCTCCGCTCGAGCGTTCGAAACGGGCCACGACGCCACTTGGTTCCTTGCCCGGGAGCAAGACGTCCGCTTCGATCCAGACGTCGTTGCCTTCGGCCTTCAGCGCCTTCGGTTCCACCTTGTCCTGGGGATCGGTGAGCGCGCCGGTGAGGTCGAGCGCATCGAGGCCCGTCGGCAAGAACGTCCATTCGCCGTTTTCCAGGTGGCCCAGGATGAGCCCGCTGTTCTGTCCGTCGACTTCGAACGCGCCCCAGCCTTCGCCCGGGCCCTGGACATCGTCCACGGCGAGTCTGACCGGGGCTCCCGAGCTTACGAGCTTGGGTGGCGCTGCGGCTTTGACGCTTTCGAGTGTCCATTTTCCTTCCTGCAGGAGTCCGTACTTGAGTTCGCCAAACGGCGCGGACTGTTTGGCCGCATTGAGCATGCCGTACACCTGCATACGCCCGTTGCGTTCACCTTCCCCGAGCCGCAGGGCGACTTCCTGCAGGCCGGGCTCCCTCGCTCCGGATCCAAGCAGCTGTTCCAGCTTGTGGGTGTCTTCAGAGTCGTAAACAAAGTGGCCATCTTCGGCGCCGGGGACGCGGTGAAAGAGGCCGACCAATGGCTTTGTGTTCGCGTTGGTCGAGGCCTCAGCGACCGACAGCCAGGCTTCTCCGGAGGGCGTCATCGCTCCCGTGACGTGTACCTGGTCTTCGGTGGGCGATCCGCCGGTCTCGCTCGAGACTTCGCCGGCGGGCAGCAGTTTGAAGGCTTTGCCGCCCGGTTCGCGCGGGACGTCGGCGATTTGCCAGCCGCCCGTCTTGGTGTAGCGCAGCAGGACCAGCTGTTCTCCTTCGGCTGTATAGGGGAGTTGGGTCCCTTCCACGTCGGCCGGCGGCGCCTTCGTGAAGCCGTATGCCCAGACTTCGGCTTCGTGCTGCGGGCTGGCCGCGGTGACGCCGAGGAAGCTGATGTGTTCCGCCGGCGCGGCGATCCCGGCGATCGATGCGGAGATCGACGGCGTCAGCGACCGGTTTTCCACTTCTGCGTTTGAAACGACCTGCGAGGTCGTTTCGTTGCCGGCCTCGTCTTCTGCCAGCACGCGGAATTCGTAGGGCCCGTTCTGAAGTGATTCGCTGTTCAGGGTGTGGGTGTACGTGTTGGGCGCTGACGGAACCGTGACGTTGCCGCCGAGGTTGATCCAGGCTCCGTGGCCGGAGAGCGAGCGCGCCTGGAAGCGGACCGATGCCACGCCAGACCCGGGTTCGGAGTCGCCCTGCTCGCTCGGGTCTTCCGCGGTGGCCGAGAGGGTGATCTGACCTTTGAGCTTCGATCCCGGCCCGGGAGAGGTCAGCGCTACGGTCGGCGGCGTGTTATCCACGAGCACTTTGCGCACGGGTATCGAGGCGAAGCTCTGGGGCGGGTGCGTTTCTTCGTTCTCCGGAACCACGCGGAAGTCGTAGTCGCCGTCGTCTGGCAGCCCTTCCTTCGTGTTCAAGCTGGTCGTCACGCCGCTCCCGCGGGGCGGGAGTTCGGTGATCGTGTGCCACCTCGCGACGCCGGCTGGACTGTTGGAGTGGGCCCATTGGAAGGTGAGCGAGCTGATGGTTTCGGCCGATGGCGCGATCCGGGCACTGAGCGTGATTTCGCCCCTGACGTTCGTTCGAGGAACGGCGGTGAGCGTCACAACCGGCGCTCCTTCATTTGCGATCAGCTGATCGGTCAACTCGGATTCATAGTTGACGGCGCCGGCCGTCACGATCACGCGCAGGTTGAACAGGCCTTTGAGGCCTTCCGTTACGAAGGTCGTTGTGGGGCTCGTGCCGGGGGCTTCGACCTGCTTCCAGCATTCGGATGCGTCGCATTCGGTTTCCTCGTACTGGAAGCTGTAGGACGTGATCGAGGACAGTCCCGTCGTGCTCGCTTCGAGGTTGACGTCTCCGGAGAGGACGCCGTTGTTGGCGGTGGTTGTGAGGATGACTCCCGGTCCCGAGATCAAGGGGTCCGAAAGCGGTGCCGCGAGCTTGAGCGGCGGGGCAGGCGAAGCGAGCCCGCTACCAGCAGGCTCGGGCTGGAGTGGGTGGGTCCCTTCGACACCGGGCTGTGCCGCGGGTGCTCGCGGGGACGGCGCTACCGGGGTGATCGACCCCGCGGGTCCGGCTGTGGGTAGCGGCGAGCTCGGGGTGTCCGCGACGACGGCGCCCGCCGGCGCGGATTGCAGATGCGGCTCTGGAAGCTGCGATATACGTGTGATCAGCTTGCGCCACTGCGCCGTGCCCAGTTCGAGGTCGAGCTGTGGGGCCTTCGAGGTGGCAGCAGCGGCGGTTGCGGCCGGGCTGGTCGGGGGGGTGGGTTGGGAGCCGCCGGCCGGCGGCGTCTGTCGCGCAGCTGTAGCCGCCAAATGTGTCGGTGCGGGCGGATTGAAACCGATTTCGATGCGCTGCGAGGACCCACGCCGGAACAGCGCTCCGGCGGTCACCTGCAGGCTCAGCGGACCGGCGATCCGCTGCGGCCTGATCGCGACCGGGAGCGTCAGCAGCCGGCGCGCCGCGATTTCGGCAAGCGAGTCGCGACCTTCGTGGCCGCGGATCGGGACGCCGTCCAGCGCCGTGATCGCGACCACCGCACCGCGCGTATGCCCGGAGACGCCGGCCGAGATCGCCGCCGCGCCGGCGCACTCGAGCCCCGAGACAGTCGGCTCAATGCCCGAGGAGAGCAGGAAGTCGAGCGTTGTCAGCACCCGCCGGTCGATCAGCCCGGCGGCGATGGCCTTACGTTCGCAGCTGCTGAGGCGGAGCTGCGTATCCGTCGACAGGCTCGTCCGCAGCTGCCGTTCGCTCAGCAGCTGGATCTCATCGATCAGCGCGTTACCGGCCTCGGGGCCGAACAGCGGCTGCGCGCCCGGCTGCGGGCGACCCTGGGTTTCTTCGAGCAGCTGCCAGCTCTGAAGCAGCGGGCGGGGATCGATCGGCCCGGCCCCGGCCGGCCGGATCTCGAACAGGAAATGCGCCTGCGCCGCGGGTGCGCCCGGCGCGTCACCGGGCACGTTGCCGAGTACCGTGCCCGCGGCAACCCACGTGCCCTTGCGCAGTGGTGCGAGCGCCGCGCGGGGAGTCGGCGCGCCAGCGGTGTCCCGCGCGACGCCGTTGGCGCTCATGGGCTGCGGCTCAGCAAAGAGGTTGAGCACCCGGCCTAGCTTGCCGTAGGTGTAGACGTCGCCGTAGGCGTCGCGGAGTTCTATGAAGCGGCCCAGCGTGCCGCTGCGCCCGATCCGGATGACCTCCGCGTTCTGGACGGCGACCACAGGTCCGCCCGGCGAGGCGGCGACGCTCGCGCCCGCCACCGTGGGGCCTGGCAAGCTCGCGCCGGCCGTGGCGGCCAGTGCCGGCGGTGGTGCGGGCGCCCCGGTCGAGGAGGAGTGTGCGGCCGCCGCCGAGTCGGCGGTCGTGGGTTCCAGCGAGTTGCTCCAGACAGCGGTTGCGGTATGCGGTCCGCTGCCTTCCACCGGGAAGCGTCCGCTCACGATCGCGGTGAGACTGCTGATCAGCGATTGCGGCGTGGCCGCGATCAGCTGGCTGCGCAGGATCACGGATTCGACGTAGCTCGAGGAGTGGTTGTAGGCGTAGATGGCGCCCCGCAGGTCGGTGGAGGCGCCCGCGGCCGCAAGGTAGCGCGCGGCGGCGAAGATCGCGTCGGCTGCGTTGTATGGATCGCGTACGCCGGCTCCGTTCGCGTCCACGCCGTAGGCGAGCCACTCTTCGGGCAAGAACTGCATCCAACCCTCCGCGCCGGCGCTCGAGGGTCCCAGGTCCAAGCCATAGTTGCTCTCGACTTCGTTGATCGCCGCCAGCACCTGCCACGGGACCTGGTAGGCCTGGGCGGCTGCCAGAAAGATCGGCAGCAGGAACGGGGGTGTCCTGTAGCTGTTCAGGAAGAAGTTGACCAACGAGCTGCCGTTCGTCATGGGCACCGAGGAGCCGAAGAGCGCGCTGGGGCTCGGGCTCGGGATCTGGCTCGGGGGCAGCGGTGGCGTCGACGCGGCCACCGAGTGCGGGGACGGCGCACTGGCCTTAGCTTTTCCGCCGGGCGGCGCGACCACCGGTTCAGCGCTACCGGGGTGCTGTGATGAGGCTCGGCTCGGCTGGCTCGGCTGTCGCACCTGTCCCTCAACAGTGGGTTCCGCGGCGGGCGGCGCCGGCGAGCTCGACGGAGAGGACGTCACCGACGGCTCGGGGGTCGAGGTTGAGCCTGAGGACGTGCCTTCGGGGACTGTCACGGTTGGCGTTGTTGAACCTTCAGGGACCGTTTCAGTCGCGGTGGAGGTTCCGCCTTGCGACCCTGTCGCCGATGTTCCGACGTGTCCGGATTCGACCGCTGCGGCCGGCTGGGCGCCGCTATATTGCGGCCAGCACGCGACGGCCACGGCGATCAGCGCGAGGATCGGCGCAGCAAGAGCGAACGTCCTCACCGCTGGTGACCTTCTCACCGGAGCAGCTCGCGTTCGCCGCCAGCGCGTGCCGTGGGGGTCCCTACGGCTGACCCGAGAGTCGTCCCTGATCTCATGAGTGTCGGGTCCATGGTTGTCGGCGTGCACATGGCTCGCGGATCTCACCACGCACAGGCACGCAATCCTGCTGATCCAGTGGAAACATTGGGTGAACGACCTGTTACGTGAAGAACTTCACGTTGGTGGGCCAGTTCTTGCGGTTGAGGACCAGGATGAGCTGGCCGGAATGTCCCGCGAAGTGTCGTGGCTTGGCCACGCTGACGACGTGCCCATGCCTGAGCGCGTGGGCCCCAATTGTAACTGGCCTGTGAAGCTTGAAGGTGAGGTAGAGGCTCAGGATCAGCTTGCCGTGGACCTTCGCGGTGTGGAGCTTCGCCTTGACGTCGTAGACCGCGGCGGGCAGTGTGACCGTGCTCGTCTTGGTCAACGGCGCGGGGGGCGGTTCCGGCGGTTCCGGCAACGGCGGTTCGATCACGATGATGGGCGCGTCCAGTTGCAGTTCGGCGTGGCTTGCTTCTTCGTCGTTCCCTTCCGGTGCTTCGGGCGGCTGCCCATTGGTGAGCCGGTAGAGATGCGGCGGCTGTTCGCCAAGTTCTCCCGCAGTCCCCTCCCCCGGGACCGTCAGGCTGCCTTTGCTCGTGGCGGCCCAGGCGTCGTTGGCGGCGTTGGCGGCGATCGCCGTCACGCTGCCTTCTCGGTCGGCAGGCGCTTCGAAACCGGACCCTGCGGGGGTTGGGTCCTCGACGCGAAAGCGCGTCGTGGTCGTTTCCCCTTCGCAGTTGGCGCGGGCGATGACCGGCTCACCGACTTTCGCGTCTTCGTTGGGGCCGTGCCCTTCGTCAGCGGTTGCGCGGCGCATGCGGCCCCCCGCAAGCGCTTCGTTGCCCGGAAGGACTGCGATCGAGGACCAAAGGAACGCGCCCGGTTCTTCGGTTTTTGTGATTTCGTCGAAGTACGCGAAGCGGTTGGAGGGCGGGCCGGCGCAGGCCGTCACTGCCCCAGAGGTCGAAATCGGCACCAGCGGAGAGGGCTGCGGCCTATTGAGAGGATCGAAGCTCCGCGTGGCAGGCGGCTCCGGGTCTGGATTTGGGTTAACTTCCAGGCGGAGCCCCGCCGGATTGCCTGCCACCCATCCCTGGCCGGCCGAATCGAAGCCGACCGCCACGAGGTCCGTCCGGTATGGATCGCCCGGCTGTGCGGTCGTGGGCGGCGTGAAGGCGAGCGGCGAAAAGGCACCTCCGCTGGAACCGTACAGCTGCGCAGGCGGCAGCAGGCCGTTCGGTTCCAGCGGCCCAGCTGTGCGTTCTTCGGCGGTCGCGGCGACGGCTGCGCCGAACGGTTCGCCCTCGGGACCCTGGGCCGCCACGGCCCCGAGGTATTCCCCCTGAAGCGAGCTCTGGGAGAGCTCTGGCGAGGCGTCCGTCAGGACGTGGCCGTCCCAGTGCACGACGACCCCATAGGTGCCGAAGAACCAGCAGTTGTTCCAGGCGAAGCAGGCTGCCGAGGTGATGCCACCGGGCTTGTACGTGTCACTACCTGGATAGTCGGCCACGTGTTCCAGCGTCGCTTTGGGGATCGGGATCTCATCCCACTGGAGGAGTTCGCCGTCGAAGCGGCAGAGGCTTTGCCACGGTGCGCCGCCGACGAGCCAATAATCCTTCTTCCCTGCCCACACGATCGTGTGCCCCGGACACCTACTGCTCCCGGGGAAGCCGGGGGTCGGGGACCATTCGGCGCCGTTGAAGAACCAGACGCCCAACGGGTCGTGTGCAGCGCTGGGCCCCGTTTCGGTGGCCGCGGCAAGCCCGCGATTCCAGGCCCTGAAGGCCATCGAGGTCACCGTCAGGATCTTGGGGGTGGTCGTGCCTGGGGCGGGTTCGGCGACAAAGGGATACGCCTGTTCGGCCCAGCAGGTGCCGCCCGCGGCCGATCCGGGGACGATCTTGGATCCGATCGGGATGTTCGTGACCTTCGTCGCGCCGCTCGGGCTCGTCGTCTTTGTGGTCCCAGCCGCGCACGTCTGGGCGGCGCCGGCCGCGGGCGTCGCCGGCGTCATCGTAAGCAAGCCGAGCGCCAATGAGCAGGAGAGCAGGCCGAGGCGGCAGCGCATGGCGGGGATCTTAGTTGCGCTGCTGGCCCGGGCCCCATCGTTCACAGAAACTTCACGGTCTCGGGCGATCGGGCCGTTCAGAAGCCCTCGCGTATCGGCGTGAAGAGTTCACATGTAGTCAGCATGGCGTTGGCATTTTCTTGACACGCCCTTTACCACATCAAGACCACGTTCACTAACAAACAACAAGGATCTTCACGAGCGGGCAACAATGGCCCCTGGCCCCCGCCAAATAATTGCCGCAGCGCTGGGAAGCTTCGCGGACAGGGTGAGAGGGTCCACCCTCGTGCTGGCATCGCGCCACCACTGGGGAGTCAGACGATCGGACCGCCGGTTCGGAGCAACTCGGCCACTGGTTCTCGTTATCTCGATCGAGCAAGGTGGGAAAAAAATATGGACACGTCACTTCAGAAGCGCTCTGACCCGAGGCCGCTCGCTGCGCTCGTCGGGCTGGTGCTCGGATGCTGTTTGCTGGCGAGCCTCGCGTTTGCGAGCGTGAGCTCGGCAAATGTCCCTGAATCGGGGCTGAACTGCGTAGAAGCCAACGGCAAGATCAGCGGCCGCGGGTCGACCTATCAGAACAACCTGCAGGAGGAAATTGCCAAGGGCTACCGCGATGACTTCTGCGGCAACACGGGCACCGAAACCGCCGAAGACAAAGTCGGCGGGAAAGAAAGAGGCGACGCGGGCAACACGATGGTCGCCTACAACGACACAGAAGCCGAAAAAAACAGCGTGACCGGATCTGGCGCCGGGCTGAAAGCCGCGAGCTGTCGCACGGACGCGTTTGCGGGCACGGATCTTCCCTACAGCTTGAAACAGCTCGAAGAACTGGACGAGACACCCGGAAAGCTGCTTGAAACCGAAGACAAAGGGACGGGCAAACCTACCTGCACCGAAACCATCTCCGGCAAATACAAACCGCCCTTCCAGCCAAACCTTCCGGAAGTGTGGCCCGACACGACGGCGGGCGAAGAAGACACGACCGCCCCCATCATGTCCTTCCCGATCGGCGGTTCCTCGGTCGCACTTCCCGTGCACCTGACACCTGAAAACTGCGGGAACGAAGCCAAAAACGTGCCGACCAGCCTTGAATTCACGGCGAAAGAGGTTTCGCGGATCTTCGGCGGGGACGCGGCGACCTGGAACGACACCGAACTCGTCAAAAACAACCCGGCGCTGGCCAACTGCACGGCACCGATCGTCCGTATCGTCCGCGAGGACAACTCGGGGACCACGAGCATCTTCAAGAACTACCTGATCCGTGCGGAAAACACCGGCGTCGAACAGGCCGGCGTGCGGACCGGGTTTGCGACCTGCCAGCCGACAAAACCCTGGAGCGCGGCTGAATTCAGCGAAAGCCCGAACACGAAGTGGCCGGGCAAACCCACCGTCGAAGGCACGTGCAGCAAAATCGAAAGCGCTGCAACAAGCGGTGGACCGGCGCTGATCACGAAGCTCAAGGAAACCTCGGGCGGTATCGGTTACGCCGATCTCTCCAACGCGACGGGCGTCGAAGGGGAAGGCCTGGTTCTTCCGACCGTCAAAAACCAGCTAGGCACCGCGGCCAAGGCGCCGAACGCCGGTAAGGGGGCCAACTGCACCTATAGCGTGGTGAGCCTTCCGGGCGCGACCGCCGAAGAAGCCGTCGGGCTCAACCCGAAAGACAACTGGGCCAACAACAACAACACCAACGCCGGGTCGCCGGAAAACCATTTCAACACGACTGATCTGGGAAGCCTGTACCCGATCTGTGGCCTCACGTTTGATCTGGTGTACACGGGCCTCAGCAACACCAAAGGCGGCCCCAACCCGATCAGCCGCTTGACGCCCGATCAACGGCGGACGCTGTACTCGTACATGACCTACCTGCTCTCCTCGACCGCTCAGGATAAACTGAGCACAATCGACTACGCGTCGCTGCCGACGGCCTGGCTGCCGACCCTGAGGAAAGGATTCCAGAAAGAATTCTAGTTCGGATGGCTAGAAGACGAGAGGCATAAGCGATGGATTCGCTGAGTGGGGGGAGCCGGCCGAGCCGGCTCCCCCGGGCTTTTAAGGAGAGAGCAGTTGGCGCCGTCCGGCGCAAGTGGCGTGTGAGCCAGTGCGCCTGGCTGACGGTCACCGCCGCCGTGGCTCTGCTGGGCGCGTCGGTCGCCGCGGCGGGCGCCGCCACCTACCGGGCGCGCGACGGCGCGTCGCTGCAGGCAGCGGTCGCCGGCGCGGATGCGAGCTCCGGTGCGAGCACGATCGAACTGAGCTCGGGCTCGTACCTGCCGACGTCCACGCTGAACATCAGCCGCGACGTCACGATCGTCGGCCCGTCCTCAGACTCCACGGCCAAGCTTGCCGGCAGCGCGGTCGAGCCGTTTCCCTCGGATCTGCTGCTGGTTGAAGCGCACGCCAGGCTGACCCTCTCGAACGTCGAGGTGACCGCCGGCGGCGGAGAAGTATCCGCCGCCGCGATCGACGACCTCGGCGCGTTGGACCTCGAGAGCTCGACCGTGGCGGGCAACGACGGCTCCGGTGTCGTCGTGCATCCCGGGGCGACGGCGGCCATAAGCAACTCGACCCTCTCGGATGGCCTCGACGTTGGCCTGATCGATGAAGGCACGGCGAGCCTCATCAACTCGACCGTTGCCGAGAACGCCGACGGTGGGATCGAAGATTCCAGCGGCACGCTGGAGCTCACGAACACGATCGTCGCCGAGAACGGCTCGCGCGACTGCACGAAGCCCGCCAGGATCAGCGATCACAGCCTCGACTCGGACGGCAGCTGTGGAGTCGGAGCGCTCAGCAGGACCGATCCCGACCTCCGGAAGCTCGCGGACAACGGGGGACCCACCTTGACGCAGGCGCTGGAAGCAGGCAGCCCTGCGATCGCCGCGGGCGACGACACGAAGTGCCCGGCCGAAGATCAGCGTCACTTCGCGCGCCCAGCTGGGCGCTGTGACATCGGCGCCTTCGAGACCGGCGCCGTTCAAGGCGGCGGTCAGGGGCCCCCCGGCGGCGCGGGTTCAGCGCCTGGCTCCTCCTCGGGCGGTGCGCTGGCGGCGCTCGTGGGCGTCAGCGGGCACGGCACGCTGCGCGGAGCGCGGCGCTCGCGGATCACCTTCACGGTGCGCGCGGAAGTCGGAAAGGGCTGGGCCGAGCTCCTCTACGCGGACGGAGCCCGACATCTCGCGCTCCGCGACTTCACGCTGAAATCGCTCGCGATTGACGCGCGGCTGGGTATCGCCACGCTTCGCGGCAGCGGCATGGAGATGCCGAGCAGGCGACGAGTGAGCGTGACGCTGGTGCTCGTGCGCCACGCCGCAGAGCGCAGCCTTCGCATTCGACTCTCGGGCGGCTACTACGAGAGTGGACGTCTCCTGAACGGCTCGATCACGTTCGAGCAGAGGGCCGCCGGCGCCTGACCGATCGGTGTTATCAATTCGTGTACGAATTGTTGCGATCCTGCAAAGTTTGCTCGTGATCTGTGTCTAGCTGGTGAACATCGCGACGCTATTGCTGACTGTGGAGTGCGGCTCTGATACAAGCTGACTCGTGATGAGCGCCAAGTCAGCTCTACGTCGTTCCGTGACCCTCGCGGTCGCGCTCGCGGGCTTGGGACTGCTCGGGGCGAGCGCGGCTGGCGCGGCAACGTTCTCGGTCGCGACAACCCCGGAACTTGAAGCGGACGTCGCCAAAGCAAACGGCAACGCGCAAGCGAACACGATCGTGCTCGCGAGCGCTACGTACCTGCCGAAAAAAACGTTGACGTTCACGGATACGAGCGGCCCGCAGACGGTGGAAGGTCCTGCCGGCTCGCCAACGGTTATCGGTGGGTCCGCGAAGCTCAGCGGCGACTCAGTCGAACCGGCCGAGTCGGAACTCTTCGTCGTCAACCCCGGAGTTTCGGTGACGTTCAAGGACGTGGAGATCACCGGTGCGGGCGGCGCGGCGGGGCAGCAGGCGCTCAAGGACTCCGGAACGCTGACCATCGAAAGCTCGCTGCTCTCGGGCAACACCGGCGCGAGCGTCGCCGTCGAACGCGGTGCAACGGCGACCGTGCGCAACTCGACGCTCTCGAATAGCAAATTCGGACTGATCGCTGACGGCACGGCGAGCTTGTTCAACTCGACCGTCGTGTTCAACGAATCCGGTGGCCTCGAAAACGCCGGCACCCTTAACCTGACGAACACGATCGTCGCCGACAACGAAGGGGGCGACTGCGCGGGCAAAGCGACCACGAGCGACCACAGCCTCGACTCAGACGGCAGCTGCGGCGTCGGCGCATTGAGCGAAATGAACCCGGAGCTGGCGAAACTGGCGAACGATGGCGGCACGACGTCGATCTACTCGCTGAAGAAGGGCAGCCCGGCGATCGGTGCAGGCGACCCGACGGCGGGGGTTTGCCCGGCGACCGATCAGCGGGGCGCGAAACGTAAAAGCCCGTGCTCTATCGGCGCTGATGAATACAGTTCGACACCGCCGACGATCAAAGTTCCGGCCAAGATCAAAACGGAAGCCACCGGCCCTGGAGGGGCCGTGGTGGAATACACCGCCGAAGCGACCGGCGTAGAAGACGTGGCCACCTCCTTCAGCTGCACTCCGGAATCGGATTCGGAATTTCCGGTCGGCGAAACGACCGTCAACTGCAAAGCCGAAGACGGCCACGGAAACACGGCGACAGCGTCCTTCGTGGTCGAAGTCACAAAGAAGGGGCCGGCGGAACCCCCGAAATTCAGCGGTATACCCGCGAACATCACGACCCCGGCGACGAGCCCCTCGGGAGCGACGGTCACCTACACGGACCCGACGGCGACCGACCCGGCTGGTGGCACTGACACGGTGACGTGCACGCCGCCCTCGGGCTCGACGTTCGCGATCGGCACGACCTCGGTGGCGTGCACCGCGACGAGCAAAGCGGCGGTTGGAGCGATGGTGACCTTCGAAGTCACGGTCACGGCCACGCCGCCCGTGTTCAGTGGTGTGCCGGCGAACATTACGACCCCGGCGACGAGCCCCTCGGGAGCGACGGTCACCTACACGGACCCGACGGCTACGGACCCGGCTGGTGGCACCGACACGGTGAGCTGCCTTCCGGCATCGGGCTCAACGTTCAAAATCGGCGCAACCACGGTCACGTGCAGCGCGACGAGCAAAGCGGGCGTCAAAGCCACGCCTGCGAGCTTCGAAGTGACGGTCACGGCGACCGCACCTGTGTTCAGCGCGGTGCCGGCGAAGATCACGGTCGAAGCGACGGGCCCCTCGGGAGCTGTCGTGACCTACACGGACCCGACGGCGACAGACCCGGCTGGTGGCACCGATACGGTGACGTGCACGCCGCCCTCGGGCTCGACGTTCGCGATCGGCACGACGACGGTAGGCTGCACCGCGACCAGCAAAGCGGACGTCAAAGCCACGCCTGCGAGCTTCGAAGTGGTGGTCACCGAAAAGAC
>Ga0302326_10013413_pt1 | contig 17369 bp, 12 predicted proteins | sample Palsa_T0_3_FD_202264 | JGI IMG/M metagenome (GOLD analysis project Ga0302326, IMG submission 202264) | Peat permafrost microbial communities from Stordalen Mire near Abisko, Sweden - Palsa_T0_3 | ecosystem: Environmental > Terrestrial > Soil > Palsa > Peat permafrost | place: Sweden: Abisko... | reverse complement strand
GGTTTCCCGGAAACGCCTTGCGCAGCGGATCGGCGATCGCGTAGACCTCTGCGAGTGCGAAAACATCTGGCAGCGGGCGAATGAGGAACGAGACCGCGACTGGCCACGGGACATTCGAAGGACCCTGCCTGGCACTCATGTGCTGCCGTTCCTTGCTCGGTGAGCCCTACCATGCCGACGCCTGAGAACCAGGCTGCGCCGGACCATGCGGCGGGGTAGGGGACGCCCTATTACCAACGGCGCCCTGAGCCATAGGCTATCGTACAGATCACAGCACGGACATCAATGCCGTTGGCCTTGTGGAGACGACGCGCGAACGCGGAAACGATGCGCAGTTAGCGCGCGCCCGGTCCGACGGCGATGCCGAAGGGAGGATTCGACGAACTCAGGCCCTGGGAAATCGTTTGCACGATGCTTCCCGTCGCGATACTGATTTCTGTGACCGTCGGCGCGCCCATACCGCTCACGTACAAATCTTTCCAGCCTTTGTCGAACTTGATGAATGTCGGGTTGGTGTCTTGCCCGTACACGGCGACGCAGTTCGCGACTCCTGCGCACTTGTACACCCCGGCGCTTGCGTCGAACGTGTCGTTCGCGAAGTACAGGTTGTCGGATCCGTCGAATGCGAGGCCGGCCGGAAAGCCCGTGATCGCCAGCGCCTGAGGCGAACCCGCGCAGCCGGCGAACTCATCGATGCGCCCGCCGCTCGTTTGCGAGACGAGACTCCAGTAGCAGTTCCCCTTCGAATCAAAGGCGATGCCGCTGCCCTGCAGCACATCGGGATCCGTCAACCGCCGCGACGGCTTCGTCGCTCCCGGCTCGAAGACGGTCACCGCATGCTGGTCGGCGACGGCCACGGTCTCGCCATGGACCGCGACATCGAGTGCGACGTCCTTGCCGGTGTGCAGCACTCGGGAGACGCTCGCCATGCCCGGACTGTAGACGGCGACCTCCTCGGTATCCTCGCGGGCCACGTACAGATTCCCATCCGGGTCGGCCGTGATGCCGAGGGGTTCGTCCGTGTGCTTCGAGACCGTCTTGAGCAGATTGCCGTTCGCGTCGTACACGAGGCAGTCGGAGGTGTACGGCTGGCAGGCGTAGATGTACGTCGTCGCCTGTGCCTGAGTTCCCGATCGAGCCGCTCGCGCCGCCAGCGTCGACGCGACGCCGGCCTGCGCTCCTGCCGCGGCGACGGCCGGAAACGACGAGCCGGCGCCGCCCGCGCAGCCGGTCCAGCACAGCGCCGCCGGCGCGAGAGCCAGCATCATGCGTGCGCGGAATCTGTTCTGCATTCTTCATCTCCTGTTTTACTGCCCGGCAGTTCGGTACGGTTCCGACGAACGCGCACCTCCGCCTTGGTTCCCTGGCAGTGGTGAGCAGCCGCCGGAAGGGGGCCTTCAGCAGATGCCCACCCGAAAGGATTCTCGCACCGATCGAGCCGCCAAACCACCGACAGTTGACTCTTACAGTTTTGGGCCGTAGCGGACGTCTGCCCGGCCCGTAGCCGACGCCTGCCGCCCGTCGGCGACGAATCGACGCGGTGTGCCCACGAACCGCGAGGGACCCGGCGGACGGGGCGGCGGGAGGCATCGGCCGGTTTACGGCATCGACGACGCTTGTGCTCCAGCCGGTCTGACGACAGCGATAACGGCTGTGCTCCAGCGGGTTGCCGAGATCGACAGCTTAGCGCTTGCGGCGGCGCTCAACCGCGGACAAGCGCTCCGTAACGGTTGACAATCCTTCCTCGACGCCAGAGATTCGGTCGTCAAGGCGCGCGAGTCGACGCTCCACGCGGTCGAAGCGCGCGTCGATTCGAGACTCCAAGCTGGCGAACCGGCTATCAACCTGTGCGAAGCGAGCATCCACACGCGTGAACTGAGCATCCACCTGCGCGAACTGAGTATCGACGTGTGCGAACTGCGCCGCGACGGCGTCGCGGAAGTCAATGAGAGCCGCGAGGATGTCTGACGGCTTCGGCCGCGTTGCATCGTCCATCAACCATTCGTTCACGACGAGCGCCGAATTCGGCAATCCGCCGAATATCGCCTTCGGTTTCGACGGCCCGTGCCGGGGGCGGTCCCGGTGCTACCGGCGTGCGTCGTCGAATAACCTCGAGACATCGATGACGAGGCCGTCCAGCACGGCGTGCATGAAGCGTTCACCGGGCGAAAATGTGCGGCGCTTCCTCGGATCGACTGCGACCACGCGCTGCGCTTCCGGATCGACGATGACGATTAAGGAGCACTGCGCGCGCAGGTACGTATCGATCTTGTCCTGCACGTCGGCCGCGCGATCGTCGGGGGACAGGATCTCCACGGCGACGTCGGGAGCTCCCAGCGGCAGCTGCGCCGCCCTATCGTCTTCCATTGGGATACGTTCGTACGACAGGAAGGCGACATCAGGGACCAGCGGCCGAATCGCTTCGCCTGCCGGGTTTACGCGGAAGCGCCACTCCGTTCCGACGCGACCGCGACATTCTGCCCAGCGGCTCAGCACCGATGCCATCAGCGTCTGCAGGCGCGCATGCCGATAGGTCGGGCTCACCTTCTGGAGCGAGCGCCCGCGGATCCACTCCGTTTCGGGCTTCGTCTCCGGCAGCACGATCTCCGCAGGCACTTGCATAGCGTCCGCACGCAAGTGTATCACCTCGCCGCTCTGCGCTGTCAAGGCGACGGGCAGTCCATGAATTCAGCCGTGCCAAACCGAGCTGCCGGCCACACCTCGGCGATGGCGCGCTAGCGACCTACCAGCAAAGCCCCCCGCGGAGGCATGGTTGGCATTGCCGCGTCTACCCGCCAAGTCGTACCAAGTGGGTTGGGTTCATCCCATCAGGTCGTGCCAGTTCCCGGCGTGTATGCTCACGCCGTAATACGCTGCCGCGGCCCTGATGTTCGCGAAGGCCTGCGCTCGCTCTGGCCCGGTCGCTCCGTGCACTTGGCCGAAGCGGGCGATCGCGCCGCGCACGTGCCCGGCGTCGGTCAGCGGCTCCTTACGCTCCCTCGGGAACGCGAACGCGCTATTCGGAAGCTTCGCGCGGGGTTCGCCGGCTCCGCCGGCAACGGGTCTCCACGTCGTGTGCATACCATGCAGCGTACGCGACGAAGTGAGCACGGTATCGCCGTTGTATGTCCGAGCATCACCGACGCGCGCGAAACTCAATCGGCACAGAGCCATCCGACGGTCGCTATTCGTCGCTGTCCGCGAGCAGCGTCAGCGCCGCAGCGACCGCGGCGTCGTCGACGCGGGCGATCGTCGCGTCGAGCGGCTCCTCGGCCCGCCAGAACGGAAACGCGGGCAGCGCGCGTCTGCGCGGCTTGGCCTGCGATGGTGCGGCCGTCAGCGGGGCGGTCGCCGCGGCGGTGGCGGGCTCGCCCCAGAAGGCCACCACGTCGGGCGATAGCGGCACGGGCGCGTCGGCCACAGTTCCGCCGGCCTGCGGCGCATCGTGCAGGTCGGCGAGGATCTCGCTCTTCAGGCCGCCGCGCAGCGTGAAGATGAGGAACGGATCGCGGTCGAACTCCTCGCCGATGAGGTAATACGTTGCGGCAATATGCTTGCACGGATTCGCCCAATCCGGGCACGAGCAGGCAGTTTGCAGGTCCTTCAATCGGGTCGGGAACAGCGACGTGCCGGCCGCCGCAAACGCCTCCTCGATGTCCTGCGGCATCTCGCCCGCCAGCAGCTTTGCCGCGAACCGGGCTTCGCTCGCGATGTGCTCGGCGATCTTCCGCCACGTCGGCTTCGCGAGCGTCGCGACGCGAATCGTGACGCGATACGGGCGCGCTCGCGAACCCTGAACGCTCGCCGTCACGAGACCCGGCGTGATCGCGACGTCCAGGACCTGACCGGCGCGCGCGTAGCGCCGCCCGCGCTGCAATCGCGAACCGACGTCGAGCCGCTCCAGTACGTCGATCCAGCGCTTCGCCCACCACTGCGTACCGAACGCGCCGCGCTGCGAACGCGCCTTGATCCCGCCCTTCGCCTTGAGGGGCTTCGCCGCCGGCCAAAAGCGGCGGTCGTCGAAGCTCACTTGCCCACGACCGCGCCGGCTTCCAAGGCAAAGAGGTCGCGCAACTGCGCGTTGGAGAGGTCGGTCAGGCCTGCTTCGCCCGAACGCACGAGGCGATCCGCGACGGTCTTCTTGCGCTCGAGGAGCGCGTCGATCTTGTCTTCGATCGTTCCGGAGCAGATAAGGCGGTGCACGTGAACATTCTTCTTCTGGCCGATCCGGTATGCCCGGTCGGACGCCTGATTTTCCACCGCGGGATTCCACCAACGGTCGAAGTGGAACACGTGGTTCGCGCGCGTGAGGTTGAGCCCGGTGCCGCCTGCGCGCAGCGAGAGAACGAAGACGCCCGGCGCATCGTCCGCCTCCGTAAAGCGTTCGACCATGCGGTCGCGCTCGCGCTTCGCGACGCCGCCGTGGAGGTACAGCACCTCGCGACCCGTGGTCTCTTGCAAGTAGCGCTTGAGGAGCGCGGCCATCTCGGTGAACTGCGTGAAGACGAGCGCGTGGTCGCCCTCTGCGTGCACCTCCTCCAGCATCTCGGCTAGCCGCGCGAGCTTCCCGGAACGTCCGGCAAGCCGCGAACCGTCGTGGAGCAGATTGGCTGGATGGTTGCACACCTGCTTGAGCTTCATGATCGTCGCGAGAATCAGCCCACGACGCTCGATGCCTTCGGCACTCTCGAGCGGATGCTCCACGTCGCGAAGGACGGCTGCATAGAGCGATGCCTGCTCCTTCGTGAGCTGGCAGAAGACCCGCGTCTCCAGTTTCTTCGGTAGATCGGCGATCACCGTCGGGTCGCTCTTCAAGCGTCGTAACACGAACGGCGCCGTCATACGCTTCAGTCGCGCTTCGGCCGCCGCGTCGCCAAGCACGTTGATCGGGATCAGGAACTCGCGCCGAAACGACGCCGGCGTGCCGAGCAGCCCGCCATTGAGGAACTCCATGAGCGACCAGAGGTCGCCGACGTGGTTCTCGATTGGCGTGCCGGTGAGCGCGACGCGATAGGACGCGTCGAGCGCACGGACCGCCTGCGCCTGCTTGCTGTCGGCATTCTTCACGTTCTGCGCTTCGTCGAGGACGACGCCGCGCCAGGGGACCGTGCGCAGCACGTCGATATCGCGCAGCGCCACGCCGTAGCTCGTGAGCACGAGCGCGATACGCGCCCCCGCTCCGAACAAAGCGCCGCTACGCACTCGCTCGCCGCCGTGATGGACGATAACCGGGAGGTCGGGCGTGAATCGGGCGATCTCGCGCTGCCAGTTGCCGATCACGGAGGTCGGACACACGAGGAGGACGGGCGCGGTGGGACCCTCCTCCCAGTCGCCCGCGACGAGCGCAAGGGTCGTGATGCTCTTGCCAAGCCCCATGTCGTCGGCGAGACACGCGCCAAGGCCAAGGCGTGATAGGAAATGCAGCCAGCTGTAGCCGCGCACTTGGTACGGGCGCAGCGTGCCGTGCAAGGTCTGCGGGACCGGGCGTTCGTCGAACGTTGCCCGCCCGCTCAGGCGGTCGAGCAGCGCTCCGACCGCCCCGCTTCCCTCGACGGACTCGATGGGAAGCGCGGTCTGGCTCCCGCGCCCCGTGAACGCCATGCGTGTGACATCGCCAAGCCGCATGGTCTCGCCGCGGCGGTCCCGCAACTCCAGCGCGGCGCGAATCTGCTGCGCGTCGACGAGCACCCACTGGCCACGCATCCTCACGAGCGGCGCCTTGAGGCGAGCGAGTTCGGCAAGCTCGCGCGCCGAGACCCGCTCGTCGCCGAGTGCGATCGTCCAATTCACCTCCACGACCGAATCGAGCCCGAGACCCGCGTGAACGCCGGACTTTCGCTTGACCTGCGCGCTCGCGACGAGGCGCGTCCGCGTGCCGCCCGGCGTCCACCACGCCGGCAGCAGCACGCCGACGCCCTCGCCTTCGAGCAGCGCTGCGTCGCCGGTGAGGAACGCGTGCGCGCCGGCGTCGTCGAGAGCGAATCCGGCCGGCCTCGCTTCGCGCAAGGTGGCGTCGATCTCCGGCAGGAGACGAGCCGCTTTGCCGATCGCGTCCAGAAACGCGCGCCGGAGCCGTGCATTTTGCCATGCCGTGTCGATGTCGACGAGCAGGCTGGGGTCGCCGTGAGCTTGGAGGAGATAGCGGACATGCCACGGGCCGCCGTCGACGTCCGGCTCTTCCAGGCGCAGGCACAAGCGATGCTCCGCGTCGTCCTCGCGCGTCGCGTCGCGAACCCAGGCGGCGACCGCAGAAGCGAACGCGGCCGCGTCCGCACCGGCGGAGCCGAGAGCCGCATCCGCGTCGCACAGGGCGCGAAGCCACCGATCGCCGATCGATGCGTCGTCGGACGCCGCGATACGCGCGCTTGCGGAGCGCGCTGCCGACCGCGCTGCGGCGCCCGTTGCAGCCGACCGCACGAGCTCGTCGACGGAGCCGTCCACGAACCAGCGCAGGATCTCGCCAGGCGGCGCGCTCGGAGGCGGCTGGCCGGGGCGCGCGAGCGACCGGCACGCACCCGGCATTGCGTCGGCGATCGCGGCGAAGTCAGCGCGCTGCACGGGACCGATTCGGGGCCGCCAGGCCGCTCGATACTGCTGCGTTTCTCGTCGCGCGTCGACGACGAGCGACGGAACGTAGAGCTGCGACGCAACGAGCGTCGCTGCGAATCGCACCGCGCGCCACCAGAACGCGAGGTCGTTCCCGACGAGCACTCCCTCGCTCAGCACGCCACCGGCGCGACACGCCTGCACGAGTCCGATCGACGAGCGCACGTCGATGGCGATCGCATCGATCGCGCACGGCGCGAGTCCGTCGGGATTCGCTGCCGCCTCCTCTTGCGCGAGCAGCGGCGACGGAGCCACAGCTCCGCCGACTGCGGGCAGCCACGCGACGATGCTGCCGGCCGGGCGCATGCCTCCCGTCTCGAGAAACGGTGTCACGGCGCGCTCGAGATCGCGCCGGGACGCGAACGACCCCGCGTTGCGCTCCGCAGGACGAGACGCCTCGGCCCACAGTAGGAATTCGCCGTCGAGCATGCCCGCGTGGAGCAGCAGCGCCGGCGCCACTCCCGCCCGGCGACGATGCCGTCGATCCGTCGTGACCGCGTTCCCGGTCTGCACTATACCGATCGTGCGAGCTTCACGGCTTCGTCCGCGCTCATCCACTCGCCCTCCGCGACCAACTCCGTCAGCGTGACCTCGTCGAGCGTGCTCTCCAGCGACGAGCGGATGCGTTCCCATTCCTGCCGCTCGGTGTACCAATAGAACGCCCGGCGCTCGCGAAGCCGCGCCTCCACGAAGCCGACGAGGCGCGCGGCACGAACCCGGTCGCCGTTCCCGGCTTCGCCCGGTTCGGCACGCAGTGCGGCGATCGCTGCGAGGTGCTGGATGGCGTAGATCGTGTGCAACGCAGCGGGCATGTCGCGCACGAGATCGAGCGCCTCGAGCGCCTGCTCGCGCGCCTCGCGGTAGCGCTCGAGCGCGATCAGGTAGGCGGCCGCGCGCGCGAGGATCACCGGCAAGCTGCGATGTCGGAGCGCCCGCAGTATCGACGTCGCTTCCGAGACGTGCTCCAGCGCGAGTTGCGGATCTCCGCTCGCAATGGCGTTTTCGGCTTGCGTGTTTCGGACCGAGACGGTCCACAGTGCGCCCGCGACGGTCGAGCGCAGCCGTTCCTCGCCGATGGCCCGGCGTGCCTGCGCGGTCAACTCGCGGTCCGCTGCGAGATCTCCGGCTGCCTGCCGCGCCTGTCCGAGCGCGAGCAACCCGTATGCCAGCGTCAGGCGGTTCGCGACCGCGCGGCTCGCCTCGATCGCCTCCTCGATCAACGCCGTCCCCTCGGCAATCCGGCCTGCGAACACGAGGCCGACGCCCGTCACGTGCAGCGCGGTCGGCAGCGCGGCTGCGTTGCCGGCCTCTCGATACATAGCGACGGCTCGCTGCCCGGCCCGCGATCCATCCTCGAACTCGCCGAGTTCCGTGCTCGCGGCGGCCTCCTTGAGCTGGAGACCGGCGGCGATTTCCACCGGCGTCGACGCGTCGACCGCTGCGAGCGCCGAGCTCAGCCAGCGCCGCGGCTGGGTGGTCAGGTTCACCCACATCGGGCGCGTGAGAATCAGACGCTGCCCAAGCGCGGCGTCGTTCCCGCCATCGAGCGACCACGCGAGTGCGGCGAGCCAGTTGCCGCGCTCGTCTTCCACCACGGCAGCCCAGTTCGGGTCGGCAGACGATTCGGTACGCTCGAGGCGCTGCGCGAGTGCGAGGTGCGCCTCGGCATGGCGTCGCGCGAGGGTTGTGTCTTCTCCTCGCTGCACGAGCTTCTCGCGGCCGTACTCGCGCGACGACTCCAGCAGCCGGTACCGCGTCGCGGCCTGCGCCGGATCGACCACGACGAGCGATTTGTCGATCAACGACGAGAGCAGGCTCAGCAGATCCTCGCCGTCGACGCCGTCGCCCCCGCAGACCGCGCGGGCGGACTCCAGCGTGCAGCCGCCGGCGAACACGGACAGGCGCTCGAAGAGGCGCTGCTCCGGCGCCGAGAGCAAATCGTAGCTCCAGTCGATCAGGGCAAGCATCGTTCGCTGCCGCGCGAGGCCCGCACGGTCCCCACCGACGAGCACGCGAAAGCGCTCGTCGAGCATTCGCGCCAACTCCGCGATCGAGAGGACGCGCAGCCGCGCCGCGGCCAGCTCGATCGCCAGCGGTATGCCGTCGAGCCTGCGGCAGACCTCCGCAACGAGCGGGGCGTTCTCGCCGGTAACAGAGAACTCGCCGCCGGCCGCGTGCCCGCGGGTTGCGAACAGGGCGACCGCGTCCGCAGCGGCGAGCGACGGCATGCGGTACACGCTCTCGCCGCCCACGCCGAGGCTCTGCCGGCTCGTCGCGAGCACGCGCACCTGCGGCGCACGCGGCAGCAACGCGTCGACGACGTGCGCAACCTCCGCGATCAGGTGTTCGCAGTTGTCGAGCACGAGCAGCAGCGAGCGTGGCGCCAAATAGCGCTGCAGGGTCTCGAGCTGTTCGGAATCGGACACCGGAACGCCAAGGGCCGATGCGATCGCGTTCACCGTCAGCGCGGCATCCCCGTTCTGAGCCAGGTCGACGAACCAGACACCATCGGCGTAGGAGTCGAGCAGTCGACCGGCGAGCAGGAGCGCGGCACGCGTCTTGCCGACCCCGCCGGCGCCGACGACCGTCACCAGGCGAGATTCTCCGATGCGCCGTTCGATCTCGGCGATCTCGGCGACGCGCCCGACGAACGACGACGCCGGCGACGGGACGTTGTGCGGCGCGGGGCGGCGCGGCAGCGGTAACCCTTCGGCCATCGCATAGCGAAGTGCGGACGTCTCGGGCATCGGCGTGGCACCCATGTCGCTCGCCAAGCGCCCTTCGAACTCGCTATAGATCGATAGCGCGCCGGGGCGGTCGCCGCTCGCGTACCGCACCATCATCAGCTCGCGGAGGGCGTCCTCGCGCCACGGATCGGCTGCGAGCACGCGCTGGAGGTAGGCGGCCGCAGGCGCGTGATCGCTACGCGAGCGCGCATCCAGCGCGAGGTCCCAGACCGTCTCGAGATACTGCGCTCGCAGGCGCTCGCGTGGGCCGAGCAGCCACTCGTCCTCGCACCCTCGCAGCAGGTCGCCGCCGTAGAGCCCGATCGCCTCCGCCCGGGATTCGCGTCGCATTCTCAGGCGTTCGAACTCTGCGACGTCGACCGTCACGGACGCGTCGGGATTCCACTGGACGCGGTCGGGACTCGCAACGATCCACGGCACGATATGCGCCGGCAGGGCGTCGCGAAGGTAGTGCAGATGCCGCCGCAGGTTGCTGCGCGCCGCCTCCTCCGTGTCGTCGGGCCACAACGTGAAGGCGAGATCGTCGCGGGGCGTGGGCCGCAGTGCATGCATGAGCAGGTACGCCAAGAGGGGCACCACCCTCGGACGCACCTTGAAGCGCAGCGCCACTCCGTCTAGCGTTAGCGCCGGAGCACCGAGCAACGCGACGCGAAGCATGCCGCCTTCGTTCGTTGTCATCCGCTCCGGCATGGGTTCGCCGCGGCGCCGGTGGGCCACTTCGTCGCCGCGGCGGTGATCGGCCACTTCGCCGGCGCGGGCGCGCAGACCATACGCGCGGCGGCAGGCGGGGGGACGGAGGCCATGGCCTCCGCCCCCGACGGCATTACTCTCGTGGGTCTTGCGCGATGCCGATCGTCGTGAGCGTTCCCGACAATTTCGCATTGAAGCTGAAGATGTAGGTACCCGAGGGGTAATTATAGATGTCGGCGGTGTCGTTTGCCCGGTCCGCGCAGGCGATGTTGGTCTCGGCTGCATTGATGGAGCACTGGATCGACTGCCCCTTAAGCGGGAATGTCGCCGGTGCCGTAGTATAGGGCGGCGCGTACGTATCGAGCGTGTTCGCGACCTGATCGGTGACGATCAAGTTGTCGCTCTTGTCGATGATCAGCGTGCCGGGTTCGGTGAGCTTGATACCCTTCACGACCTTGCCGGGCATCTTTCCGCCGACGAACTCCAGGACGCCACCGTTCGTGCCCGCCTGGTTGACGAACGACTGGAAGACGTTGTTATGAGAATCGACGGCGACGCCGAGCGAGAAGAACACGGCCGAGTTCGTGAGCTTGGAACTGGGCTTGGTCTTGCCCTTCGGGTACACGGAGATGTCGCCGGCGACGCTGCCGTTGCCCAGGAGGTCGCTCACGTAGCGCACGCCGGTCGACGCGAAGGCGATGTCGGCGGGCTGGCCGTTCGGATCGCTCAGCTTCGTGCCGGCGGCTCCGCAGTTCGGAGCGTTCGACGTTATTTCGCTCACGCCGCCCGACGTGACTTGCGGTATCCACAGCTCGCCCGTGCTGTCGACCTCGATCGCGTTGACGCCGTCGAGGTTCGTGATCTGGCATAGCGGGTTCTTCCGCAGCGCAGCGGAGCTGTAGTCGTTCACCAGCCCGGGAGCCGACGGCACACCGTACTGCCCGACGTAGATCTGCGCCTTGATGGTGTCGGGGTCGACGATCCGCAGTCCGAGCCCATTACCAGGCGCGAGCGGCGCACGCAGTTCGAAGGGCGCGAACATCGCAACCGGCGACGTCAGGTTTCGTGCGAACGACGAGCCCGCTTGCGGCGGCAGCCCTTGTGCCGGGGGCGTCGCAACCTGCGACCCGCCGCCGGCGCACGCGGCGAGTACAACGAGCGCGGCGCCGCCCCCGATCAACGAGCCGAGAAGAGCTTTGAAACCCATACCTGGAGCCTCCTGGAATAGCATTGCTGGCCCGAACGAAGCCGGGCTCTCTCCCACAAACCTACCGGTACACCACCGGCCCGAGTATGGGGGGGAACCCTACGCCTCCATTCGCAGACCCGCCTCCGTCGCGGCGCGGGTTTTCGCTCATGCGCTCGAAGCTGGCGCGCGCACGGTTACGTCTATTGCCAACCCTTCTGGCTTTCGGTACTCCGGACGGCAGGGCGCCGCTCCCACGCTCGCACGGCAGCGCGCTGCCGTCGAGCGTTCTCGCTCAGCCGCAGGACGTGGAATCGGCCTAGCCCTGGGACCCGCCGGCCCCATCGACGAACCAATTCCTCATCGAAACGTCGCGGTCGGGCATCGAGAGCGTCTGGGTCGTCGTGCGCCGGCACGCAGTGCCGATGCGTGTTCGAGCAATGGGCGTGTCGTCCGCGCTCCTCGCCTGCCTCGTTCTGTCCGCTACCGGGCCCGCTGCCGCGCGAATCGTGCCGGTGGCTGCGCAGACGCCGGCCGATGTGCGTTGCCCGTTTCGTGTCGTGAATCCCGGCGAGGTCCCGCACGAGCCCGAGTTCAACGCGATTGCCGCCGACGGGCCCGCGGACGTCTGGGCGGTGGGCACGTACATCACGGGCCAGGAATCCGTCGTGTATCAAAATCTCGCGGACCACTGGGACGGCACGGCGTGGACCGTCTTCTATCCTCCGAACGACCCGTACTCGAACAGCGGTCTGAGCGGCGTCGCGGCGCGCGCTCCGAACGACGCCTGGGCCGTCGGCGCCACCGCGCAGCCCGGCTACATCGACCAGACCCTCATCGAGCACTGGGACGGGTCCAGCTGGTCCATCGTCTCGAGCCCGAGTGTCGAATCGACGAGATATGCCAACGCGCTGACGAGCGTCGTCGCCTTTGCCCCGAACGTCGCATTCGCGGCGGGCTCGTATTTCGATGCGGACGACGAGGTGTCGCACACGCTGATCGAGCGCTGGGATGGCACAAAATGGTCGCTGATGCCGACCGTCGACGCCGGGTCGACGTTCTTCGAGGCCATCAGCGGTTCTGGCCCGAACGACGTATGGGCCGTCGGCGCTGCGCGCTTCAAGCACGACCACGACGAACTCTTGGCGGTGCACTGGAATGGGTTCGTCTGGCGACCCATCAGCGTTCCGCGGCCTCCTGGGCGGTTTGCGATCTTCGAGGGCGTCGCGGATCTCGCACCCAACGACGCGTGGGCCGTGGGCGAGTCCTACGTGGGAGATCGCTACAAGACGCTCACCGAACACTGGAACGGCGCCACGTGGTCACTCGTGCCGTCTCCGAACGTAGCGAATACTTCCTCGAACGATCTGTACGCCGTCTCCGCGACGTCGTCGGGCGACGTGTGGGCCGTGGGCGACTCGCTCTCGGCCGATCAACAGACGGACGACACGCTGCTCCTGCATTGGGACGGAACCCGCTGGAGGGTGCATGCATCCCCGAACCCGGCTCGGCTGAACGAGCTCGATGCGGTGGCGGCGGTCACGCCCACCGACATCTGGACGGTTGGCTCACGCGGCGTGAGCCGCAGCTTCATCGCCCACGGCTGCCTGTAGCATGGCAGGCGCTGCGCGCCCGCGCGGTCCTCGCCCGCCGGCCGGCGCCTGACTGCGCAGCAACGTGCCGCTCCAGAACCGCGTCACTCCATTCGCGCAGATCGCGGCGCTGCCGGGTCGCGGCCTTCTCACCGGCAACCGTGGAATTCTGCACGACGACGCGCGCCGTATCGTTCGTCCGTGGCAGGTGCGGCGCTGGATCGCGTGCCGGCTCGACGTGCCAGGGCGGCGCCGGCAGCTGATGGAGCCGCACACGTGGACGGAGCTCTTCTTCTTGGACGAAGCGGCCGCGTTTGCGGCGGGGCATCGCCCGTGCGCGGAGTGCCGCCGTGCAGACTACGCTCGCTTCAAGGCGCTCTGGAGCGTGTGCCACGGCGGGCCGGCCGGAGCCGACGACATCGACGCAGTCCTGCACCGCGATCGGCTCCTCGACCGGCGAACGCAGCGGACGTACCGCGCCGAACTGGCCGATCTGCCGGACGGCACGTACGCGGTGCTGGACGGTGCGCCGTGGCTCGTTTGGCGTGCGCGCCTTCACGCATGGTCCGACGCGGGCTACCGGCACGCTCGCGCGCGGCCGAAACGAGCGGTAGTCGACGTTCTCACGCCACGCTCGATCGTGCCGTTGTTCGCGGCCGGCTACGTGCCGGGCGTGCATGCAACGGCCGATGCGCGGTCTTAGGCGCGCTCCTTCGCCGCGAGGGCCAGGTCGATCGTGTCGCTCAGCGCCTCCACCGAGATCTCATCGTCGTACGCAAACCCGTTGACGAACAGCGCGGGCGTGCCCTCGATCCCGCTTTCGTTCCCCGAGCGCTCGTCGCGCTCGATCCGCTGCTGGTACGTGTGCTGCTCGATCGCCTGCGCGATCGCGTCACCCGGCACGCCGATCGCCTCGCCATACGCGCGCAGGTCGCGCTCGGTGAGGGCGCTCTGGTGCCGGTACAGCTCGCGATGCATCTCCCAGAACTTTCCGGCGGCGGCGGCCGCCTCCGCGGCCTGCGCGGCCGCCCTCGCATGCGGATGCATCTGCAACGGAAAGTTGCGGAACACGAGCGCGACGCGGTCGCCGTACGCTTCGAGAACTGCCTCCAGCACGCCGTACGCCTTGCCGCAGAACGGGCACTCGAAGTCGCCGAATTCGGTGATGACGACCGGCGCGTCGAGCGACCCGCGGACGTGATCCGCCGCGCTCGGTTCGGGGACGAGATCGCTGCCGTCTTGCGCCATATGCGAAGGGGTGTCTTGTGCTACGCCGTCGCTGCGGGGTCGCCGGATGCGTCCTCGATGGTCGCGATCTGGTCGCCGCCGTGGATCATCTCGCGAGTGGGCTCCCCACCTTCGCGGATCGCATCCGAGACGACCTCGTAGTGGCGGTGGCCGTGGCCGTGATCGTCTCCGGCGTGGAGGACGCCCGCGAGGACGCGACGGTCCGCCAGCGTGACGCGGACGGCCTTCCCGAGGAACGGATGAATTTCTTGATCGGTCATGACCGCGAAATCGCTCGGTGTGCGTCGAAAGTTGCACGCGATCTGAGGCTTTGGTCCCAGGAGCATGCCGAGCAGCCGCCCGGTCGGCGTCGTGCGGGCAAGGCTCGCAGCGCTGCCGAGCTCACGCCGGACCGATACGGGCTCAGGCATACCAGGATTCATCGGTCGAGGCTGACAACCAGTTCTAGGCGAATTCCCCCACTTCTGGGCAACTTAGCGTCCAGTCGTCCGGCAGATCCCCCCAAGTGACGCGTACCTATCCACGGGAGCCAGTTTTAGGAGAGCCCGACTGTGAAGAGACTCGCACTACTTTCGTGCGCCATCCTTCTCGGCGTCTCGATGTTTTCGCAATCGGCGAATGCACGAGTCGTCACCAAGCCCAGCTATCTGACCGACCGCAGCCAGTGGCATGCGGAGTTCAGGACCGTGCCTCCGCACGGCATCAACTGGAGCACCTTGCAGCAGCAAGCCGACGCGGGCGCAACGCTCCCGTCGTACACGAACTCGGTGAAGTCGCCGCTCGACGGCAACACGTACACCTACACGATCCTCGGAACGGATCCGACCAAGACGCTGGCATCGACGAACATCACCTACGTTCCGATCGCCTTGCGCTTCCACTTCTCGAACGGGGCGGTGCTCGACCCGACCCAGCCGGGATGTAACGACACCGTCTCCGTCGAGAAGCGATTCTACAAGGGCCCGCTCTTCAAGAACGTCTCGCTGACGTCGAACGGCGTGAGTCTCCCCAAGACGCAGTATGAAGATGCGTTCATGCACGCCGAGTTCTGGAACTACGTTTCCAGCAACCCGACCGCATACCACGTCCTCCTGAAGAAGGCCAAGAAGGCGAAGCTGACCGTCCTCGACATCACCGCTCCGTCCGGTTCCACGGCGGTTGCCGGTGCGTGCTCCGGCGCCAATCACGATCTCGGAGAGATCCCGTACAGCTCGTACGTGAGCATCATCGAGAACACGGCGAACACGTATGCGACCACCACGCAGCTCCCGATCATGCTGGCGTACAACGTCGTGCAGACCTCGGGCGGTTGCTGCATCATCGGGTTCCACGGTGCGTACGGCCGCGGCAGCGGCACGCAGGTCTATGCCACTGGCTCCTACACGGACCCGGGTGAGTTCGGCGCGATCCAAGACATCTATGCGTGGACGCACGAGATCGGCGAAACGTTCAACGACCCGTTCGTCAACAACGCCACGCCGGCTTGGGGACACGTCGGACAGGTCAGCGGCTGCCAGAACAACCTCGAGGTCGGCGATCCGCTCACCGGAACGCCGGCAGTCACGGTACCGCTGCATGGCTTCACGTACCACGGGCAGGAGCTCGCGTTCTTCGATTGGTTCTTCCGCACGCCGTCGCAGGGCACGGGCGGAAAGTACTCGTTCGCAGGAACGTTCACGTCTGCCCAGGGCGCCTGCACCTAGCACGTCGCCAGATAGCCACCGAATCGAGATGCAAGGGCGGGGCGCCGAACGGCCCCCGCCCTTCGCTCGTCTCGCGCTAGTACGACCCCGGTACGGTAGGCGGCGCGGTCGCGACGGCCGTCGGGACCGGAGTGGGCCGTGCCGAGCAGCCGTCCACCGCATTCGGCGGCGGCGTGTTCGGGAGCGGCAGGGATTCCGTCATACCGAATTCGAGCGGATAGTTCGAGCCGCCGTCGGTCATCGTCAGCGTCGTCGACTGACCGGTCGTGTGCGGCGGCACGAGGTACGTCATCAGCCAGTACGGCTGCGCGACGCGCGCGCAGCCGAGCTCCTTGAGCTGGCCGTCGACGACGAACGTGCTGCGTACCGGCCCGCCCAGCGGCTTCTCGTAGAGATACACGGGATGCGACGCGTCGGTCGGGTTGACCATGTCGAAGACGATGCGATGCACGACGCCGTAGTCGCCGTAGTCGCGTCCGGGGTCCGCGGTGTCGACGTTGCGCGGCGACACGCTGCGCACGCCATACTTGACCGCAGCGTCGGGGCCGCCGATCGTATAGGCTGCTTTGATCACGCCGAAGCCGTCCAGGTCGAACGTTCCGTGCCGGTTGTGCCCGTCGAGAGACATGCGCGGGCCTGCGAGGTACGCGAGCGGATTGCCCCCAGCGGGCGTGGCGATCACCGAGACCTTGAGCGGGCCCCCGAAGAGCACGTGGAGGTCGATCGCGCCCGCGACGAGCTCTCCCGCGAGTAACAGATCGTGGCGCAGGACGACCGGCTCGCCCGGCGCGACGTCGACGACGATCCCCTCGTTTTGCAGTTGATACAAGAGTAAGTCCCGCGAGACCGTGTGGCCGACGCTCATGACGTCGAGGTCCGGACGCGCCTCCGATTGGATCACGTGGACGCGCGCGTGCGCCGTCGCCGTGAGGACGACGTCGATGTCGCGCGGCAGCCCGATGTCGTCGTGATAATAGTAGAGGCGCGCCTGACGACTCGCATCGACGGACCCCGCGAAGATGAGTCCCTCGGTCGCGATGTGCTCGGGATCGTCGCTCAGGAAGAGCACCGACGGCGCGGCGCTCTGGACGACGGTGTTCGAGATGTCGACGGTCGTGACGCCCGTGACGGTCGCACTCTCCCCGCCGCCGATCGTGACGGTCACGTTGACTGCGGCGAGTCCGCCCGCCGCAAGCGGCACGAGCGGCCACGGCACGATCGGCCCGTAGCCGATCGATGCACCCGGCCGCAGCGTCGGGCGGATTTGGCGGTCGAGCGCGTCGCGAATCTGCGTGTCGAGGAACGTTGCGTCCGCCGGGCTGCCGCTGACGCTCAGGGTGAGGCGGGACGGAACGACTCCCGCCGGGAGCAGCGGCGCCGGCGTGGATGGTGGCGCTGCGGGCTGCGTATTCGCTGCCGGCGCGGGCTGTGCGGCTTGCCCAGGTGCGGGCGCAGTCGTGACCTGCGCCTGCTGTGCGTTCGCGCGACCAACAAGCGCGAGCGCGAGCGCGAGTCCGATCGCAGCTCTCCCGATCATGCGGCCGACCGTTCCAGCATGCGGCGGACGATGCCCTGCCGCCGCGCCGAAAGCTACGGC
>Ga0302326_10013412_pt1 | contig 17374 bp, 14 predicted proteins | sample Palsa_T0_3_FD_202264 | JGI IMG/M metagenome (GOLD analysis project Ga0302326, IMG submission 202264) | Peat permafrost microbial communities from Stordalen Mire near Abisko, Sweden - Palsa_T0_3 | ecosystem: Environmental > Terrestrial > Soil > Palsa > Peat permafrost | place: Sweden: Abisko... | reverse complement strand
TGAGTTCCATCCGGGGCCCTTCCCATTAAAGATGTTGTAATGCGCCGGTAGCGCTGACTTCACACTAGCAGGGACGGGCTCAGGTGTTTGTAATACTTGTGTAATAGGAATTGCAGACGCGCCTACCGGTTAGCGCTGATTTGGTTGCCGCTGAATTGCGACTGGTGAGAGCGCTTGGCGTGCGCGAGTGATTTTCAGCTGGGCGAAGGCAGCGCTTCTGGGGCAATGAATCGAGCCGCGTGCCCGCGATCGATCAGCGGTTTTTCGAAGTATTTCCAGGAGATTTGCGCGATTCCCACTGTGATCGCGAGTGCCAGCGCCGTTGTCGCTACTCCGGGCCAATCCGTAATCCGCGGCAGCGAATGAAGCAAAATCCGGTGGCATAGCCACAGAATTCCGGTGTGTGTGAGATAGACGCAATACGAAATGCGTCCCCACGCGCGAAGAAACGCCCAGCGGGCCACTCGCGCCACGATGCCCTCGTTCTTCACGAGCGCGACCATCATCATCAGGGCATACATCGCCGCGATCCATGAATACTGGTACGCGGCCTCGAACCGGTTGCGCGGGCCTGGCATCCATTTCGTCATTGCAAGAGCGCCGGCAATCAGGACTGCAAGTGAGATGCTTGCAAGGCGGGCGCGTTCCGCGGTCCAAGTTTTCGCATTCGATCGCCACACGATGGCGAGCAGCATTCCGATTGCGAGCGCGTCCGCGCGGCAGGGCATCAATACATATTGCGGGCTCAGAATCCCAGGCTTCGCCGAGTAAACAATCGCCCGAAGAATTGGCGCAACGATGATGCAGACGAGCAAGACTTGCGTAAGCCTGCGCCGAGAGAGATATCGAATCAGGAACGGCGACACCAGATAGAATTGCTCCTCCACGGCAAGCGACCATGTCTGCGACATCCACCACGTCGTAAATCGCGAAAGAGGTGTGAAGACAAGATTTTGCAGGAACAGGTAGTAAACGATGACAGGCACCGAAATTACCGGCCCGCTTGAATCACTCGCGAGTCCCCGCTGTGCAACAACCGAGCCGGCAATCGCGAACAACCCGATCCACGCGTAATAGACTGGCAATATCCGATGAACCCGGCGCACGTAGAACGCCCTGAAATAATTTGGACTTTCTCGCGCATCCAGCAAAATTCCCCCGATTAGAAACCCGGACAAAACGAAGAAAAGATCCACGCCAGTCCAACCGAGCCGGAAGATTTGGGCGAAGCGATACACCTTCCCGAATTTCGCGCTGTTGTAGCCGAACGTGACGTAGTGCAGTGAGAGCACCAGCAGGATTGCCAGCCCTCGCAGCCCATCCAGCTCGGGCAACCGATTTTTCGACTTCGGATCCAGGAGATCTCCCAACTACCGCTTGAGCGCAAACACTTTCTCTTGCGGTGCTTTGGCGGCGAGCGGCAATGCGTAATAGCCGGTTACACCGAGGCGTACCCAGTTTTTCGATTCGGACGCTGGCGGCTCGAACCGGGTCACAAGAAAGCGAGCGCCCGTGCTTCGCAGTGCAATTGATATTCGCGATTTCGTCTCCTGGCTTGACTCCCAATAGGCACGGACACTTTCGGCAGGAACGTCCGCGACGATGCGAACTTGCGCCAAGTGAGCCCAGTAGTCTCCGAGCGTCGAATGACCGAGAACGGCCACAGCATCTCCCGGTCTTAAACCAATTTGCATCAAATCTGCGCTCACGCCCCATTCCGTGTTCTCCGATACCTTCAGCGCTGTTAAGGCGTTGCCCGCCGCTTGGCTTGCGATCGTGACGCCCATCGTCAGCGCCACCGCCAGCGCAACACAGTTCCACACTCGCGCCGAGTTCTCCGCTCGCGGCAGACGGACGGCAGCAAACAAGAAGCACCAAAGAATGACCATAGGTGCGCCCAAGAATCGTGGTTCGACGTGAACGAGCGCGTAAAGCCCACATGTTGCCAGCGCTGGCAGCCATAGGGTCCACAACAAATGCAATTCACGAAAGTAACCCCGCGCTCCTCCTGCGAGAAGCGCAAGCACCAGCGCTCCCACTCCGATCGCTCTTTCTGCCGACAGGAGACGAAAATATTCCGCGCCGCTCACCGCAATTTCGCGCAATTGTCCGCGAAGCTCAAAGTGCGGCCGCAAGCCTTCGAGCCAATAGCTCGGGTCATACCACGGTGGGTACGTGCCGGCGACCGGCGTCGCAAACTCATCAACCGGCGGCACGTCATTCAATCGCCGCATCCCGTGGATTGGGGTTCCAGCTCCAGGAATCTCACCGTGCCACTGCGGCAGCGACGCCAAACCGTTCACAAACCACGCGTAACTTACGCGCCCGGCGTCGCCATATGTAATTCGTCCTGTCGCGCGCGAGATCGCGATCACCCACGGTCCTCCGATAGCCAGAAAGATAACTAACGCAAGCGCTACCCGCGGCGCGGCCCGCCTCCAATTTCCAAATGCCAACCAACCGCAAACCAGAAACACGAATGTGAGAGGGAACAACACCGCTTTCGCGAGGTAGCCGATCGCGAGTACCGCGCCAAGCGACGCACACGTCCGCCAGCTCGTCTGGCCTCGGCGGATTCGAATCAAGCTTGCCGTCGCCAGAAGAAAGATGGCGGACACGAACATGTCAGGTCTGTCCGTTCCCAGTCCCACCAATTCAAGCGACGAGTACGTGAAGAGCGAGTAGCCGAGGACCGTCCACGCCCAACCTTGCGGCGATTGCTCATCCGCGGCTGACGCGCGCTCGGCAACGAGCGCCGTCAACTCCCGAAAGAAAAATCCGAAGCACGCCAGCGCGAAAAGATAGATCCCGAAATTCACCGCGTGCAGAACAGTTGCTTCCCAATAAAGCGAAGTGTGCGTAAGTGCGAATACCGCCGCTAGCAGCCATGAATACAGCGGACTCCAATAGGCGTTGATCGCGTTGTTCCAATCATGGCGAAGATAGGCGTAGCTGATATCGAGGTAATTCACGCCGTCGGGCTCGATCGAGAAGCGCTCGGCCCAGGCCTGCAACAGCCCGGCAGCAGCGGCAAGCCCAAAACACCACTCGGATACGCCGAGAAGATGAGCCGGAAAATAACGAACCGCAGCGCCGCGCCGCCACGGCATCGCGATGGGCCGAGCTGCCACCGCAGCGGGCGCGAAGCCAAACAAACGGAATGGCGCTCCATCATTCGCCGAAGCGCGCGCCCTGCTCGTTCGATGAAGAAATTTTGCGAAACCCGTGTCAGCCATGAAAAGTCATGAACATCGCGCCACTGGTAGGCGTCCTTGGAAGTTCAAGCCGAGGGATTGTGAAGCGTTGTGCGCAAAATGAAACGGTACGCGGCTGGAAGTTACGTCCGTAGTTCCAACATCATCGCGACGGCGCGATCAAGGGTGTCCGCCGCTTTCTTTCGGAAACGTCCATTGCGCGCGCACGGTAATAGAATAAACTTCCCGAATTCCGGCAAGCTCGGTTACCGACGGGGGCGCGGCGTAAAATTCATGAATCGATCTCTCAAACGATCGCACGAAGCGTCGCGTGCCGGAGCACCACAGCGATGAAGACCTCACGCTGCTCGAAAATTTACGACGCGGTGGTGAGGCGCATTTCCAACCTGGGCCTGCCGGCAAACGCAAAAGTGCTCGATGCGCCATGCGGCGACGGCGAAGTCGCGATTCTGCTCGCGCAGGCGGGTTTTGAAGTTTCCGGTGTTGATATCGTGGACGAGCTTACTGACGAAGCACGCGTGGCTCTCGGCGAGCGATTTCGCGTCGCAGATCTCACCGCGAAACTTCCGTGGCCCGACGCGAGCTTCGATCTCGTCGTCTCCATCGAAGGCATCGAGCATCTCGAAAACGCATTCGCCTTCGTGCGCGAAATGCATCGCCTCTGCCGCCCGGGTGGCATCTTCATCCTTTCGACGCCGAACACAATCTCGATTCGCTCGCGCGTTCGATTTATCGGCAGCGGATTCTATCTCTCCGATCCGCGCCCGTGCGACGAGGCGGGTCCTCACCCGTTGCACCATATCGGCCTAAAAACATTTTCAGAGCTGCGCTACATCCTGCACACTTCCGGCTTTCAGATTCTCCATGTCGAATCGACGCACGTGAAGCCGATCAGTTATGCGTACGCCCTTCTCGCTCCGTGGATGTGGCTCTACACGCTCATCGCGTTCCGCAAGGAGCGAAACCCCAATCAGCGCGCCCGCAATAAGGAGATTCGCCGCGCCCAAGCATCCCGCGCACTATTGTTCGGCGAAAATATAATGGTGGTATCGCGAAGAAAGTAAATCCGCGCTTCGGCGGCAATTCGTATCATGAATCCGAAATTTCAAGCTTGAAATTCCGATCGTCTACTGTGGGGTCCCGCAATGGGCATTCTCGCGGCCACCGCAATCGTAGATCTGGCCGGCGACCGGCCCTCAACATCTCTTCCGGCAGGACGAAATGTCTCAAAGATTTTCCAGAAGGTGCGAAAGATCAACTTAATGTCATCGAAAAATCGAATGTCTTCACAATAGATCAAATCTAGCTCAAGTTTCCTCGGCAGAATTTCCGCGGCATAAAAATTCTTTTTATCGGCTTGCCCGGCAAGAATCTCTTCCTCCCGAACATAGGCATTTGCCGCCGGTCCCGTAATCCCGGGCTTAGCAAGAAGCACACTGCGATATTTCGCCCCGTATGCGTTCGTATATTCGGGCACTTCCGGCCGAGGCCCAACGAGACTCATCTCGCCGGCCAGTACATTGATCAGCTGCGGCAGTTCATCAATCTTCATCTTGCGCAACCATCGCCCGAGCGGCGTAACCCGCAAATCATCGCCAGCAGTCATCAAATTCGCGGGGCACACCGCATCTTCGATCATCGTCCGAAATTTGAAGATCCGGAACGGCCGCCCGAACCGCCCGGTCCTCACTTGCCGAAAAAGCACAGGCCCAGCGCTCGCAAGCCGCACCGCGATCGCAACGCCGAGCAACACCGGCGAAAGCACAAGAAGTCCCGCCGCCGAAGCCGCCGCGTCAAACCATCGCTTTTCGTATCGGCCGTAAAAATTCTTCGCCATTTGTAGCTGATCATTAGCCAGCAGTCGGATGGACGTGCCAGCCGCTGCGAATGATACCACCCGCTCCCCGATTCGATCGGGATTCTAAATTGAGACCAATCCGCCGTCGAGCTCTATCCGATCATTGACTTGGGCAGAAGCGTCCGCTAGACTCGAAAAGTTCTTGGTAGAGGTGCGGAGACCATGAGTAGCCAAGTCGGCAATTCCGAGCAGCTTCGGAGACGTGGCGAAAAGGGTGTTTGCTGTAAACTCCGCCGAAATCGCTGCGGTAGCTGAAGTCGCAGCGGTTGGGGGACAGGCCTAAGGCTTGTCCACTGTCATCCGTCACAAACGGATGGAGCGCTATCGGGAAGTGGCGGAGTCCGAGTAGCAGTCCTCGTATCTTCCCTTCTCTTTCCGTTCCATCCCAGGCAGGCATCATGGCAGACGTATTGGTGCTGACGCGCGCGCTCGTGGACATCGAGTCCGTGAGCGGCAATGAAGCGGGCGTCGCGACCTATCTATTCGACCGCGTATCGGCGCTCGCCGTGCGGCATGGCGGGCGTGTGGAACGAATGACCGTGGATGGCGAACGCTTCAACGTATTCGCATCGTGGGGCGAACCCATCGTCACGCTCTCCACGCACCTGGATACCGTGCCGCCTTTTTTCCCGAGCCGCGAGGACGACGAATTCGTTTGGGGCCGTGGCGCATGCGACGCGAAGGGCGCGATTGCCGCGATGATCGGCGCTGCCAAGACGCTGCTCGGTGAAGGCGCGCGCGGCATTGGCCTTCTATTCGTTGTGGGCGAGGAGATCAACAGCGCCGGCGCGAACGCCGCCGCGCTCACGCCCCGAGGCTCGCGTTATCTGATCAATGGCGAGCCGACGGAAAGCAAGCTCGCTCTCGGTGCGAAGGGCGCTTTGCGTTTCGAGATTCGCGCAGCCGGCAAGATGGCCCATTCGGGCTATCCGGAATTGGGCGAATCGGCGATCCATAAAATGCTGGATGTACTCGAAACCGTTCGCCGCATTCCGCTGCCTCGCGATCCCGTGCTCGGGCCGGGCACAATCAATATTGGCAGGATTGCGGGCGGCCGCGCTCCGAATGTGGTTGCAGACGAAGCCCGCGCGGAAATTTTCGTCCGTCTGGTGGGCGATCCCGCGCCGATTCGCGATGCCATGACGGCCGCAGTTGCCGGCCGCGCCGAACTGCGGGAGATCGGCTTCATTCCTGCCGTGCAATTCGATTCGTTCGATGGCCTTCCTACCACGATTGTTTCTTACACTAGCGACGCTCCGATTCTCAGTCCCGCGTGGGGAAAGCCTTTCTTGATCGGCCCTGGCAGCATTCGAGTGGCGCATACAGAAGCCGAACGCGTGCCGAAGCGCGAGTTAGAGGCCGCGGTGGGACTTTACGCCGGTCTCGCGCGCCAGCTTTTGAAGGACGCGCGATGAATCTTGCGATTGTAGGCCACGGGAAAATGGGCCGCCTGATTGACCGGCTGGCGCCGGAATACGGCTTCGACGTGAAGCTGCGCTTGAACCGTCAAAATAATGGCGCTTTTCAAGGGCTCGCGAAGGAGAACTTCAACGGGATCGACGTCGCGCTCGAATTTTCGAATGGCGAGGCTGCCCCCGAGAACATCGAGCGACTCGCACAGGCAGGCGTGAATGCCGTGGTCGGGACGACGGGATGGCTGGAGCACCTGCCGCGCGTGCGGCAGGCGGTCGAACGCGCTGGAACGGGAGTCGTCTGGGCCCCGAATTTTTCTGTGGGAATTTTTGTATTCACGCAGATTGCAACGCAAGCGGCGCAATTGCTGGCCAACGAAGCAGACTACGGCTCGTGGGCATGGGAAATTCACCATGCCGCAAAGAAGGATGCGCCCTCCGGCACGCTTCTGGCATTGGCAGCACGAATGAAAGAGAGCGGCTACCAGCGGCCGATTGATTTAAGCAGCAGCCGCGCGGGCTCGCATCCCGGCACACACGAGATCGGTTTCGATTCGCCTGCCGACACGATCACGCTTCGCCATTCGGCGCGCAGCCGCGACGGATTTGCCCGCGGTGCATTGCGTGCGGCGCGCTGGATTGCCGGCAAGAAGGGCTTTTTCGAGTTCCGGGAAATTATTGGCGGCTTGCTTTGAAAATCGCGTAGGAGGCATTGAAATGTTTACAGGATGCGGCACAGCACTCGTAACACCGTTTCGCCCGGATCAGTCGCTCGATGAAGAGGCGCTGCGGAAACTCGTTCAGCGGCAGATTGATGCGGGCATCGATTTTCTGGTTCCCTGCGGAACCACCGGTGAATGCCCGACGCTCACGCAGACGGAGCGGTTGCGCGTCGTCGAGCTAACCCTCGAAGAGGCACGCGGCCGTGTGCCCGTGGTCGCCGGCGCCGGCGGATATAACACGGCGGAAGTGATCGAGACCGCGCGCGAATTTCAATCCATAGGCGTCGATGGAATTCTCTCGGTGACGCCGTACTACAACAAGCCGACGCAGGAAGGCCTCTACCAGCACTACAAAGCGATCGCCGCGGCCACATCTCTGCCGATCATCGTTTACAGCGTCGTTGGGCGCACAGGCGTTAACGTTGAGCCAGCGACGATTCGGCGGCTCGCGGAAATGGACAATATTGTCGGGATCAAGGAGGCGTCCGGCAATATCGGCCAGATGGCCGCGATCGCGAACGGCGCGCGCGATTCGTTTGTCGTCCTCTCAGGGGATGACGCGATCACGTTGCCGCTGGCCGCGCTCGGAGGCCGAGGCGTCATATCGGTTGTCTCTAATGAAATTCCGGCGGAAATGACCCGGCTCACACGCTTGTGCCTGCAAAACAATTTTCCCGCCGCGCGCGAACTGCACCGAAAATACTTTCCGCTGATGGAAGTGAATTTCGTCGAAACAAATCCGGGACCGGTAAAGGCGGCGATGGCGCTCATGGATCTTCTCGAACCAGTGTGGCGCCTGCCGCTCGTTCCGCCGAAGGCAGAAAATCTGGCGCGTATCCGCGGCGTTCTCGAATCGCTCGGGCTTCTCCAGCAAACTTATGCTGCAAGCACAAATTGAGGCGCTCTTCGATCAGCCGTCAGCCCATTTCACCGAGAAAGACCAACGGCTGTTCCGGAAATTCAAGGAAGCGCTGAACGACGGAGAGATTCGCGCCGCACAACCGGACGCGTCCGCGCCGTCAGGTTGGCGCGTAAACTCCTGGGTCAAGAAAGGCATTCTCCTGGGATTTCGAATCGGCGCGATCGTGGATATGTCTGTGGACGCGTCCCGCCAGCCATTCTTCGACAAATCTACGTACCCTGTGAAAAAGTTCACGGCGGTTTCCGGTGTACGCATCGTGCCGGGCGGCTCGAGCATTCGCGACGGCAGCTTTATCGGTAAAGGCGTCGTCTGCATGCCGCCGATGTATATCAACGTCGGAGCGTATGTGGACGACGGGACGCTTGTGGATTCAAACGCTCTGATTGGAAGTTGCGCGCAGATCGGGAAGAACTGCCATATTTCCGCCGGCGCGCAGATTGGAGGCGTTCTGGAACCGGTTGGAGCGCTGCCTGTCGTGATTGAGGATGATGTCTTGGTCGGCGGGAATAGTGGAGTCTACGAAGGGACGATTGTGAAGCGGCGAGCCGTGCTCGGCACCGGCACGATTCTAAATCGCTCGACGCCCATCTACGATCTCGTCACCGGCGCGATACACAAATCAACGGATGACGATCCCCTCGTCGTCCCTGAAAACGCGGTCGTCGTAGCTGGATCGCGGGCGATTCGCCAAGGCCGCGGAAAAGAGTGGCACCTGTCGCTCTATACCCCCGTAATCGTGAAATACCGCGACGAAAAGACCGATCAGAAGATCCAACTCGAGGATTTACTTCGGTAGGGAATTCGCAAGGTCATCCGCCAGACATCAGCTTGCCGAGCGGCACTCTCTCGATCGGCCGGACTACTGGATACCGTCTCTCTGGCTCAAGTGTGTGATTTCGCGATTCTGAATCAGCGGGCCAGGCCGTCCGTCGCGATCGAGTGTGAACGTATCGCAATAGAGAGTGACCTCTTTGAAATTAGGGTACGCGTAGCTTTCGCGCCAAAGATTGACGATGGCCGCAGCTCTTTGCTTGGAGACCGGTACATCCTGTCTCATCAGGTTATCTACCATCGCGTCGTAACGCTCGGCTGCCAGTTTGTCTCCAATCTTGGTATCGAAACTTAAGTTCTGCCGATACACCCGGCCGTCGTCTGATGTCGCTGTGGCAAAGAGCTCACTCACTTCGCCAGTTTCAACGTGATCGAACGTGGGGTAGCACGCGATGGGCCAGGCATTTACCGAGTGAGTCAAGCCCGCCAAGATCATGCCAAAAACAAATGTTGCCACCAAGGGTCTGAACAGCATGCTAAGCGGGCGGTTGGAGGTTGAGGTTTCGACCTCGGGGGCAATTTTCAAGGCTCGATTCTGTCGGATTCGGTTCAAGTGCCCATAGAAAGATTCTCCCGCCGTACGAAGCACGGGCACCGAAAGACACAGATACATCGGCCACAACAAAACAATACGTTTCGTTATGCAAATGTAAGCTTCAGAGCCGGATAGCCTGGTGCCTTCTTCGTCAGTGATTGTCAAACTTTGTGTATCGCCATCGGCGAGCGGCGCACGCGAACTAGAAACGGTTGATGTTTTTGAAGTCGTTAATTGATCAATCGAAATACGATTCATCCAATCAAGGCTCGTAATAATATTTAGAAACGGCAGTTCGCCCGGTCCAACGCGGCGAATTCTTATTTGGCCAATTCGGAACCGGAGCGCAATCCACGAAAGCACGCGAGTCCAGTTTACGAAGATCACGTAGCACATCTGCAGGCTGACGAAACTGATATTCATAAGCAATGCGGTCATGTTGTGGAATGCTATGCCGCAAGCTGCGGCATACGGCCGCGTGCGCGGCGACAAAATAGCAAACAGGAAGCCCAATTCGAAGAGCGGGGTAAAAGCTGCGCCCATCACGAGCAGCAATGGGTGGTGCATTGCCCACATCTGAATGGAAGTAATATGCGGCGCTTCGAGCAGCTTCCTGGCCATCATCCAGCGCATATTGTCTGCCGAGAACCAATGCACCCCGGCACGTCCCACCTTCCAGGCTCCAGGAAAAAAGTAAATCAGTCCCAAAAGGACCATCATCGCCTTCAGTGGATCCGCATAAACGGTACTCTCTGTTGGCGCGGTTAAAAAATGACCATGCTTGGCGGCTCTCAACGCATCGCGAATTGCATCCACACTGAAAGTGTCGCAGCAAGGCGATGCGGCAAGAATGAAACCAAATAAGATCAGGTTGTGATCGTGGTTAATTTTTCCAAACAATTGCGGAAGCGTTAGAAGGTAAAAACCAACCGCAGATGTGACGCAGCAGGCAAGCCTTCCGTAAAGGCCAGCAATAGCCAAAGCACCAAACGCGACGAAAAGAACGTACAGAACGCTTATCAGGTTGGGATTCCGAGGCACGTACGCGGCCAGGTGAGCCCATCCGAGCGGGGGAACAATAAGCGCACGATCAAGCCTGCTGTAAGAAAGTTCGTAATTCAAACTGATCTTGGATACCAGCGTAGTCATGATCACGACGCGGGCGACCGCAAGGTTGAGCGCCGATGATTTTTCCAATCGAAACGAACTCAGCAATTTCCATCGCTTCTCAGCGAGAAGCAAAACGATCGCCCCGGCCGACGTCAGCAGGAACACGTTGATAAGAGGCAGAATGAGGTCGGTTCTAACCATTCTAGAATTTTTACCGTCCAGTTATCAGAATTGTCAGCGCACCGGCGTCTCATCGAAAGCTCGCGCCATCGCATACCATGCGGGAGTTCGATTCATCTCGTAATCCAGCGGGAGTGGACGCACGGGAGACCCATCTTTACGCGGTTTGTAGTGCGAGATAAACGTAAAATGATCCGAAAGTCCCCATGTGAGAACTGCAATAACATCCTTTTCATTGAGAACAGTAGCAAGATAGCCGTAATAGACATTGGCAATATCCCGGTCACGCTCCGCAACGTCCGCAGGCAAATCGGCGTCCGTAACATCCATCTCCGTAATCATGATTTTCACCCCTAAATCCGCAATCGTGCGCAGAAACAAGGTGAACGCCGCACCATTGAAATCAGTTGTGGTGCCGCTGAGATGTGACTGCAGCCCGACCGCATGAATGGGGACGCCGCGTTTAAGCTTGTCTTTTAGCAAGCGAACGAGGAAGTCTCGTTTCGCTTGGCTCCACGAATCGTTAAATTCGAGATGATTTTCGTTCCATACCAGAAGCGCGTGCGGGTCGGCCTCTGCACATGCGTGAAATGCCATGTCTATGTAATCCGGCCCAATCAATTCAAGCCACGGCTTCACGCGCAGTCCGTCAGCGCGTTTATCGTTCGGTTGTATGACCTCATTCACCACATCCCACGAATGCATCTTGCCGGAATAACGCCCAACGACGGTGGCGATGTGTGCCAGCAGTAATTGCTTCGCATTTGCAGCATTGGCGTACGACTGAAACCACGGCGGCAGCGATTGATCCCAGACGATGGCCGTACCCCGGAACTTCATTTGATGTTGCTGTGTAAAGTTATAGAGCCAGTCGGGACGCGAGAAATCGAAGGTATCGGGAGCGGGCCGGATCACCGACCACTGCAATTCGTTCTCCGGTACAAGAACTCCGCACTGTTGGGCAAAAGCAGCGGCAAAACTGGGATCTCCTTTGAGGATACTTCGTTGCGTGGCGGCTCCGTAAAGCAACCCACGACTGGCAGCGCGATCTCTTAGCGGCGTGCCTTCGGATGGGGCTGGCGGCGCGATTGGTGCCGCCAAAGAATGAACGGAGAGCGCGCCCGCGGCCATCGTCCCAACACTTGAAATGAATTCCCGCCTGGAAAGTTCTGTTGTCACTGTGCAACACCTGAAAGTGAACTCGTGGATTCGACCCTGGATTCAATAATGAACGTTCTTAAGATGCCATACCGGCAATCTCAAGCTCACTCGAGTCTTCAACTCTCGCCGCGGGCCACAGCTCTTTCTCGTACTTGACGAACATCGCCATCGGCTCGCCGCCGTGGACCATGCGCTCGCGTCCAAATTCATCGAGCGTCCGTCGCAAAAAAGCGGATGGGCTCGCGGCAAACGCTCGCGCGGCCCGATACAGAGCTTTCACTTTGTTTCCCTTACCCAACTCCATGTTGAAAGCCCGCATGTGCGTCTTGAATTCGAATCTGCCGGAGTCATGCATGCTCATAAGGATGGACCGAACTTCGTCGCACCCGAGTGGCTGCACGCCGCGAAGCTGTGAGAGGAGAAGGTACTGTATGTACAGGTAGTTCACCGCCTGAGTCGCCAGATTCTTTGAAGAGACGCTCTGAACATTTTGACGAAATCCAACCAGCACTTCCGGAATCAGCCGTATGTCGTGTCTCAGCGCCATCCGCCACCAAAGATCAACGTCCTCGACGTGAAGATTAAATCTGTATCCCCCGATACCCACAACCTTTGCGACGTTCAGCGTTACCGTCGGGTGGCAGATGGCCGGCAAATATCCCGAGAGCACGAGTTCGCGAATTTGTTCCGGCGTTCCTCGCGTGGACCGAAATCTTCCAAAGCTGCCAATCGGGTAGTACTCAGCCAAGGAATAGAACATCCCAGCGTCAGGATGCGCTTGAATATGCTCCACAGTGCGAGCCAGCCGGGGAGGGTACGCCACATCGTCCGCGTCGTGGCGTGCCAGCCACGGTGATTTAACCTCAGCCAGCATTCGATTCAACGCTCCGGTGATGCCGCGGTTCTCCTGAGAAATCACGCGCAGTCGCGGGTCCCGCACGGAACGCAGGTATTCCAGGCTCGAGTCCGTCGAACCGTCGTCAATCGCCAGAATCTCAAACTCAGAATAAGTCTGCGCAAGGAGACTTTCCATCGTCTCGGGCAAGTACGGCATGCCGTTGTGAACCGGCAATCCAACCGTGATAAAAGGAGCGTTATGCTGGGACATTCTCTACCCGGGTTGGTGACACGCGCCGCGCAACTTTGCGCAACTCTCGGCGCATGGTTACCGGCACAAACCACAAAGCAAAATAGTGGAGTAAGGCAAAGGGGTCAGGACTTCCAACAAAAACCGCCTCCCGCAACAAGGGAAAGAAAGCCTGCCAGTCATTTTGTTGGACGGCCTCTGCCGCCAACTGCGAAGTAATAAAACTTGTATATGCACGAGGCGTCATCATCTCTCGCCTGCTGCGTAGCCAGTCGAGCGAATTGCGCCAATCACTTCGTCCAGTGATCTTCGATCTGTTCTCTTCCAGGTACCAGATCGCCAGCGGTTCGCGGACAAACTCCACGCCCACTCCCTCTACATGGGCAACCCGAAGGTACCAGTCGGTATCCTGATGTCGTCGCAGCCCGCTGGTGAACGGTATCTCTTCGAAAAGCTCACGCCGGGCGAAGAGCAATGACGTTTGAAGTTGCGTTTCGCCGCGAAAAAGGCTGTTCTTGACGAAAAGGTAATCGCAAAGTGCTTCATCCGGCCGAGGCGTCCTGCGAGGCCAAATATAGTCACACGTGGGCATCCGGCCGATGAAGTAGCAGGCAACAATCGGCGAAGGAAATCTTGAGCGAACCGCAACATCAACCTGTTTCTGGATTTTCGAGGGTAGCCACTCGTCATCATCATCGAGAAGCGCCACCCATTCCCCATTGGCCTCCCGCACTCCCCGGTTGCGCGCGTCGGAGCCTCCCACGCTGTGCTGCAGTTCCACAACACGAAGCCGCGAATCCACAATCCCGCCCAATGCCGAGCGCGTCTTTGAATCCGGCCCATCGATGATAACGATAGCCTCGAGGTTCTCGTAGGTCTGCGTCAGTACGCTGCGGACGGCTCGTAGCACCAACTCAGGCCGATTTCGCGTAGGAATGACTGCCGAGACGAATGGCGTCGCCATGGATGTCAAAAAGTTGGCTCCTGTTCGTGTTGTGATTGATCGGCGCGCGCCGCTCCACCCACCAGTGGCGGGAGCTCCGGCGTCGCAAAAACCTGGTGAGTTCGTCCGTGTGAACTCGCATCAACCGCGCGTAGCTGCGCTCGTTCCGGGCGGATTTCCTCATAGGCATGAAGCGTCTGCTCTGCAAGCCTCGGCCATTCGAGATGATCCAAGCACAGTTCGCGCGGCCGTCCGGACGTAACTGCCCATGCCAAGCCATCTTCCAGTTGAGCAGCATCAATATCGCCGGAATAAGTCCTTACCCATTCCGCGCCGGCGCTTGTTTGAAGCTCGCCCATCGCGCCTTGATTCGGCACCAGCACAGGACGATTGAATGAAAGAGCCAGCAGCGCGGCGCCGGAATTAAGAATGTCTCGATACGGCAACACAACAAGGTCTGCCGCGCGAAAGAAGAGCTGCACTCGATCCTTCGGCACTTCGTAAAGATGCAAAAGAACGCGCGGATCTCCACACGCTTCTCTACGCACTTCCGCGGCCAGATTTTCAGAGCTGGGCCGGCCGGCGATGCAGAGAACTTCGTCTTTTTGAGTACCGCGAAACGCGCGAATCAGCGCGGGAACATTTTTGTACTCGCGAACCTGTCCAAAAAACAACATCACTTTCGCGCGACAACGAATACCGAGCTGCTTTCGCGCATCATCGTTGGAATTAACCCGGTACTCGTCGCGATAGTGCCCATGTGGAATTACGAACGATGGAATGCGTTCCAAACGGGGGAAACGTTTTTGGGCCGCGGCGCGCCCGCTTTGCGTCAAAGCAATATACGCGTCGACCCTGCTGATGAATGCAGACCAGAACCACTTCTCAAGTCTCGGATGCAGGCCGTCATGCGCGCTCAAATTATGCGCCGTCCAAACCACACGTGCGCCGCGCGCACGGAGAAAATCAATTGCCAAGAGCTTCATTCTCAGCCGCGCCGCCGCTTCGATTGCACTGCTGTACGCATTGAGTTCCCATTCGGGCCAATGAAGATGCAATATGTCGTAACGAGTTGTCAGTGACCGCCGATACGAGAAGTCCGCAACTTCCGCCGCCATGTTCCTATACAACAGTCGTGTATAAGGATTCTGTTCGCGTGGATTAAATGCAGGATAAGCCACTACTTTCATTAAGTTTGGCGCCTTGGTTTTTCGCGTAAGGTTTAAGTGCGAAGCTAAATCCCGGTGGATTCGGACGGCGCAGGGAGGCCCATCATTTCTGCGCGTTCTGGTTTTTCGAATTCAAACTCCGGCTGCTCGGCCCTCTGCATCAGAGCGAGCGAGACAAACACCGAAACGTATGGCACCCATAGAAACGTGAACAACTGCAGAAGGCTGCTTTCAACAAAGTTGTATATGAAAAAGAATGCCAAAAACATGATTGGCCATTTGGCCGCTTGAGCCGTTCCACTCCGGAAAAGCTTCAATCCGCGCCACATCGCCACGCCCAAACCACACAGGAATATCGCCAGCCCAACGAACCCTAGGTCGAGGCACAGATCAAAATATCCGCTCTGAGCCTGCTGCAGACCGCTCCAGTGAATTGCGGTGAGAACATCTCTCGCCTCGCCCTGGAGTCCCCATCTCCAGAAATCCGCGTATCCATATCCAAGCACTGGCCGCTCGCGTATCGCGTCTATCACCGCGCTCCAAACGGCAGTGCGTCCAGTCAATGTCGAATCGCGTCCCAACATACCCAGGATGGTGGCTTGATTCAACGCGATTAGTGCGATTCCCGTAAGTATCAAGGGAGTGAAGACCAGCCAGAGTGGAAGTGTTCTCCGTCTTCTCACGCGCAACAGATGCAGCGTGATATACATCGCCGCGATAACTACGATTACGACAGCCGCGGTTGCGGATCGAGACAGCGCCAGCAAAATTGCCGCGCCGAATAAACAAAGTCCGAAGATCCCCTTCGGCATGCTCTTTGGCCTGCCGATCGCCAGCGCCATAATTCCGAACACCATTTGCAGTCCCAACGCGTTCTTATGAGGAAATAATCCTTTCCAATCTCCAGCGTGCACATCGTGGGAAATGCCATACTGCGGAAAGAAGATTGCCATGACGAAACTTCCGGCAACCGCAACCGCCGTCAACCAGCCGAAAAGGTTTAATTGCTCGTCCCAATCGAACCGGGCAGCCATATAAATTCCAATCATCGTCGTGCCCAGCAAAATGATGGCTCGACGGAAACTGAAAAACGGCTCCGGAGACCATGCCGTCGATACGATGGCCAGTCCGCAGAGAGCCATCAACCACCCTGAGGCGCGAACCCCGGAAGCGAACGATTTCCAGTGAACTAGAATCAAAAGCGCGAAAATCGCAAAAACGGCTGCTTGAAGCAGGAACGACGTCGCGTCGAATTGAGGGATTTGGCTTCGATCTCCCTGTCCCGCAGCAATGGGAATGATGCCTCTCGCCATGTATAGCAACGCAAAAAGTAAGTAGATTTTTTCGACAGTTTTCATTGACAGGTCCGTTCTTCGCTAAATTCGACTGGCAAGCGCGATTCCCTAATCATCATGAAATTGACAGCGGCATACATAGCCAACACCAGTGCTCCATCGCTGGCCAAACTCGCCCACGCGGCTCCCCGCCAGGAGTAGGCAGGGATAAGCCACAAATTGAGCCCAACGTTCAGGACTGCCACGAGGACTTGCATCGCAGTCCGGGTGCCTTGATAGCCTGCGCCCGTTAGAGAGTCCGCCAGAAAGTAGTGGATGGCCTTGAAGAAGGGGAGCAGCGCAAGCCACCGAAGCGCCTCCACGGTCCGGGCATACTCCCCACCGAGGATCACCGGAACGATAGGCGCGGCGCCCAACAGGACGAAGAACATCAAGGCAGCGTAGGCCATCGTTTTGGGCAAGAGCCGCTTTGCATACGAGTAACTGGCTGCAATCCCTCCCTGGCCGTGCCGAAAGAAATTTGAATATGCCGCGTATATGACTGACCGCACGGGAATGAAGGCGACGTCAATCAGTCGATATGCCGCGGCATAAATGCCGGTCGCGTCAAGTGTCGATAGGCGCGCTAGCATTGCCTTGTCGATATCGTTGTATACGGTCTGAGCGCTCAAGCTGCTGGAAAAATAGAAGCCTTCGGTGAATTCTCCCCGAATACGCCCGAGCGCAAGCTTGGGAAGACCCAGTTTGCTGCTTGTGACTCCGAACGCAACCGCGCACGATATGAGTGTGCTTCCCAGGTAGAACCAGCCCCAGAGCAGTGCAGTGGCGTGATGCCACACCAACATTACGACGGCCGCTCCGATCAGCCGGAGGATGTAAGGCAGCAGGCTCAATTTCGCCGTAAAACGCAGCTGGTCCACAGCCTGAAAGCTTT
>Ga0302326_10013411_pt1 | contig 17374 bp, 15 predicted proteins | sample Palsa_T0_3_FD_202264 | JGI IMG/M metagenome (GOLD analysis project Ga0302326, IMG submission 202264) | Peat permafrost microbial communities from Stordalen Mire near Abisko, Sweden - Palsa_T0_3 | ecosystem: Environmental > Terrestrial > Soil > Palsa > Peat permafrost | place: Sweden: Abisko... | reverse complement strand
GGCGTCCTGCGGGATCGAGGTCAACCGGGTCCTGGAGTACATGCCGATCCTGGACCGGGCCATCGCGCTGTCGGGCCGCAAGCCGCTCTCGTGTGTCATCCTGCAGCGCCCGCAGGCCCTGGCGACCCTGACCGAGGGCCGTGACCTGGACTGGGAGCAGGCGATGGCCGACGCCGAGCCGGCCGGCTGCGTCCCGGTCGCGGCCACCGACCCGCTGTACATCCTGTACACCTCGGGCACCACGGGCAAACCCAAGGGCGTGGTCCGCGACAACGGGGGCCACGCGGTCGCGCTCCGCTGGAGCATGCGGAACATCTACGACACCGATCCGGGCGAGGTGTTCTGGGCCGCCTCCGATATCGGCTGGGTGGTAGGGCACTCCTACATCGTCTACGCCCCGCTGCTGGCCGGGTGCGCCAGCGTGCTGTATGAGGGCAAGCCGGTCGGCACCCCGGACGCCGGGGCGTTCTGGCGGGTGATCGCCGAGCACCGGGTCAAGACGTTGTTCACCGCGCCCACCGCGTTCCGCGCCATCAAGAAGGTGGACCCGGCCGGTGACCTGGTCGGCAAGTACGACCTGTCGTCCTTGCGGTACCTGTTCCTGGCCGGGGAACGGCTCGACCCGGAAACCTACCGGTGGGCCGGCGAACTGCTCGGCATCCCGGTAATCGACCACTGGTGGCAGACCGAGACCGGCTGGGCCATCGCGGCCGACCTGATGGGACTGGACCCCATGGTCACCAAACCCGGCTCGCCCACCGTGCCGGTGCCGGGTTACGACGTGCGCATCGTCGACCCCGGTACCGGCGCCGACGTCCCGCCCGGTACCAGCGGCGACATCGTCGTGCGGTTGCCGCTGCCGCCCGGCTGCCTGCCGACCCTGTGGGGGGATGACCAGCGGTTCGTCGATTCCTACCTGTCCCGCCACCGCGGGACCTACCTGACCGGGGACGGCGGCTACCGAGACAGCGACGGCTACCTCTACGTGATGGGCCGCACCGACGACGTCATCAACGTGGCGGGCCACCGGCTGTCCACCGGGGAAATGGAAGAGGTCCTGGCCAGCCATCCCGCGGTCGCCGAGTGCACCGTCATCGGCGTCAACGACGCGCTCAAAGGCCAGGTCCCGCGCGGGTTCGTCGTGCTCAAGGCGGGCGTCGACGCCGACCCCGAGGTGCTCAGCGCCGAGCTGGTCACGCTGGTCCGCGACCAGATCGGGCCCGTCGCCGCGCTGCGCCGGGTCGACATCGTCACCGCGCTGCCCAAGACCCGCTCCGGCAAGATCCTGCGCAAGACCATGCGCGGCATCGCCGACGGAAACGACGAGCCCGTACCGCCCACCATCGAGGACGCCTCCACCCTCGACGCGCTCCGTCCCCTGCTGAGGGACGGCAGCTAAATCGCGACCCCAACCAGGCCCGCGGCGGCCGGCGGGCAGCGAGCGGTTCGGTGGACCGTCCGCTGCTACTCTGACACGAGCACTTGACCAGGTGACTCGGCCGGGGGGAGATCTCGGACAATGACCAGCATCTTCGCGGAGCCCGGGGCGACCGTCGGCGAGGTGCGCCGTGATCAGCTACTGAGGGACCTGCCGCCGCAGCCCGATGAGGCGCGGATGTTCGTCAGTGAGATAGCCGGCCCGCGGTCCGAAGAGGAATTCGCCGCGGGTTGCGCGGAGATAGTGCTGCCCGGGCTTTCGGATGCGCAGATCACTGCCGCCCCGTGGACCGAGGTGGACGGGAATGGTTACTACCTGCACGGTTTCTACGACGGGAACCCGTCCGGGGTGGTGTCGGAGATCGCGCAGCGGGCGGGCTGGTCGGCGCGGACCCTGGTGTTGCAGGCGCTCAGCAACCCGGCCGGCCTGCCCGGCGGCAGAACAACGGATTGCGAGATGCCGTACAACAAACACGCGATCGGCCGGTCTGACACGTTTAAGTCGTGTAGCAACGGTCACCGGATAACTGACAACCACGACGTCACCCGCTGCCCGGTGTGCTCCAAGGACCTTAAGTAGTTCCGGTGCCTGACTCAGGGCTGCCCCATTATCCGAATTACCGGGCGACCTTCGGGACCAGCCTCGCCGTCGTCACCTCGCTGATGGCCTCGATTAGTACCGCTATCGTGGTGGTGCTGTCCGCCGACAACACCGCCGAGAAGGGGCTCGGCTTCCTGTCGTGGACGCCCGACCAGATCGGTACCGCTACTGGATCGGCGGCCGTTTCCCTTTTCGTCGCGGCCACTCTGGGCGCCGTCTACGCGCAGGCCGCAAACCACGAGGAACTGCCGCGGCGGATGATCTACCGCTTGTTTAAAGATCGCACCGACCAGGCCGACCGAATTAAAGACTGGGATCGCAGAGGTGACACCGCCTACAAATGCACGCGTCTCTTCTGGATCACCGGCGTAAGCCTGCTGCTGGTGACGCTCGGAATACTGGCGTACAGCAAGCTGCCCGGTGAGCTGCCCCTGATGGGCATCGTCGCCATCGCCGTGGTCGTGCTGAACCTCCTCGATCCCGACTTCAGGTCGACCGGCCCTATCGCGCTCTCCGTAGTTGTCGCCGCGGGCTGCGGCGTAATAGCCGTTTCCGCCGCCCAAGCCGTCTGGTTCTGACCGCTTACCGCGCCGTCACCAACCAGAACACGTCCACGTCGAATGCGCCGGTCGACCGGTCGGGATCCCCGTAGATCTCCCAGCGCGGGCCGGCCAGCCGGTATCCGTTCGCCTGGCTCCACTCGCGCACCGCCCGATGCGTGTCGCCGAGCCTGGCGATCGGGCCGGTGTGGGTCGCGGTGGCGACGAGCCCGCCCGGAAGTGATGACGCGACAACGTGGCCGGCCGGATCGAAGGGGCCGCTGACCTGAACGCCGACTTCGACGTGGGGGACGTCGTCCTGGTAGAGCATGATGTTGTGCCCCTGCTGGTAGAGCCCGGCCGGGGCGTCGCCCCGCAGAAAGCTCCACACCTGGTCCAGCATCGGTCCCCACGCCTTCGGGAACTCCGCCCACGTCGTCGCCGCCGCGACCACCGCCGTCGGTGTCGGTTCGATGGTCTGCACGGTCACATCGACAGTCATGCCGCGGAGCCTACGCATGGTCGGCCCGGACCGTGCGCAACTTCGGCGATCGCGAACCCCGGGGGCCTACGGCAGGCGCAAGCTGGACGTGCTGGCTTCGTAGGTGTCCAGCATGGCGCGGACCGCAGGCCAGGAATCGGCCGTACATCCCGTCATCAGCACCCGGGCCGCCACGTCGTCCCGGTGCAGCAACTGGTTTTTCAGCAGCCACATCAGGTTGCCGGGCTCCCACGCGTCGGCGTCGGCCACGAGCACCAGCACGCCCGTCGCGCCGTCCACGCGCAGGTCCTGACGGCGGGGCTCGAGCTGAGCCGGATAGATGGCCGTGATGACCTGCCAGCCCGCCGCCACCGATTCCGCCGCGAACTGGTCCGCGAGCTGACGGTTCCGCGACCTGTCCGCGCCGTGCAGCCACCGCGCCGCCAGCCTCGGCGTGCCGTCCCGCCACTGCCGCAGTTCCGCCCGCCACCCGGCTGCCGTCGGGCCTGGATCGGCCGCCTCGTCCGGTGACCAGTTCGCCAGCAGGTAGACGGGACGGTCGCGGTCGAAGACGTGGATGTCGGCGCCGATCACGCCGTAGGCGAACCCGTTGATCGCCGTGATCGTCTGCCGGACCGGCGGCCTGCGGTCCTCACCTGTAGTCACGCCTGGCCCCGCCTTCCTTTCCGTGGCTTCTTGCTGGCCCGGATCTCGCGCAAGAATATGGTTCTGGCTCCGCCTGACTTCCCGGAGGGTGATTCGTGATAGAGGCACTGGTGCTGGCCGCGGCGACCGCGCTCGTGACGGCGATGACCACCGACGGCTGGGAGAAGGCCCGGTCCGCCGTCGTGAAACTGTGGCGCCGGCATCGGCCCGACCACGTGCCGGCCATCGAAGCGGACATCGACGCCACCCACGCGGAGGTGGTGGCCGGCGGCGACGGCGCGGACGAGGAGCTGATCGCCGACTGGAAGCGGAAGCTGCGGCGGTTGCTGGACACCGACCCCGCCCTGGAAGCCGAGCTACGGCGGGTGCTCGACGACGAGCTGATGCCGCTGCTGCCGGCCGCCGAACAGGCGCGGGTGCAGAACATCCAGCACATCACCGCTTCCGCTCCCGGGGCCGTGGCCCAAGGGGTCATGTACGGCAACATCATCAATCACGCCGCGCCCGGATCGGCCGGCCCCGGAGCGGGTGATGCCTGACCGGTCCCAGGGCGGGCACCCGCCAGCTTGTCCCGTAGCAAGGCGGCCTCCCGGCGGATCGCCTCCGCGTCCGCCGGACGTCCTGCCTCGGCCAGCCGGCCGTGCAGGTTGACCAGCGCCCGCAGGAATTCGCGCTGGTGCGCGCCGGGGTTGACCTGCACCGCGCGCCGGTGCCGCGCGACGGATTCCTCCGCCGCGGCCAGCGCCTCGTCGCCTCGGCCGAGCGCGGCCAGCAGCACGCCGAGGTTGTTCAGCGAGATAGCGAGGTAGGGCTCCAGGGCCTGCGGGTTGTCCCGGGCCAGCCGCCGCCGGAGCTCGACGGCTTCCGAGGTGACCGCCAGCGCCTCCTCCGGCCGCCCCAGACGCCACAGCACCAGGCCCAAGTTGGTCAGCGACGTGGACAGGCCAGGTTCCTGGGCGGCGGGGCGAATCACGGCCAGCCGCCGCCGGATGGCCACCGCCTCTTGCCCGGTGGCGAGCGCGTCGGCGGCGCGCTGAGCCTCGGACAGCCGCTGGCTCAGGTTGTCCAGGGCCCGCGCGAGTTCGGCCTCGTGCACGTCCGGGTTGGCCTGCGCCAGCTGGCGGCGGAGCGCGACGGATTCCTCCGCCGCGGCCAGCGCCTCGGCCCCGCGCCCGAGCGCGGCCAGCAGCACGCCGCGGTTGTTCAGGCTGAGGGCGAGACCGGGTTGGTGCAGCGCCGGGCTGGAGCTGACCAGCCGGCGCCACACCTCAATGGCCTCGTCGGTCGCGGCCAGTGCCTCCGCCGCACGCCCGAGTCCGGACAGCGCCAGCCCGTGGTTGGCCAGCGAATTGGCCAGCACCGGGTCGAAGGCCGCCGGGTTGGCGGCGGCCAGCCGCCGCCGGATCGCCAGGGCCTCCCGGATCGGCGCCAGCGCTGCTGCCGCCTGTCCCGCCTCGGACCACCGCAGGCCCAGGTTGTCCAGCGACATGGTGAGGGCAGGCTCGTAGGCGGCCGGATTGGCGCGGGCCAGCCCGCGGTGCACGTCGACGGCTTCCCTGGCCGCATCCAGCGCCTCCTGGTTCCGCCCGAGCGCGGCGAGGATCACGCCGCGGTTGTTAAGCGTGACGCCGAGGTCGGGGGCGTGCACCTCCGGATGGGCGCGGGCCAGCCGGCGCCGTATCTCGACGGCTTCCCCGGTCGCGGTCAGGGCTTCCTCCTGCCGTCCCAGCCCGGACAGCGCCAGCCCGAAGTCGCTCAGCGAGGTCGCGAGCGCCGCCTCGAAGACGGCGGGCAGCTCCTGGGCCAGGCGGCGCCGGATCGTCACGGCCTCGCCGATCGCCGTCAGCGCCGCCTCCGGCTCCCCGGCCTCGGAGGACCGCAGACCGAGACTGTCCAGCGCCGCGGCGAGGTCGGCGTCGTAGGCGACGGGATTTTCCTGCGCGAGACGCCGGTAGAGCGCGACGGCCTCCTGGCTGACCGCCAGCGCCTCCTCCCGGCGCCCCAGCCGGGCCAGCTGATTGCCGAGGTTGTTCAGCGACCGGCTCAGGACCAGCCGGTACGGTGCCGGATCGGGGATGGACAGCCGCCGGCGGATCTCGATCGCCTCGGAGGTAACGGTGACCGCCTCCGCCGCCCGGCCCAGCTGCAGCAGGACGAAACCAAGGTTGTGCAGCGAGACCGCCAGGCCGGGCTCGTTCACGGTGAGGTCGGCCTGGGCGAGGCGGCGCCGGATCGCGACGGCGTCCTCGATGGCGGCCAGCGCCTCCTCCCACCGCCCGAGGTCGAACAGCGCCAGGCCGAGGCTGTTCAGCGAGCCGGCCAGCACGCTGTCGAACGCCGCCGGGTTGGCCGCCGCCAGCCGCCGCCGGATCGCCACGGCCTCGCGGATCGCGACCAGCGCCTGTTCCGGCTGCCCCGCCTGGGACAACCGCAGGCCCAGGTTGTCCAGCGACATCGTGAACGAGGGCTCGTAGGCCGTGGGCTGTTCCTGCACCAGCCGCCGGTGCAGCGCGACGGCCTCCTGGCTGGCGGCCAGCGCCTCTTCCCGGCGCCCCAGCCGGGCCAGCTGGTTGCTCAGGTTGTTCAGCGACCGGCCCAGGACCAGCCGGTAGGGTGCCGGGTCGGGGCTCGCCAGCCGCCGCCTTATCTCGATCGCTTCGGAGGTGGCGGTGACCGCTTCTTCTGGCCGGCCGAGCGCGAAGAGCGTCAGGCCGAGGTTGTGCAGCGAGGTGGCGAAGGCGGCTTCCTGGCCCGCCGGGTCCGCCGCCACCAGCCGCCGGCGGATCTCGGTCGCCTCCTCTATCGCGGCCAGCGCCTCGTTCCGCCGGCCCACCTCAGACAACCGGACCGAGAGGTTGTTGACCGCCGCGGCCAGATCCGGTTCGTGTCCGGCGGGATTCACCGCCGCGAGCCGCCGCTGGATCGCCACGGCTTCTTCGGTCGTCGTGAGGGCCTGCCGGTACAGGCCGGCGTTGGACAGCCGGAACGCGAGCTGGATGAGAACCCGGGCCCGGGCCGCGGGATCGCCGAGGCTCTCCAGCCGGTGCTCGGCGAGGCGCTGCGCGATGGCCGCGATGCCGGGGTCCAGGTCGACGTGCTGTCCCGGCGGCAGCCGGCCCTCGATCGCCTCGAGCACCGGTACCGGGATGCCCGAGATCCCGGCGATCGCGGTCAGGGCCGCGCTGCCCGCGTCGACCGCGAGCTGCGGGTCATCGCGTAGCAGGGGATACAGCTGCCCAGGACCGAGATGGCTCCAGCGGTGCGCCGCCGAGGCCAGGAACGTGACGGCGCGGGCGGTCCAGGTGGCCGCGACGTTCGCATCGCCGCGGGCCAGCAGGGCGGCGGACGTCGGGACGGCCCAGTCCTGCGCGGGATAATCGGCGGCATGGCCCGGAACGGTCAGGGCCAGGAAGTCCTCGGCCAGCCGATCGGGGTACAGGGGCTCGAGGACCATCTGGTCGCCGGGGTCCGCAGGCGGGTAACACACGGCATGATCGCTCAGGATCTGACCGGGGTCGGGTAGCTGGAGGTGCGCCAGCACGTCACGGCCGGCGTTACGGGCGACGGTGCCGGTGAGCGCCGCGACGAACACGGCCCGGCTCATGACCTCGGGTTCGGTTCGGTAGCCGGTCTCCGGCCTGTCGTGGTACAGGCGCGACCAGTGCAGTCGCTCCCGGTCCAGTAGGTACATGGCCAGGCCGGCCATGTCCTGCGGGGCCTGCCGTCCGCCGGCGCGCGAGTCGACGGCGGCCAGAGCCGCCATGTGCACGGCCAGCGTCAGGCCGAATTCGGGACGTTCCAGCGCGGCGGGAGGTTCGATTCCGGTCGCGTCGGTCAGGCCGTAGACCGAGCCGAAGCTGTCTCTGGCCGCGGCGAACATGCCGGTCCGCTCGCCCGACGTCTGAGGCAGGGCGGCCAGGGTACGGCTGGAGGTGTCCGCCTGGAGGGAATCCAGGACCCTGCGCACCGCGGGCCAGGTGTCGGCGGTTCGCGCCAGCATCAGGATCCGCGTCGCCCGCCGGGGGTTGTGCAGGATCCTGTTCCTGGCCAGCCAGCTCAGGTTGGTCAGCAGCCAGCGGTCGGCGTAGTCGATGAGCAGCAAGAGGCCGACGGCGTCGTGGGCGCGCAGATCGTGGCTGCGCGGCCGGACCGGATCGGCGTCGGAGCCCTGGAACGCGACGGCCACCTGCCACCCGAGGGCGGCCGATTCGGCGGCGAACTGGCTGGCCAGCCGCGTCTTGCCCTGGCCGCCGGTGGCGTGCAGCCACTGGACGGCCAGCCGCGAGCCGCCATCGCGCCACCGGCGCAGGTCGGCGAGTTCTTCATCCCGGCCGGTGAAGGGGACGACGGCCCGGTGCGCGTTGAGCATCCGGCTGGGCAGTTCCCGCAGCCAGCCGTGATCGGCCTCCGGTTCGGGCGCCCAGTTCGCCAGCAGGTACAGCGCGGGCCCGTCCCGGAACGTGTGGAGGTCGGCGCCGATGACGCCGTACGCAAACCCGTTGACCGCGACAACATCCTGAACGACCGTGAACTCCTCCTCGCCAAATGGCAGCCCGGGATCATCCGCGCTGGCGAGTGACGCAGATATCTGGGCCGAGGACGGTTTCATCGCGGTGGCGGAAGAAGATCCCAGTCCGGTGGGCTTAGCGCCGAGCCGCCGGCCGCCGGCGCACTTTCGGTCGCAGGATCTGCACCAGTACCGGGGAAGCTGTCGATAAGGGCGACGCATTCGTCGGCGGCCGTCGTCCCGCGTCCCCATTCGGCGAAGAACACGACCACTTCGTCAACAACACGATAAATTTCATCCTGGCCCGTGTGTTCGCGTTCCTCCCATTTTGCGCGAGCATCGTCGCGCCACATGGGCAGGCGTGTCCTAAGGTCTTTGCGCATCTCGCCGCGGATGAATTCCGCGTATTCTCGCGCGTGTCCTTCCGGGTTGTCGTAGACGTGTACGGCACGCCGCCAGCCGTCGATGGCGATTTCGATGCTGTCCGGCTTGCTGCGCTCGTTATATTGGCGAAGCACGTTTATGGCCTCCTTGATGAAGGCGCCGGAAAACGTCAGCGCGAGTAGCGGTGCCCGTACCGGAGGCGTCCCTGCGGGGGTACGCAAGGCAGCATCGGTGAGCAGCGTGAGGAAATCACGTTCCGGCGGGCTCGCCTGCTCGCGGTCCGCGGGTTTCGCCGTCGCCTGGCCGCGGTGGCCGAGTTTCTCGACGGCGGCCTGTCGCTCCGCGGCGAGGTGCAGCAATTCTGCCTCGCGATCGTCGGGCGCCGCGACGAGGCTCTGCAGCAGGGCCTCGATCGAGGCCGCGGGATCCTCGCGCCCCGGACTCGCGACGGCGAGTTGCCCGTCGAGCCAGTCCCGCACCGGGTGGAAAACGGCGTTGGCTTCGAGCCGAGCCCGCTTTTCGTTCCAGTCAGAGCCGACGGTCATCTTCGGCAGCAGGCCGAACTTGCCGTCGAGGCGCTGCTGCTTATTTCTCATGAAGGCCTGCCAGCGCTCGACCTGCCGGCGCGCGAGCTCCTTATCCTCCACGAGTTGGTCGCGCCAGCCCGTGCACACCCCGATCAGGCGATCACGGGCCGGACCGCCAAGTTCCTCGTGGGCGGCCGCGTTCATGACGACCTCGAAATCAACGGTGAGTGATCTGCAGTCAAGCGCGCCCAGGTACTCCTCGAGCCACTGGCCGGCGGCGTCATGCCGGGCGTAGCGGGCGGCCATGAGGCTGAAGAACAGAGCGGCCTGGCCCGCGTCGCGGCGAGTGGCCTCGATGACCGCATTCTGAGCGACTTGATGTCCGTCGCCGGTCCAGACGACCACGGCGACCACGGCGGGCGGCAGCCAGTAACCAGGAGTGTCGAGCATCAGCCGCCCGGCCGCCTCCAGGAGCACCGCGGGGGCCACGATTCCCGTGTCCAGGGCCTGCAGTATCCCGGTGGCGCTTCGGCGCACGACCTGGCGATGACCGAACTCGCGATCGAGCTGGGCCCTGGCGTCAAGCAGGGCGGCCTGGGCGGACCGCCTGCTCCGGTCTTCCTTGACGTAGTCCCGAAGTTCGCCGCGCAAGCCGCTCAGGCCGTCCTGGAGATCTTGCCGGAGCTTGCTGACGGAACCGTCGAGACTCTTAAGATGGCTAGCCAAGGTGCCGTGGCGCGAGTCACCGACGGCCTGCTCGAGTCGCCTGAGCCTGTCGGCGGTCGAATCCTCAACCATGATGCGGCCCCTCTATTCCGCCATCTTTCCTTCGATGTGTTGCTGAATTTCGGTCACGTTCTCGGTGAATACCCTGATTTGCTCGATAGCGGGCTCAGTGACTGTCTCGGTCAAGGCGGTAAGGTTCAACGCCTCGTCGTTCAGCCGGCCGGCCCTATCCATGGCCAGGTACCGTTCGCTCGTATTACTGGTGTCCTTGAGCTTCGCGGCAAGTTTCTCCAGCCCGGAGACCAACGTCGTGGCGCGATCTTGCGCGGTTTCCAGGGCGCGTCTGGCGTCATCTGCTCTCGCCGCGGGATCGGCGTCGTACTTGGCGCGCAGCCTGGTGACTTTGCGCAGCATGACGGCCAAGTCCCACTCGCCCGCGCGGAGCATCTTGTCGGTCGCCACGCGGTCGAACTGGTCGCCGAGACTATCCAGGGCGGAAAGCGACTCGGCGATCGCCTGCTGGGCCCGCTTGAGCAGCAGCTGGCATGGGTCATCAAGCTCGGTGAGCCGCACCATCTGATTCCGGCCCGGCGCGGGACCCGGTGTGATGGCCGCGGTGGCGGCGGACCGCTGCAGCTGACTCGCTCGCACTGAGGCTCCGGCGCTGGCGATCACCGCCACCGCGCTGGCGGCGATGAGCCACCCTGTTAGGCCTGCCACCTGGTTCAGGATCACGAAGATGACCAGCGCCAGCAGGCTTGCGATCAGCCATTTCACCGTCCCGCGCACGCGTTGCTGCGATCGGGTCGCGAACTGACCGCGGGCCTTCTTCTGTCGTGCTCGTTCCTCGTTCAGCAGCACCGGATCGACCACGGCCTTGGCCCGCACCCGCCTGGCCCAGGTATCGAGATCCTCCCCGGGCACCGCCGCCAGCTCATCGCGCCGCGGGGACCGCGCAGGCCCATCCCCCGATGCCATCACCAAGCACCCACCCGGTAGCGCCGTGTATCAGAAGTGAGATCCGTACCACGATACTGTGGATCTGGCCGGGCTCACGGCGCAGTTCGACAGCGACACCCGCGTCACGCAGGCGGCGCGCGTAGGCCTCCGATTCGTCTCGCAGGGGGTCGTGTTCGGCGGTGACGATCAGCGCGGCGGGCAGCCCGGAGAGGTCGGGGGCGGACAGCGGGCTGACACCAGGGTCGGACCACCGCGCACGATCTGGCACCCACTGGGAATTGAAGAACCGGATCGCCTCGACGTCCAGGCCCCAGCCGGCTGCCTTCTCCCGCATGGACGGCTGGGCCCCGGTCAGGTCGGTGTTGGCGTAGAGCAGTACCTGCAGGTCACCCGGCCGCGGGCACGCGCTGTGGTCCCCGTGCGCTGGATCCGTTTCGTAGCGCCCATTGCCCTTCGGCTGCCGGGCTCTTAGGGTTGAGGCTGGCCGGTATGTCCTGTCGCCTGGGGGGGCGTTATGAGGTTAAGGGCCGGGATGTCTTCGCGCGGACCTGCGACCGCGTTTTCTGTACGTTTTATCCGTTATGACTGAGGCGCGGGTCGCCGCGCACGCGGTCGGGCGGCCGTGCCTGTCGGAAGCGCAGGAACGTGCGTTCGAGCGTCATGCCCGGCGGTTCGGTCACGACGCCGGCCGCTTGGGCGGCGGCGCCGAGCTGGTCAGCTACCCGGTCGTGCCGTCGATCGCCGCGCTGCGCGCGCTGCCCGCGGCCACCCCCGGACAGCGCCAGCGGCGGCAGCAGGTCTTCTTCAACCCGGTCGTCGCGTTGCGCCGGAGCATCGGGCAGGGCGTCCACGACCGGATCGAGGCCGCCGTGTTCGCCGACGGCCCGGTCGATCCCGCCGATGAGGCGCGGACCGGCCGTCACTTCCCGTTTCCGACCCGGATCCTGAGCGTCCGGCACCGGCACGTCCGCTCGGGTGAGAGCTGGGACCTGAGCGTCCGCGGCGAGCACTGGGGCCTGGACGACCGGGACGACATCATGAACGTCGTCAACGTCGGCAGCCTCCGCCTCGAGCCCGGCGCGACCATACTGGTGCGAGGCAACCTGCTGATCCTCATCATCCAGCGCCTCATCTGCGAGCCAGCCGAGCCAGCCGAACCAGCCAGTCCAGCCCGGTACCAGCTCGCGATCCTGCCCACCCCGTTCTCCGTCGACAGCGACACCGGGCCGCTGCACGGCTCCGGGGGCCCGGCGGGCCGCGACGGTACCGGGGGCGCCGGGGGCGTCGGGGCACCGACCGCGCCGACCTGGCTCGGCGCCGAGCTGCTGGGTCCGGTCATGCCTGGCGCCGCCGACGGCAAAGACGGCGGCGAGGCCACCGCGGGCGGCGACGGTACCAAGGGACGCACCGGAGGCGCCAGCAAGATCGCCGAGATAACCATCGGCGAGCTGGCCGGCTCGCTGACCATCGTGGCCACGGCCGGCCGCGGCGGCGACGGGGGCGCCGGCGGGACCGGCGGCCGCGGCGGCGACGGCGGCGACGGCGCACCCGGCCAGCGGACCCTGCAGGGCGTCATTCCCCCGGGGAACGGGGGAAACGGCGGCCGCGGCGGCGACGGCGGCCGGGGCGGCCGGGGCGGCCACGGCGGCATCGCCTCCAACGTCTTCGTGTCGCTCCCGCCCGGCCAGGCGGGCCAGGTCCGGGTGCTCGCCCATCCCTCCGGCGGTGGCCGGGGCGGTCCGGGCGGCCGCGGCGGCGCGGGCGGCCAGGCCGGCCACGGCGGAGCGCCCGCCCCCGAGCCGGGCGCCGCCGAGGTCACCAGGCCACGGCCGGACGGATGTCCCGGGCGGCCCGGTGCGAACGGAATCCCAGGACGCGACGGGCGCGTGCGGCCGGCGCCGCCGGTGTTCGTCAACGAGCGCGCCGTCGAGCCGATGGCCGCCCCGACTCAGGTCCCGCCGCCGGACGCGGTGTGGTCGCTGGACACGCGCCGAGGCGCGGTTTTCACATCAACTAGGGGAGAGGAAGGACCATGACAACGATCGCCCAGCTCCAAGCGGCGGGCATTCCTGTCACCGCCGCCGCCAACGGGGGACCGGTGGAGACCAAGACGGTGGTGCAAAACGTCGACCAACTCCGCTCACTGCTGGACGTGGGCCTGGACCAGCAGGGACGCCAAGCGCACTTCGAAGCCCTGTTCAACGGCACCACATCCACCGCCCCGAGCGCGACACCCGCGGCCCCGGCCGCCACGAGCACGGCGCCCCTCTCGCAGCGCATCGCGGCGAACGTGATCGGCAACGCCCCCCTGTCCGCCGCGGACGCCGCCGCGATCGCCCCGGCCTTCCCGCTGACCGTCAGCGTGACCGCCGCGGCGGGCCCGCTCACGGTCAGCACCAGGTACGACCTGAGCACGGCCGATGGCTCGCCGCGCGTCGTCACCTTCACCGATGTCATCCTGGAACAGGGCGGTTACTTCGTGTGCGAGAGCACGCCGCTGCTTTTCACCTGCAACACCCTGACCAGGATCGGTACCAGCGGCAGCACCGGCGTCGGCGACTTCAACATCCTGGGTAAGACAGGTGCCATCCCGGCCACCCCGGCGCCCCCGGCCGGCGCGGGCCAGGCCGCCGCCGGAACGACCGGCGAGTGTTCCTCGGCCGGCATCGCCGGCCGCGGCGGCGGCAACGGCAATCCCGGTGCGGCCGGGACGCCAGGAACCGCCGGCACGAATGGCCTGGCCGGCACGCCGAGCCAGCAGGCGACCATCAAAATCCAGGACACCCTCACCGCCACCCAGCTCGTCGTCTACGGGCAATCCGGTCCCGGCGGGCCGGGCGGCAACGGCGGCGCGGGCGGTCCGGGCCAGCAGGGCGGCAACGGCGGTAACGGCGTCACCTGTGACTGCACCGGAAACGCCGGCGGCCAGGGCGGCGACGGCGGCATGGGCGGCGCCGGCGGCGCGGCCGGCCAAGGCGGCAGCGGCGCCAACCCGGCGGGCAACATCGCGATCTTCGTGCCCACCGCGGCGGACCTGGCCAAGATCCAGCCGATGACGGCGCCGGCTCCCCCCGGCGCCGCGGGCCAGCCGGGCCCAGGGGGACCTGGCGGCGCCGGCGGCGGAGCCAGCTCTGGCGGCAAGAACAACGTTGGCGGCACGGCCGGCGGACACGGGGCCCCGGGCGCGACCGGAGCCCAAGGCCAGCCCGGGACCACGTCCGGCATCCCCCCGCAGATCACGGTGGCGGTCCTGTAAAAGTCCGGCGCCGGAGGGCAGTACTGCGGGCCGACCGCACGCGGTACTGCCGTTCGGCGTAAGAATGCTCGTCCTTCGTGCTCCGGGCGGCCGGTTACCTCCGCCGGCCAGCCGCGGCCGCTCCGGCCACGAAACCATAGGGTCCGCCGCGACTCGTGGGGCCAGCGTGACGCGCAACAACCGGCCCGGTGGCGCATCGGGCCGCACCCATCCGGACCGATGTTCCAGAGGGCCGGGCCGGGTCAGCGCGGGCCGGGCTGCTCTGCGGGCGGGCGGGCGGGCGGTCTCAACCCTGGGGTTTACCCGGCGGGGGCGGAAAGACCAACCCGCGGGCTGGCGACTTGCGGTGCCGGAAATCCGACACTTTCTCTATGACGCTTACTGATTACCTCATCAACATCATCCTCATCGGCCTCGTGATCATGCAGATCCGGGGGAGCCGCCTGGACCTGAGGACCGCGATCCGGCCCGTGATCCTGGTGGCCATCGCGGCCGCGTACTACCTCCGCGCTTTCCCGACCGCCGGGAACGACGTCACCCTTTATGCCGTCCTCGGGGGTATCGGGCTGGTCCTCGGCATCGGCTGCGGGGCGACGACGCGGGTCTGGCGGGCCAGCGACGGCCACGGTTACGCGAAGGCCGGCGTGATCGCGGCGGCACTGTGGATCATCGGCATCGGCAGCCGTTTCGCCTTCGAGGAGTACTCGACCCACGGCGGCGCGCACGCCATCGCGAACTTCTCCATCGCCCACGACATCACCAGCGAGAACGCGTGGGTCGCCGCGCTCATCCTGATGGCGCTGGCCGAAGTGATCTCCCGCCTGGTCGTCATCAGGATCCGCGGGGCGCGTACCCGCCAGACCGGCGAGGCCCTGAACGCGGCCCGGCGCCAGACCGTGGCCGCCTGACGTGCTCGCGGCCAGCGGCCACCCCGGACCCGGCCCCCGTAAACTCTCCTCATGAACGACCGGGTGCAGGCGGCGCAGGCGGAAGCCCTGCGCCGCTACCGGCGTGAGGGCCGGCAGCTCAACCCGCTGCGCTGGTGGGTCGTCGCCATCGTCGTGGTCGTCGCGCTGACGTCCAAGCCCGCGATCGGGCTGTCCGGACGGCACCTGGGCCTGGCGATCAGCCTCGTCGTCTTCGCGGTCGAGATGCTCGGCTGGCCGCTGCTTCGCCCGCGCTTCCCGGACCTCCTCGCCGCGCGCGTCGGCGAGCTCGCGGTCTTCGGCGCGAGCGCGGTCGCGATCGTCGTGTGCCAGCCCACCGGGCTCGCGGGCCTGCCCAGCAGCGCCGTCGTGTTCGTCGCCGGGGTCGCGCTGGCCCCGCCCTTCGCCGCCGCCGTCGGCGCGGCGGTCACCGCCGGCGTCGTCGTCGCGCTCGCCACGACCACCCGGGCCGGCGCCGCCGACATCGCCTCTTCGGCGCTCCTGTGCGCGGTGCTCGGCGTCACCGGCGCCTTGCTGCGGCGCTACCGGCTCACCCAGGAGCGCACCGAACTGCTCCTCGCCCAGCTCGAGGAGGCCCGCGATGACCAGGCCCGGGCGGCCGCGGCGCAGGAGCGCGCCAGCATCGCCCGCGACCTGCACGACGTCCTGGCCCACTCACTGTCCGGGCTGTCGATCCAGCTCGAGATGGTGCGCAAGCTCGCCAGCAAGACGGAAGCACCGCCCGAGCTGCGCGCCGCCATCGACGACGCGGCCGGCCTGGCCAAGCAGGGCCTGGCCGGAGCGCGGGACGCCGTCGGCGCGCTCCGCCGCGACAACCGGCTCGGCGTGGACCAGCTCGGTGAGCTCGTCGAGCACTTCCGCCGGGACTTCGGCCTCACGGTCGCCTACACCGTTTCAGGAACGGAACGGCCACTGCCTCCCGACCTCGGCCTGGCCTTGTACCGGGTGACCGGCGAGGCGCTCACCAACGTCGCGCGGCATGCCGTGGGCGCCAGCACCCACGTCGAGCTCTGCTACGACGCGCGGGCCGTCCGGCTCGCGGTGACCGACGACGGCGGCGAGCCGAGCGCGCTCGCGGCCGAGGGGAGCGGCTGGGGCCTGGCGGGCGTCCGCGAGCGGATCAAGCGGCTCGGCGGCGAGTTCACCGCCGGGCCTCCGGGACGCGCCGGGTCGGGATGGTCGGTCGTCGTGAGCGCGCCGGCATGACGCTGCGCGTGGTGGTCGCCGACGACCAGCGGGCCGTCCGCGACGGCCTGGCCATGCTCGTCGGGCTCTGCGACGGCATCGAGGTCGTCGGCACCGCGTCGGACGGGGCGGCCGCCGTCGCGCTGGTCGCCGAGCTCGCTCCCGACGTCGTGCTGATGGACCTGCGCATGCCGGAGCTGGACGGGGTGCAGGCCACCCGGCAGATCACCGGGAGCAGCGCCGCGCGGGTCGTCGTGCTCACCACGTATGCCGACGACGAGTCGGTCTTCCCCGCGCTTCGCGCCGGTGCGGCCGGCTACCTCACCAAGGACGCGAGCGCCGAGGAGATCGAGGCCGCCATCCGTGCCGTCCACCGCGGCCAGACGTGGCTGGACCCAGTGGTACAGGCGCGGTTGGTGAGCGCTCTTGGCGATGCCGTTCCGAATGAGTCAGCTCGCCCGCTGCCCGGCAGCCTGACCCCGCGCGAGGTCGAGGTGCTCACGCTCATCGGTGAGGGGCTGTCGAACCGGGAGATCGGCGAGCGGCTGGTGCTCGGCCAGGCGACGGTCAAGACGCACGTGAACCGTATCTTCGCCAAGACCGGCGTGCAGAGCCGGGCCCAGGCGGTGCGCTACGCGATAAGCAACGGCCTGGCCGGCTCGGGCACCGGCGCCTAGGAACGCCGCCCGCTGAGTTCGCTTGCATCCCACTACCGCCAGATGGTCGCGAGCCAGATCTCGACGCCGGCCAGGACCAGCAGGATGACGTTCAGCCAGATCACCTTGGCCTCGCCCCGGCGCAGGTGCAGGGAAATCCCGCCGACCTGGATCAGTACCAGCCCGACCGCGGCCGCGAGGGCCAGGACCGGTGCGATGCCGGTCAGCGGGGGCAGGATCAGCCCGATCGCTCCGAGCACCTCGAGCACCCCGATGGTTCGCACCAGCCTGAGCGGCACGGTGTCCACCCAGCCCATCATCGGCCGCAGCTGGTCGGGAGACCGCAGCACCTTGAGCCCACCGGAGTACAGGTAGAGCAGCGCCAGCAGCCCGGCGATGATCCAGTAAGCCACGGTCATAGCGCACGTCCCTTTAGTTACTCCTTGTAAGTAGCCTCATTGTCGATCAGAATTGGAAGGCTTACAAAAGGCACATCGGTGTG
>Ga0302326_10013407_pt1 | contig 17378 bp, 12 predicted proteins | sample Palsa_T0_3_FD_202264 | JGI IMG/M metagenome (GOLD analysis project Ga0302326, IMG submission 202264) | Peat permafrost microbial communities from Stordalen Mire near Abisko, Sweden - Palsa_T0_3 | ecosystem: Environmental > Terrestrial > Soil > Palsa > Peat permafrost | place: Sweden: Abisko... | reverse complement strand
CGCTGATCGCCCAGGCGTGCTGCATCGGCGACCGGCGCCCCTACAACACGGCGCTGATCGTCCTCGACGCCGACTTCGCGCCACCGTGGGCGGCCAAGCAGGGCATCGACGACTGCTCGCTCGAGTCCCTGGCCGGCGAGGAGCTCGTCAGGGCGGCGGTGAGCGAGGCCGTCGACGCGGCCAACACACAGCTGGCGCGCCCCGAACAGATCAAGAAGTTCACGATCGTCCCAGGAGATTGGCTCGCCAGCGGCGATGAGCTGACGCCCACGATGAAGCTCAAGCGCAAGCCCATCGCCGAGAAGTACGCCGTCGACATCGACGCGATGTATTCCTGAGGCCGTTCGCGCCGAAGCCCGGCGCGGTGCGGGCCGAGGCGTGCCCTCAGTCCATCGTCAGCGGGCCCTCGGCGGCGCCGCTGAGGAACTGATGCACGAACGGGTTGTCTGAGGAGAACATTTTCTCCGCGTCGCCGGCGTCCACGATCCGCCCTCTCCACAACAGCGCGATGTACTCGCCGATCCTGCGCGCGGAGGCGATGTCGTGGGTGACGACGATGTAGGTGCCTCCATGGATGGAGTGCATCTCCTGGATCAGCTCGCACAGCAACGCGGTGCGCACCGGGTCAAGGCCCGAGTCGGGCTCGTCGAAGATGACGACATCCGGCGACATCACGAGCGCCCTCGCGAACCCCGCGCGCTTGCGCATCCCTCCGGACAGCTGCGAGGGCAGATCGTCGATCGCCTCAGTCAGACCGACGTCGGCGAGGCGTTCTTTGACCAGCGTGGCGATCTGCGCCTCGGATCGACCGGTGTGCTGGCGCAGCGGGAACGCGACGTTGTCGAACACCGTCATCGACCCGAACAGCGCCCCGTCCTGGAACAGCACCCCGACTTTGCGCCGCAGCGCCAGGAGCTGGGGCATGGTCAGGGTCGGCACCGATTGCCCCTGCACGATCACATCGCCCGAGTCCGGGAACATCAGCCCGATGATGTGCTTGATCAGCACGCTCTTGCCCGTCCCGGAGGGGCCGAGCACGACGGTGATGGTTTCGGCCGGGAAGGCGACGTTCAGGCCATTCAGGACGGGCACCCCGCCCAGGCGCTTGTGCACATCCAGGCAGCGGATCGACCACTCGCGCTCGGCGGACTCGCCGACCAGGTCGAGCCCGCCGGAGTGGTACTGGTAGTCGTCGCTCGCGCCCGGCTCCTCAGTCATCCTTTGCCTCCGTAGGTGACCTGCGGGAACTGGCTTGTCTTGCCGTTGAACGTGAACAGACCCTGCTGGTTGCAGCCCGGAGCCGCCACGTCGTTGGGTGTGTTCGGCGCGTTGGCGATTTTGAACTGGAGGATCAGTTCGATCAGGCTCTGCGGAACCGCTTCGTTGGGCGGCCCGGTCACAGCCGGCGCGGAGTCTGCGCACGCGCTGTTGCTGAACACCTTCAGGCCGCCGTTGCCAAGAGAGTTGAAGGCACCGCCGGGCAGAACATAGGGGTTCGCTCGGTTCGTGCCCACGCGCGCAGGATAGACCGCAAGGCTTTCCGGGTTGAAGGCGAGCATCGTGCGCAGGTAGTGCTCGGTGGGACCCTGGCCGCCGGTGCTGGCGTTGCCGCCGTGAGCCTCGGTTGCGGCGGTGAGGTTGGCGAAGAAGGCCTGCACTTCCGGTACGTATTCGCCGAGCGACTGCAGGAACGGGTCGAGGTTGTGCAGGACCGGCCTGAGGTTTTCGAGCACCGGGACCGTCAGGTTGAAGACCTTCGAGCTTTCCGGCAGGCCCCGCTTGGCGGCCTCGGTCAGCGGCCCCACGGACGTCAGGAAGTTGTTGAACTGCGGCGCGAACGGCTTGGCGGTCTGGAGCAGGCGCGTGAGCTGGCGCTCGACGGGCTTGACTTCGTCGAGATAGGGGTTCGATACGACCGCGAAGGCGTCGAGCGTCTTCAGCGCGACGGTCGACTGATGCTCGAATTCCGGCAGCACTTCCCAGGTTTCGGCCCACTCCTTGCTCGCTTCGGCCGCCGCGTGGAAGGTGTGTTCGCCGTTCACGATCAGCCCTTCCATCTGGTGGTCACGTCCGGCGAGCGCGTTGAAGACCACGCCCGTGTTGTGCACCAGCGCCCGTACGGCCCCTTCCTGGGAGGCGAGGATCGTGACGAGCTGGTTGGCGTGTTCGACGAACGGTTCGAATTCGGCGAGCGAGGCGTTGAGCTGTTCCCCGCGACCGGCGACGGCCGCGGCCTGGTACTGCATCCACGCCTGGAAGTTGCTGCGCGTGGTCTTGTTCAGCAGCGAGAGGATGTCGTCGAACGTCACGTTCGGCTCGATCTGCGTGCTCGCGAGCTGGGCGCCGTCGTGCAGATACGGGCCTGTCCGTCCCTGCGGGATCAGCTGAATGTAGGTCTCGCCGAGCAGCGTCTTCTGGCGCAGGATCGCCTTGGTGTTAGCGCGGATCGGCGCGTACTGGCTGGCGAGTTCAAGCGTCGCGTGAGTCCTCCCGTCCTTGCCGAGCTTCAGCGAGACGACATGGCCGACGTCAACTCCGCTGATCTTCACGTCGGACTCATCTGCGAGCGAGAGCGTCCGCGGGAAGGCCACCGTCATTTGATAGCCGGTCGGCTTGAACGGTACGGGACCGCCGAACGACTCCCACAGGAAAAGCAGCAGCCCGAAGCAGCTCAGCGAGAACAGCACGATCACGAGCAGGTTTCCGAGTGTGGGGGCGCGCTTCTGCATGCTTCAGGCACCTTCCCTCGAAGCGTGTGCCAGCCCGTGGGGCGTGCGACCGAACACGCTGCTGGCCAGGCCCGAGAACAGGCCGCCGGTCGGCGCCTTGGGGCCGAATTGCGCACTGGCAGCTTTGCCGCCGGCGGCTTTGTTGATGCCCTCGCTGACGCACTCGGCTTCACCGGGCGGGTTCAGCAGGCCGATCAGCAGGTTCACCGTGGGGTTGATTTCGCCCGCGCCTTTGAGCAACGGCGCGACTTTGCAGTTGAGGTAGGTCACGCTGCGACCGAGCGCCCCATGCGCAGCGGCGGTGCTGAGCACGCTGTTCAGATCGTGGTTGTCCCAGTCAAGGAAGAACAGGAAGCCAGCCTGCTTGGCGCCGGGATTGAAGGCGAGCTCGTTGAAGAATTCGTTGAGCACGGAGAAGCTGCTCGTGAGTTTCGGGAACGCTTCGGAGAGCTGCACGGTGTCGGGCTTGAGTTCCTTCACAACGGGCTCGATTTCGCGCGCGAACGGCCGGATCTGGTTCTTGAAGATCGGGGTGGTCGCGATCGAGAGCTGGCGTGTGGCTTCGTTCGCGGGGCCGAGCGCCTTCGCGAACGGCTTCAGCTTGTGCAAAGTCGGGCCGAGCACATTGGCGGCGATGGCGAGCTTGCCGAGGCCTTTCCTGGTCTTGGCCAGCGCGCCGGGCAGCAGGTTCAGGAGGCTCTCGACGTTCTTTTCCTGCTTGGCGAACACGGCGAAGACCGCGTTGGAGGCGTCGACGAGCTGTGCCAGCTGCGTGTCCTTGTCGCCCAGCGCTTCGATGACCAGGCGGAAGTTGTGGATCGAGCGTGCGGTGTTCTCGTGGCGGATTTCTAGCTGTTCGCCGATCTCCGTGATGTCGCGAGCGGTTGGGTCAAAGCGCTTGAGCGTGGCCGAGAACGCCTTGCCGTTTTCCTTGAACCCTTCGCCGGCGCCCGCGAGCAGCTCCTGCAGGTAGGCGCGCGTTTCGGTATCGAGCCCGGCCAGGAATTCGTCGAAGTCGATGTTCGGGGCGGTCTGCGAGATCGGCAGGGTGCCGCCGCTGGGCAGCTTTCCGGCGACCGGCGTGCCGGGATCGACCTCCACCGTCAGGTCCTGCAGCGAGGTCTTCGGGCGCATCAGCAGCGTGGCGTTGCGATAGATCCGCGCGTATTTCGGAACCAGGCGCATGGTCACGACCGCGATGCCTTCGTGCAGGTCCACGGTGGCCACTTCTCCGACCTTCGCACCGGCAATCGTCACGGCCTGACCCTGCCCGGGGGTCAGCGCCTGGGCCGTCTGCAGATCGGCCTTCAGCGTGTAGTAGTTCTTGCCCAGCACCGGAAACCAGCCCGGCAGGTCGATGTTCTCGTGCGAGAGGATGTAGCCGCCGACGAGCACAGCGATCACGATCATCGTGACGACGGCGATGAACGACGAGCGGTAGCGCTCGATCTGATCGCGAACGCCGAGGCCACCCTCGTGGGAGTCGGTGGGAGCCATCAGCCAGTGCCGTCCGCGGGCCCCTGGGAGAGTGGGCCGTTGAAGTTGGGGAGCGCCTGCTTGTAGCAGGGCGCCTTCGGGTTATAAGGAGGCTCGACCGATGGGTAGGCCGGTCGCGTGCCGAGCGGCGGCAGTGAGGATTTACCCAGCAGCCGCACGCCCTGGAGGTTGGTGTTGAGGATCGACACCGGTGCCGAGCGCAGCGTCTGGCCGGAGCTCGAGAGTAGGAACTGCGCCATCGAACCGTTGCCGTCGAAGCTCTGCCCGATCGAGTTCAGGCCCACGAGCGAGTACCAGAACTCCTTGTAGTCTTCCACGCCCGAGGTGCTGTTCCCATCCTGGATCCTGGTGTTGCCCGCCGGGAATATGTCGTTCGTCTGGCATTTGTTCAGCAGGTTCGCTTCGTTGTAGAGCGGGGTCTGTTCGGCGTTGATCTTGGCCAGCACCGGCGCCGCTTCCACCAGCCCTTCGGAGACCCCTCCGAGTTCTTCGGGTCCCACCGACGCCTTGACCTGTTCGATCCACGGGATCGTGGCGGCGATCATGGCGTTCGTGTTTTTGACACCCGGCAGGATGTCGAGTGCGAATTCTCGCGTCGGCGGCAGGGCGGCGCCGAGGGCGACGAAGCCACGATCGATCGCGAACAGCGAGCTCGGCAGCTCGCTGATGGTCTGGTGCAGGGCCGCGGATTCGGTGGCGAACGAGCGGAAGAAGGCGTTGAAGTTGACGATCAGTTCGCCGAGCTGCTGCTCGTGGACGTTGAGAGCCGCGGTCACCTTGCCGATCGACAGCACCAGTTTCGAGAGGTCGTGGGGCACGGTTCCGGAGATCGCCTGGTTCAGGACCGCGGTGGCGCGCAGCGAGGACGGACCGCGCTGGTAGGCCTTGTTGAGCGCCTGCGCGCCGTTCAGGCCCTGCACTTCTGGGTCCTGTTCGGCGTTTTCGGCGGCGTCGGGCTTGCGCGTGAAGCCGTCGCCGAAGCCGATCAGGAAGTTCTGCAGGTTGGCCCGCGTGTCGGTGTTCAGCGTGTCCAGCACCTGGTCGAGCTGGACCGGGTCGGCTGTCTGCGTGATCGGCAGGGTGGCCCCGGAGTGGAGCACCTTCGCCGACGGGCTCCCCGGCTGCAGTTCGGCGAACCAGTTGCCTTCCAGGAAGGTGCGTGGACGGATCTTCACCGTCGCGTCGGAGTGGATTGGCAGTCCGCCCGGGGTTATTTCCATCGTGATCACACCCGCGTTGCCCTCGCGCGAAACGGCGGTGACCTTGCCGACGTCGACGCCCGCGATCCGCACCGGCGAGGAGGGCCTGACGTCGAGGGCACTGGAGAAGACCGCCTTCAGGCGGAAGTCATGTTTGAACGGGATGCGCTTGGTGAAGCCGAAGAACACGACGATCGCGATGATCAGGAGCACCAGGGCTCCCACCCGTGTGGGGTTCGATCGTCCGAGCTCGACGACCGGCGTCCGGTCATAGCGGCGCCAGAAGCTCGGCGCTTTCATCAGCTCTTCGCCTTCGCCGGCGCCGCGCTGGCCTTGGACGCGGTGCTCTTGGCCGGAGTGGTCGGCAGACCGAGGTCCTTGAGCGTTTCGGCCGGGTATTTTTCGCTGAACAGGTTCTGTTCGCGCGTCGTTATTTCGTGAGTGGTGCCTGTCACGCCCGGGACGTTGCCGAGCACCGCCTTGCCCTGGATGTAGTTCTCGTTGCCCGCTTCGCAGTTCCCCGCCGGCTGTCCGGGGCCGGTGACGAACGGATACGGGTTGTAGTGAAGGTGGTTGTTGTCGACGATCGCGGTGCTGCCGAACTTGTGTTCGATCGAGGGGCCGTTGGCGGGCCGCGTGGCGGGGTAGCCCTCGTTGTTGTAGCCGTTGGGAGACAGCACGAGGGCCGCTCGCGTGAGCGTGCCGACGCCGATGTTCTCGGAGGTCAGGCTCGCCAGGTTGCGGAAGGCGAGGGTGAAGTAGTTGCAGTTGATCTGCTCCGGCGCGAGGCCGGCCAGCAACGGATTGCCGATCTGCAGCGTCTGCGTGAAGTCTTCAAGCCCTGAGATCACGACAGGGTTCTCGCCGAAGTTCTTGAGCGCTTCTGAGGCGGAGGCCAGCTGCTGGTTCAGCGCGGTCGCGGCACGCAGGTTGACGGCGCCCACGGTGACCGCGTGGGCGAGCGGCGGGGCGACGTTGATGAGCAGCGCCGCGCTCGGGCGCAGCAGCCGCATGAATTCCGTGCTCTTTTCCTGGTTCGAGGCCTGGAACGGAAGCGAGTAGATGGCCTCTTCAAGCGATGGCGGTCCGCCCACCGTCGCCTTTTCGAGCGAGGGCGCGACGCCCGCCCAGGCTTTGAAGAACGCGTCCAGATCCTGATACCAGCGAGCGTTGGCTTCGGCCACCGGCGCCGTCTGGGAGGCGACGCGATCCAATGCTCTGAACAGCTCACCCAGACCGGTCTGCGGCGCGGCGAGGTTGTGCAATACCGGGATCGCGTTCGTCACGAGCGGGCGCAGCGTGGCAATCGTGTTGTTCAGCCCCGCCCCGCGCCCGGCGAGCGCGCCACCGAATTCGGCGCTGTTGATCTGGCTGGCCTTCCGCGTCGGAGCGTCGAACATGTTGAACAGTTCTTCGATATTCACCGGTTCGCGCACCTGGCTGACCGGAATCGTCTGCCCCGCCTTCAGCGTCCGCTTGGACGTGCCCTTTTCGAGCGCCAGGTACTTCAGGCCGATGGTCGAGACCGACTGCACGCTGGCGGTGGTGTCGGCGGGAAGCGGTTCGAGTTTCTTTTCGAGCTTGAGGGTCGAGACGACGGTGATCTGTCCGGTCTTGGGATTCTGCTCGGCCTTCTGACCTTCGATGATGCCCACGCGCGTGCCGGCCATGCGGACTTCGTTGGACGCCTGCAGCCCCGAGGTCGTCGGCAGGATCACGTGGATTTTGTAGGTGGGTACGAACGGCAGCCCGTTGTTCGCGTTGTAGGACAGGTACACGGCGACCACCACGATCAGCGTGGTGACCGCTCCGATCAGCAGGGGACTGCTTGCAAGGGATCCACTGCGGCGCCTGTTCACGGCGTCTCCGAGGGATCGCAGCTGAGCAGTTCACCGTCGGTGAAGGGCGAGGACCCGTCGGCCGCCGGTTGCGTGGCGGCGCCCGGGCAGCGACGCAGCTGACCGCTCTTCAGCGCCGCCAGTCCCTGCTGCGGACTGGCCGCCGGGGTCAGCGTGTTGTTGGCGCCGAGCGTGAAGTCCGGGAACACCGGCGCGATATGCGCGTAATGGCCGTTCGCGTCGTAATAGCCGGTGGCTTGACCGAAGGTGCGCAGGGTGCCCTCGAGGTCAGGCGTGTAGGGACCGAATACGGCCGTGATCGGAACCGATTCCTTCAACGCGGTGACAGTGCTCGGTGAGGCCGTCGTCAGCGCCTTGGCAAGAGCCGGCAGCGCGTTGGCCCAATCGGTGAGGTCGTTGGCCGGACCCGGCTTGCTGAAGGCCACGCTGAAGTTGTGCACCGACGGTTCGGCGGTGGCGAGCAGCGAGGTCAGGCGCGGGAAGAACTTCTCGAGCGGTTGGGTCGTCGGCTTGGATGCTTCAACCAGCTGCGTCAGGGCGGCGAACGCTGAGGGCACCTCTGCGAACGTCTTATTGCCCGCGCGCAGCGCGACGGGCAGCTCCTTCAGGCCACGGGCGAGCTGTTCCTGCTTAGAGCCGATCGCCTGGAAGGTCGTGTCGGCGTTCCCGATCAGGTCGGTGAGCTGTTCCGAGCGCGCGCCGATCGTCGTGACGGCCTTGGCCGTTTCCACGAGGAAGCTCGTGAACACCGGCTGGTCGCGAATGAGTTCTGAGAAGAAGTGATCGGTTGCGGCCAGCGCTGCCGGTGTGTATTCGGCCGAGATGCCATACGCCCGACTCGCCCCGGCGTACTGTTCGGCGAAGCCCTGGATCACCTGTTGCAACCCAACCCGCGTCTTCGGGTTCAGCGTGTTGAACAACTCGTCCAGATCGACGACTTCCTTGGTCGCCGATGCCGGCAGCGTTGCGCCCGCCGGCAGCGCGGGCGCGCTGTTGGGACCGGGCGAAAGAGCGATGTAGCGGTTCGCGACTGTCGCCAGCGACGGCACCCTGACCTGGGCCACCGTGCCCTGGTGAAGCGGCGTGAGCGACGAGTTGACGTGGATGGTCACCCTCGCCGTGTAGTTGTGGGTCAGCACGATATTCGTGACGGTTCCGACCGGTACGCCACCGACCTGCACCTGGTCGCCTCTGACGAGCTGGCCGGCTTCGGCGAAGATCAGCTGATACGTGGCGCCGCCTCCGCCCGCGAACACCAGGTAGGCGACGATCAGCACGACCGCTCCGAGCGCGCTGAAGGCGACCACGCGCCCAGTCCGGGATCCCCGCGAGCGCCGCGATGGCGGGGGGGGAGCAGCGCCAGGTGGGGGTGCGGGGGCCGGCGGTCTGGGGGGGCTAGCCGTTGCCATGCGCTTCTCCGCTGCTGCTCGTGCCTGCGCTCGGCCTGTCGGGAATCGCCGCCGGCGAGGGCCCGCTCGTGACCGTCGGGTCGGGGATTTCGCCGAGGCGTGTGACGAGCTTGGTCCACTCGCCGGCAGTCAGTGCCGAGTCGAACAGGCCGGCGGCATGCGCGACACCGGTCGGCAAGGCGAAGCTGACGTGGATGGCGCGGGTGTTCGGCTTGGCGAGCGTATTGGTCGCGCCGGGGATGCTCATCAGGCTGACGATCTGCTGGGGCCTCGCGATGCCCTCGAGCTTCAACAGCCTGCGAACGACGATATCTGTGATCGAGCCCCGGCCTGCGTGACCGGCGACGGGAATGCCGTTGACCGCGGTTATGTTCACGGCCTGCTGGCTTGAGCTCGCGCCCACGTTGCCTTCGACGTCGGCGACCGAGGCGCCGCTGCAGCGCAGCCCGGACACGGTCGGCTTCAGAGCGGACACCGACAGGAACTCGAGCGTGGCCAGCACGCGCTTGTCGACCCCGCCTGCCTGGATGTCCTGGCGTCCGCACTTGGCGAGGTGGATGCCCGGGTCCTGCAGCACCTCCGTCTCAAGCTGCTGCTTGGACTCGAGCAGCACCTGGCCGACGGTCGGAGACGTGGCAATGAACGGGTTCTCACCCTTGGCTCTGAAGATCGACGTGTTCTCGAGCGCCACCCAGCCATCGAGGATCGGCTTGGGATCGATCAGCGGCGCCTGCGACCCGGCAGGGCGGATCTGGAAGAGCATGTGCGGCCCGCTCGCCTGCGCGCCGCTGGCCGGCGCTGCGCTTGCGTCGGTTCCGATGTGGCCGAGCACCGTTCCGGCGATCACCTGCACGCCCGGCCGCAGGCGGTGCAGGTAGACGTCGTCCGCGCCTTCCCTGAAAACCCTCACATTCGACGGTGGTGTCGACGGCTGGGCCGGTTTCGCGGCCGGGGTCGCCGGCGAGGACCCGAATGCGGGGGCCGATTCCAGCGGAGCTGCGGCACCCAGAGCAAGACCGTAGAGGTCCGCGCCTTCAGACACCGGAGAGCGCGGTTGCGCACCCGCCGTGGCCGGGCCGCTCGGAGCCGGTTCGCCGGCGCCGCCCGGCTGATTGACCTTCGTCGCTGCCGGCTTTTGATCTCGAGGCACTAGCACCGGATACAGCGCGGCCACGTCGGCGAGCTGCGCGTAGGTGTAGGTGTTGCCGTAGACGTCGCGCAGCGAGATGAATCGTCCCAGCGTGGGTGAGTCGCCGATCTGAATGATTTCGCCGTCCTGCACGGCGATCACCGGCGCGCCCGCCTGCGCGTAGATCGTCGTGCCGACGAGTGTCTTGGGCGGACCCGATCCGCCGGCCGGAGCCGTCGGGAAGCCGTCCGCGAAGTGGGCCGTCGCGTGCACCGGGAAGCGCGCTTCGGTGAGCCCTGTGATGGCGTCCAGCAGCCCCGCCGGGGAGCCCCCGAGCAGCTGCGCGCGCAGCATCACTGTGTCGACGTAGGCCTGTGAGTGGTTGTAGGAGTAGACGGCCGCCCTGACGTTCGTGTCACCGCCGGCCGCCCGCAGGTACCTGGCAGCGGCGAAGATCGCGTCGGCGGGGTTGTACGGGTCCTTGAAGCCGTCGCCGTTGGCATCCACCCCGTACTGCACCCACTCGGCGGGTAGGAACTGCATCCATCCCTCCGCGCCCGCGCTCGAGACGCTCAGATCACGGCCATAGTCCGTCTCCACCTCGTTGATCGCAGCGAGCACCTGCCACGGGATGCCATAGGCCGTGCCCGCCGCCTGGTAGATCGGCAGCAGGAACGGCGGGATTCGGAAGCTTTCGATGAAGAAGCTGGGCACACCTGAGATCGAGGATTCGAGATCGAGCGGCAGGGAAGGCGTGAGCGTCGAGGGCGACGGAGCGGCGTGACCGGCGCGAACGCTTTCCGAAGTGGAGCTCCCGGTCGCGCCCGTTTCGCCGGTCGCCCCGGTTGGGCCCTTGGCGGCCGCGCCGCCGCCGCCCGACTTCCCTGAAGCTGAGGTTGAGCCTGAGATATGTCCCGCGCTGCTCCCCTGCGAGTGCGCGCCCTGGACCTGTGGGGTTGCGGCGATGACCGGCGCACTTGCGGAGGGCGACGCAGGTGCGGGCGCAGGCGCTGGTGCGGGCGCGGCTTCGCCGGTCGAGGCCGCGGGTGGGACGGAGGCTTCAGGCGCGGGCGTGGAGACCGTCGTTTCAGCGGGCGGGGTGCTCGTAGTTTCGCTGCCCGGTTCAGCGGCGAAACTCACCGCCGGCGCGGCCAGCGCGAGCATCGCCAACGCGCAGAGCAGCAGACGGATGAGCAATAGTCGCGTCCTCATCGCATGCACTCAGTTTCCGAGGAGGTAGTTGAGGAGCATCCCGCCGGCTTCTGAACCTTCAGCCGAGGGCGAATAGTAGGTGGTGCCGCCGCTGGAGCCTCCCACCGGATGGGCAGCTTCTGAGCCAGTCGTGTTCGACGTCGGCGAAACCGCCGTGGATCCCGAGCCCGCGTTTGAGACCGAGTCGGCGCCCGGCGCCGACACCGAGCCGGGATATTTGGCGATTGCCTGCGCAGGTGTCGCGCCTTTGATGACGGCGAGGGTCCGCGCCATCAGAACACTCGTGGTACTCGGGCTCCCGACGGAGCTGGCGGACGCTTCAGAACCGGCCGAGGATGCCAACTGCGCGCTGCATCCGGCCGAGGGAGTGATGGCGTAGGTCTGGCAGATGGTGGCGAGTCCCTCCGTGCGCAGGAAGTGCCCGAGCGAGTCATAGCCGTTGGCGGCTCCAGCGCCGAGGAATGTGAAGTCCAGGATGCGCTCGAGTCCGCCGGTGCTGCGAAGGCTGGTGAGCAGCCCGGAGAAGTTTGTCGTGAACGGCAGCGCGGCGGCGCCGAAGCCGCGCAGCGTCGTGAGCAGCGGCTTCACCGCCACGATCGCCGGCCCGGACTGATGCGCGGTCTTGCCGAGGCTCGTGTAGAAGCTTTCAGAGCTCTTGGAGAATGCGGGGAGCTGCGTAAAGGCCTGGTTGATCGCGGGCGCGGCGGTGCCGAGGTCGGTGAACACGGGCGTCGTTTCGTCTGCGAAGCGGGCGAGGCGTTCCATCGAGGGCCCGAGCTGACGCAGGAACGGAGGGAACAGGATCAGGTTCTTTTCGATCGCGCCGAGGTGACGGGCGCTCGCCTGCGCGACGGTGTTGCTCTGCGCGAAGTAGTCGGCGAACTGCTTGCGAACTGCGGCCAGCGGGGCCAGCGCCTCGTCGGAGTCGACCGACAGTTTGGCCAGCACGTGGTTCTCGCCGGCGAGGATCGCGAGGACCTTGTCGAGTTCCTGCAGCGCCGGGTTGGCGCGGCGGATGACGGCGTTCAGATCGCTCCCGCGCCCGGCCAGGCCGACACCGAGTTCGTTGAGGATGATCGTAAGCCGCTGGCGCTCGGGCAGGCGATTGATGTCCGTCAGCAGGTCGGGGTCGACCGGGCTGTGGGTGTTGGTCACGGGCAGCAGCTTCTCGCCGGAGCCTTCGTGCCCTGGCGGGATCGTGGGCAGCGGCGGCGGTAGCGGAGTGCCTTCGACGCGCGGCTGGGTGGGCAGGCAGTCGACGAACTTCTCGCCGAGGAGCGCCTGGGGGCGGATCGTGCAGGTGGCATCGGCGCGGAAGTCCGAGAAGCCGGGGTTGTTGATGTTGAAGACGACGGCGGCCTGGGCTTTGGGCGTCGGGGTCACCGACTTGACCTTCCCGACCACCACCCCGTCGATCTTGACGTTCTCGCCGGGAATCGCGTTGGCGGCGTCGTCGAAGATCGCGCGCACCGTGTAGCTGCCGCCCCCGCCCCCGGCCGAGGTGGCGAGGAGCACGACCGCGACGAGACAGGCGGCGCCTGCGGCCCCAGCCGCGACCCTCCTAGCCCCAACCGACTTCTTGCTCACCCCTCGGTCCCTTCCTGACGGTCAAAAGGATGCGGGCGGACCCATCTGGTTCGATGGGTCCGCCCGCCGGGCGACTCGATCCGATGTGGATTGAGTCGCTCGTCCCACTTTGCTCCGCCTGAGTTTACGCCCTCAGGGGGATGGGGACGCCGCTAGCCGTTCCGTTACTTCCTGGGGCAAGGCGCTTTGTAGACGGCGCTCGCTGTCTCCGGTGTGGCTTCGTTGCCGTTTTCCGCGAACGTGATTTCCGCCTTGATCGGGAAGCCGCCTGCCGGGCACTTCTTCGGAAGCGTGCCGTAGTAGGTCGTCTTGCCGCCCTTCTTGTATGCGGCACCGGCGTACACGACGATTTTTTCGGTCGAGGCGTCGGCTGCACCGGGCAGCGTTTCAATCAGCGGGACCTTCGTGAACAGCGCCGGGCCGAAGCCGCCGCTGCTGGAGGTCGTGGTGTGGCTCGAGGAGAGGAATTCAAGCAGCGTCGGCGTGACGCCCTTGGTGAAGAACTCGAGGCCGCCACCGGGAGCGAAGAAGCCCTGAATCCTTGCTTTCTCTTCTGGCGGCGGGCCGTTGCCGATCTTGACGACGCCCAGCCCGTAGCTTTCGTTGGCCAGGATTTCGTGCGCAGCGTTTTCGCCGATGGGCTGCGGTTTGGAGACCGGGAACGTGAGCAGTGAGCTCTTCGGGCACGCGGCGGTGCCGATGGCCGGTTCTCCGATTTCCTTCAGCGCGGTCGGCGAGCAGGTCGCGAACCCCTGCGGGTGCAGCTTGCTGCCGCTTGGGAAGAGGACGTTGACGCCGATGATCGGCGGCGGGTGGCCTTCGTCGTATTCGGTGCCTTTGATGTTGAATTCGGTTTTCAGGGCGGCGCCTGCACCGAGGATGTTGCCGGTGTGCGGGTAGCCCGGAATCGGGATGGCCACCGCTTTGAAGGTGATCGTGGGCGTCGCCGAGGCAACGGCCGGTAGGCCCATTACGGCAAGGCCGAGCAAGGCAAGACAGGTGGATGCTCTGCGCATCAGAATTCTCTCCTCTGCTTGATGGACAGGTCCGCCTCGATCCGGGTAAGTCCGGAATCCATGCCGGTCCGGCGATATCGAGATCCCACGCCAGGAGGCACGGGAACAATGGCGACTCTAATGCGCCACCCTATAGCTTCGCGACGGATCATTGCAACCCGATAAACCGGGCCGAGGCCCAAAGTTGCGCACGACCGTCGGCCCGCCGGCCGGAGCGGGCGACACCGCAGGGGGTTCAACCCGGCGGCCTCGCCTGCCCTCAGCCTCTTACCATCAGTCTCAATCAGAGGGTTAGACTGTGCTCCGGGCCTCTACTTTCTGGGACATGGCGCCTTGTAGGTGGCGCTCACCTTCACGGGTGTGGCTTCGTTTCCGTTTTCCGCGAATGTCAGTTCCGCCTTCAACGGAAAGCCTCCCTTCGGGCACTTCTTGGGAAGGGTGCCGTAATAGGTTGTCTTCTTGCCCTTCTTGAACGCGGCGCCGGCGTAGACGACGATCTTTTCCACGGAGGCGTCGGCGGCCCCGGGCAACGTTTCAATCAGTGGCACCTTGGTGTCCAGGCTTGGGCCGAAGCCGCCGCCGCTGGTGCTCGTGGTGTGGCTCGGGGAAATGAATTCAAGCAGCGTAGGCGTGACGCCCTTCGTGAAGAACTCAAGGCCACCGCCGGGCGCGAAGAACCCCTGCACCCGTGTTTTCTCTTCCGGTGGCGGGCCGTTGCCGATCTTGACGACGCCCAGCCCATAGCTTTCGTTGGCCAGGATTTCGTGCGCGGCGTTTTCGCCGATCGGCTGCGGTTTTGAGACCGGGAACGTGAGCAGCGACTTCTTCGGACACGCGGCGGTACCGATGGCCGGTTCTCCGATTTCCCTCAGCGCGGTCGGCGAGCAGGTCGCAAACCCCTGCGGATGAAGCTTCGAGCCCGTCGGAAAGAGGACGTTGACGCCGATCAGCGGCGGCGGATGGCCTTCGTCGTATTCGGTGCCTTTGATGTTGAATTCGGTTTTCAGGGCCGCGCCCGCGCCGAGAATGTTGCCCGTGTGCGGGAAGCCCGGAATCGGGATGGCCACCGCTTTGAAGGTGACGGTGGGCGCGGCGGAAGCGGCGGCCGGCAGGGCGAGAAGGGCAAGGCCTAGGGCAGTGCCCAGACAGGTGGATGTTCTACGCATGAGATCCTCTCTCTGCTTGGTGGAGTCCGGGGAGCTGCACGCTTGCGCTTCTCGGCGGATGGCTACAAGCTCATCAACCTCATCAACCCGCGAGCGGGCCGCAAAGTTGCGCGTAAGCCAGTCCCTAACTCTGTAGTTGAGGGTTAGTATCTTATTCGCCGGACAGCTCGAGCTCTTCGCTGGCGAAGTGCGCGCCGACCGGCTCGAGAATCACCTGGCGCGGCCCCTCCTCGACTCTTCCGGCGACGAGCGCCGTCAGGCCCAGAGCCTGGGCGCGACGCACGATCTCCTCGCCGTCGCCGGCGCCGCAGTAGAGGGCGTAGCCCGATCCCATGTTGAACGTCGTGTAGGCGGCATGGGCGTCGAGTCCTGCGTGAGCAACCAGGAAGCTCAGCACCTCGGGCACCTCGGGCAGCCGCTCGATGCGGTACGTGAGCGCCCTGGGCGGGCGCATCAGCTTGAGCAGGCCGTGGCCGGTCACGTGGCTCACATACGTCAGCTCCGGCCCGTCCCGCAGGAGCTCTGCGATCAGCGGGACGTACATGACCGACGGCTGCAAGAGGGCCTCGCCCAGCGTGACGCCGCTCGCCAGCGAGGTCGCGTAGCCCTCGGGCAGGCGCCCGGCCAGCAGCCGCGCGAGCGACGCTCCGTTGGCGTGCAGGCCGCTGGAGGCCACGAGCACGATCTCATCGCCCGGTTTCAGCGCCTCGCCGAGGATCGGCGAGTGGCCCTCGGGCACAACGCCGACGGCAGCACCCGCAAGCTCTATGTCCCGCTCGTCGAGCAGCCCCGGCAGCGACGGCGACTCCCCTCCTCCCCACGTGCAACTCGCGTCCTCGCATCCCCTGCGCCACCCCTCCATCAGAGCTGCTGCGCGCGCGGGCTCGCCGTACCAGTCCGAGGCGCCGGTGGCGAAGTACGCGTTGACGACCAGCGGCAGCGCGCCGACGCAGCAGAGGTCGTTGAGGATCGCGGCGACCGTGTCATAGGCGACGTCGGCGAAGCGGTTGAGCCCCTGATCCTCGAGCACCTGGCGCGCCACCACCGACTTCGTGCCCAGCCCCTCGACCACGAACGCGAACGCACGGTGGTCGAGCTCGAACACGAACGCCGGCTCACCCCGCGAGGAGTCAAGCGCGCGTCCGCCTGCAGCCGCGAGCAGCGCGGAGGTCGACAGGGCGTTGGACATCGCCAGGCGCTTGGCCGCGTCGAGGGCGTTGTAGTCCACGCCCGCGGCGCGGTAGCTGGCACTTTCCTGGCTCATCGGCAATGATCCTAAGCACATTGCCACGAGCGGGAGGAATCGATGGACTTCGAGCCGAGCCAGCGCTGTTCTGAGTTCAAGGAGCGCCTGACGGCGTTCATGGACGAGCACGTCTATCCGGCGGAGGAGGTGTATCAGCGCCAGCTCAAGGACGCGGGCGACGCCCACGCCCAGCCGCCGATCATGGACGAGCTGAAGACGCACGCGCACGCGGCGGGGCTGTGGAACATGTTTCTCCCCGATGCGTCGCTCGGCGCGGGGCTGTCCAACAGCGACTACGCGCCGCTCGCGGAGATCCTCGGGCGCTCGCACATAGCTTCAGAGGCCTGCAACTGCTCCGCGCCCGACACCGGCAACATGGAGGTGCTCTACCAGTTCGCCACACCCGAGCAGAAGGACCGCTGGCTGACGCCGTTGCTGGATGGCGAGATCCGCTCGGCGTTCGGCATGACAGAGCCCGACGTCGCCTCCTCTGATGCCACGAACATCGCGCTTCGCATCGAGCGCGACGGCGATGAGTACGTGCTCAACGGGCGCAAGTGGTGGACCTCAAACGCCTACCACCCCAACTGCCGCGTGCTGATCGTGATGGGCAAGACGAACGTCGACGGGCCGCGCCACAAACAGCAGAGCCAGATCCTCGTGCCGCTCGACACTCCGGGCGTGACCCGCGTGCGCAACGTCCCCGTGTTCGGCTACCTCGACCACGAGGGCCATGCGGAAATGCTGTTCGAGGACGTGCGCGTTCCCGCCTCGAATCTGATCGCCGGTGAGGGCGATGGCTTCATGATCGCCCAGGCGCGTCTCGGCCCCGGGCGCATCCACCACTGCATGCGTGCGATCGGCGCCGCCGAGCGGGCGCTCGAGGCGATGTGCGCGCGGGCGGTATCGCGCGTCACCTTCGGCCAGCCGCTGGCCGCGCGCGCGAACATCCAGGACTGGATCGCCGAGTCGCGCATCGAAATCGAAATGGCGCGCCTGCTCACGCTCAAGGCCGCCTGGCTGATGGATACCGTCGGCAACCGCCACGCCCGCACGGAGATCGCCGCGATCAAGGTCGCGGCGCCGAACGTCGCGCTGAAGGTGGTGGACCGTGCGATCCAGGTCCACGGGGGTGCCGGGGTCTCCGATGACTTCCATCTCGCCTCGACCTACGCGCACCTGCGCACGCTTCGCCTCGCCGACGGCCCAGATGAGGTCCACAAGCTCTCGATCGCGCGCCGCGAGCTAGCGCCGTACATGCCGCGTGAGGAGTAGCCGCGGGCGAGCACCCGAGCGCCCGTCGCCGCTACGCGGATTCCTCGCGCGTCA
>Ga0302326_10013406_pt1 | contig 17378 bp, 17 predicted proteins | sample Palsa_T0_3_FD_202264 | JGI IMG/M metagenome (GOLD analysis project Ga0302326, IMG submission 202264) | Peat permafrost microbial communities from Stordalen Mire near Abisko, Sweden - Palsa_T0_3 | ecosystem: Environmental > Terrestrial > Soil > Palsa > Peat permafrost | place: Sweden: Abisko... | reverse complement strand
AGGCTTCTGTCGGCATCATAGGGGAAATTATAGCGCTACAATTGCCGGCATGCCCGCGCCCAAAATCGTCAATATGTTTGCCGTGCCGTTCGCGTTCGGTGCGTACCCAGGGCATGTGGCGCTCAATGAGGCGCTGAAGCGCGTAGTGTTTTCCCTCGAGAAAGGCGGCTCCGCGGCGAATCCGCGGCCGCTTACCCAGCGCAACAAAGCCGTATTCGAAAGCCATTTCAATCTGTTTCGCGAGAGCGATCCGGCCATTCAGGAATTGAAGGCGTTCTGCTGGGACCAATTGCTGAACTTGGTCGGCCAGTTGAACGGCTACGACGTAGCGACAATCAAGCGGCTGGAAATCTTCAACGACTGTTGGTTCCATATCACCCGGCGCGGCGGATTTTTCGGGCTGCACAATCACCCGAATGCTTCGTGGAGCGGCGTTTACTGCGTCGACCCGGGGCGTCATGACCCGGACAAAAACAGTAGCGGGGTCTTGAGCTTCGTCAATCCGATGCTCATGAACTCCATGCACATCGACGCCGGGATCGCCAAAATACAGCCGCCGTTCGGCAACCAGATTGCCAGCTTGCGCTTAGCCTCAGGCGAGCTGGTCCTCTTTCCGTCCTGGGTACTGCACGACGTCAAGCCTTACGAGGGTGAGGGCGAGCGTGTCACCATCGCTTTCAACTGCTGGTTCAACTTGCCGGATCTCGCCTGAAGATTCATCACGCGTCGTAGTAGAAGCGCCTCACCCAGGGATCGAGCTGCGGGAGCACGGGTGCGAGCTGAGCCTCATATCGGCGCCAGTGGCCGAGCCCTTCAGTACTCAAGCCCCGTACCAATTGGGCGGTGCTCGGCGTCAACACCGCACGCGTGCTGGTGCGCTTCGCGAAATCGCCCATCGCCTCCACCCACTCCAGCCCCAAGTACGCGCAGACGCGCCGCATCTCGCGCATGAATTCAGTCACCACATCCTCGTGGCGCACGAGGCACATATCGAGCTTGAGGGCGCCGGTGAGGCAAACGGCGAGCCGCATGACGGCATCGTAGTAGAGCGCGGCGCCCTGCAGCGTCAGCAGTTCGTAAATCGGCGCGCTCATTTGAAATCGGTGGCGAAAGCAGCTCAAAACGACGTCGCGCGGATCGCGGCAGGCGAACAAGATCTTGGCGTGCGGAAACAAGCGCGCAATCAGCGGCAGTTTCAGGGTGTTGAGCGGGTGCTTGTCCACGAACACTTTGCCGGACACATCAACGCCGGCGGCGGCAGCCAAACGCCAGTACGCCGCGCGCATCGGCTCCAGTGCCGCATCATCTGCCCGCATGAGCCGCTCCAGATCCGTCGGGCGACGCATGAATTCGCGCACGGCATCGATCAACAGCTCATTCTCTTCCAGGCTCACGACGTCGGGGTGGCCCTCGAGCACGACTTCGAGCAGGGTCGTCCCCGAGCGCGGGAAACCGAGCAAAAACACGTGCGCCGCGGCGCCTGTTGGATTTTCGGCGGCGGACTCGGCAGCTTGCCAATTTCGCGCGGTGTCTTCGAAGAATCGCGTCAACGAGCGTGCATATTCAAGAGCGCTAGGGCCTTCGGAAAATCGGGCCGCATAAGCCTCTCGCAACTGCTGATTGCATGATGTGTATGCGGCAAAGGCCTCCGCTGGAAGGCTCTTGGCATCGAGCGTGTCACCGAGCAGGCCGGTGGCGTAAGCGCGCTCCAGCGGCGCAAGCCGCGTATCGGTGAGCAGCGCGCGCAGGCGCACCTCCGCGCGGTTGGGGCTGCGCTCGCCCAATTCTGCCGCAGCCAAGCTCATCACCGCCTCTGGAAAACCGGGCAGCGCCGCCAGTGATTTTTCCGCCCACGCCCTGGCATCCGCGTGCGCACCACGGCTGCTGGCGATGCGCGCCAGTCCCGCCAGCGCCACGCCCTGATTGGCGTCGATTTCGATTGAGCGCGTAAAGCTTGCCTGCGCCTCATCAATGGCGCCGAGCGCGAACAAGGCATTGCCGCGGCTCGCATGAGCGAACGGCAACGAGGGATCCAAGCGCAGCAGCGCGTCGAATTGCGCCAGCGCTTCTGTCGGCCGCTCGAGCCGTAGAAGGCACAGCCCCAGCGCGTTGCGCGAACTCAAGTCGTTGGGACCGATGGCGATCGCACGCTGCAAAAGCCGCTCCGCTTCAGATACGCGGCCCTGCATGTCGAGATTGAGCGCCGCCAAATTCAACAGCAGCGGATGCTCGAGCCCGTCCGCCAGCGCCTGTTCCGCCAACGCCGCGGCCTCCGCATGCGCGCCGCGCTTTGCGGCCGCGTGGACCGCGGTCAAGGTCGTATGATCGGCCTCGGCGTTGCGTGCCATCGCGCGGCTCACGAGCCGCTTTCGTGATAGGCGGCGGTGCCGTAGAACTCATTCACCTCCGCGGTCGCCGTGCGCACCAGCTCGCGCTCCGCCGCGCTCAATGATGGGCTCCAGATATCCAGGATCAGCACGGCACGCGGCACATCGCTGCCGTTCCACGCCTCATGCTCGAAAGTATCGTCGAATACGAAGGCTTTCCCCGGCTCCCACTCGCGCCGCTCCGCGCCCACGCGAAACCAGCAGCCCGGCGGAATGATCAGCGGCAGATGCACGATCAGCCGGGTGTTCGAGACGCCGGTATGCGGCGGAATGCGAGTCTTGGCATCGAGTACGGAGAATACGGCCGTCGGACTGCACCCGGGCACCTCGCAGCGCGGCCACGCCTCGAGAGCCGCGACGGTGCGCGGAAAGCGCGCGATATGTTCCGGGATGGGGACCCCCTCGCGCCACAGATAATAGACGCCCCAGCGGCGCGAATGATTGAGCTCGCGCCATTGATCGAGCGGCACGCCTGCCGGAATGTCGACGTAGGGAATGAGCGCGGAGGATCCTTCCTGGAGCACATTCATGAGCTCGGCGCGAATGGCATCGCTCGCGGCCTCGATGGAGTCCAGCCATGGAAAATCGCTGCGCTGATGGAACTCCAAGGCCGGTAGTCGCGGAAAGTACATGAAGCTCGGCTGCGGCCGATAGATGGGTTGTTTGCGCAGCAGAATCTGCAAACAGCGCTCGAATCGCTCGAGCGGCTCGCCCGCGAATCGTGCCCGCACGCTTTGCAGCCGCTGCTCCAGAAAGGATTCGAGCTCCCTATCGTTCGCCTCGACGATTTGCAGGGCATGCTGGAATACCGGGCGCAGCGAGGGCGGCGGCAGGGAGCCCGCCGGAACACTCTGCAAGACCTGGCGATAGGTCATCGCGGCGGCGCGCGGCTTGCCTTGCAACTCCTGCAGGGAGGCTTTTTGCAGCATCGCCCGATAATTGCGCGGCTCCAGGCTGAGCGTTTTGTCGATCGCAGCCATTTCCTCGTCGGCGCGTTTGAGCCCGCGCAGCGCCGCCGCGAGATTGAGCCAGATCGATGCGTGCGAAGGATCATCGGCCACCGCTTGCGCGAGCAGCGCGTGCGCGCCTGCTGCATCGCCGGCCATGAGCAAACGCCGCGCGGATTCGTTGAGGACCAGGGGATGGCGCGGTGCTTCGGCTTGCGCTTGGCGCACCAAGCGATCGGCCTCCTGCACGCTGCCGTTCGCGGCAGCTTGATTTGCCGATTCGATTAGATGGCGGATACGTCGATCGTCGTCGCGGCCGATCATTGCTACCTCGACCACATGCGGTAAAGATTTGCGAGCACGTAGTCGAGTTGCGTTCGTGTGCGCCAATCCATCTTGGCTGCTTCGTACGCCCGCACCTCGTTCAGCGAATAGAGCATGTCACGTTGCAGCGGATCGGGGATTTGACTCTCGATGAAGGTAATCATGACCAGGCGCGATCCCGACCTCACCGGCTCTACCTGATGTACGTGGGTTGACGGATAGAACACGGCGGAACCGGCAGTGCCCTTGATGTGCACAATCTCAGAGCCCAGATAGATGACGAGTTCACCCCCTTCATAGTCCTTGGGATTGGAGATGAATATCGTGCATGAGACATCCGAACGCAGCGGCTGAGGACCCAAGGGCAGGAACGCGGCGTCGATGTGAGCTCCGTACTTCATACCGACGTCGTAACGGGCCAGCGAGGGGACGGCCATGCGCTGCGGAAAAGCGAAATTGCGCGACTGCTCGTTGCGCTGAAGCGCGCTCAGGGCGACTTGCGAAGCTTTCTGCGCCATGGCGTCGCCGGGATCGCCAATGACATTGTCTTTCGTGTGGTTGTGCGGGTTGGAGCGTCTGCCTTCGATGAATTTCGCTTGACGCGCTATGTCCGATATCTCCTGCACTTCAGCCGGCGTGAGATAGTTTTCAATTTGAAGGAACATCGTTCTTCCTGTCGGTCCTTTACGGACGCTAAGTATAAACGCCGGCTCGCGAAAGGAACGCGCGAGTGCCAAACTGCCTTACGATGGATGAAATCCAGGAAGATTTGGGCAGTTCCCCGGAACAATTCCCGCATGGGTTCAATGTCCGCGATGACAGCGTCGCATTTGTGCGCCTCACCCGGGCGGACTATGAAGCGGCCAGCTTTCTCGACGCCAGGATCCTGACGCCTGGCAGGGCGAGCGTTAATCTGCCTTGGCCGCAGGTAGCGGCGGCGATCGATGCCTCGCGGCTCGCTGAAGCGTGCGACTACATATTCCACATTGGCCACGTGGGATCGACCCTGTTGTCGCGCCTAATTGGCGCGCACCGCGGCGCATTCGCGCTGCGCGAACCTGCGGTTCTACGCACCTTCGCTCAACTGGGTGATAGGCTCGATGCAGAGCCGCCCGCACGGCGCGACGCGGAATTCGAGGAGCGCCTCGGCGGTTGCCTGAAACTCTTGTCGCGCACATTCGATGCCCAGCAAATCGCGGTGATCAAGGCGACCAGTTTCGTATCCGAGCTCGCAGCCGGCCTGTTGTCTCGCCCTTCCAGCCCCAAAGCCTTAATAATGTTCGTCTCGCCTGAAAGTTACATCGCCACCATCCTGGGCGGGCCGAATTCGCGGCAGGAAGCAAAGGTGCTCGCGCCGGGCCGCTTACGGCGCCTACATCGGCGCCTGGGCAGCGAGATATGGCGACTCGAGCAGCTCAGCGAGGGAGAAATACTGGCCCTGGCGTGGGCGTGCGAAATGACGGCGCTGGCGCAGGCCGCAAACGCCGGTGGCGCGCGCGTGCTGCGGCTTGATTTCGATCGATTTCTTGCCGAGCCTGTCCTGCTGGTGATGGTCCTGCAGCACTTCGGCATCGACGCCAGCCTGAGCGAGGTACATGCAATTCTGCGTGGCCCACATCTGCGCCGCTATTCCAAGGCGCCCGAACATGCCTACGATGCGGCGCTGCGCCGCGACGTGCTGAATGAGGCGCGCGCCGTGTACGGCGAAGAGATCAGACGCGGTCTGACGTGGCTCGATCGCGCAGCCGCACAATTCGCTGCGGTGCGCGCAGCGATGCTGTTTGCCGCATAGCGCTCGCGCGGGCCCAGGCAGCGCGCGAGATGATGGCTGGTTGCGGCAGCAACGGCCTGTGTGGCAATGTGGCGGGAGCGCCCGACAGATCCCCCATGGGCATGAGCTACAGCCGCTAGCTCAGGGAGATGGTTGTGAAGACAAAACTCTGTTCAATGGTTCTCCTCTGCGCAATCGGCGCCGCGGCTGTGCCAGTGTGTGCGCAGCAGGCGCCCGACACTGAGAAAACGCCGCCAGCCGGGCAGCAGAATTCGACGCCGGCCAGTAATGCCTCGTCGGACGCCGACGACGCGGCCGCGACCGCCGCTCTGATCGCAAAAGCCAACGCGGCGGCTGCAAAGGCGGCAACGTCAGCCTCGACCAAGGCAACTAATGATGCGTCCGTGGCCAAGAAGGCTAGGGAGGCGGGTTGGCGCCCAGAAGCGCACAACGGCGAAACAGTCTACTGCCGTGACGATCCGCAGGTCGGGTCGCGCTTTGCGACCCGACGCTGCGTTCATGAGAACCAACTTCTGGTCCTCCTCGATCAAGCGCAAGCTGACAAAGACTCACTCAAAAGTGTTGGTTGTAATGGCGGGGCCTGCAGCGCCGGCAAGTAGCTAACGCCTGAACAACTGCGCGTCCTCGGCGCCACCGCAGCGTGGATTCAAAATCAGATCCGCAATAGGAATGCCTATTCGAGCCAGGAGCGCGATCGGATTCGCCAAGCCAACATTAAGAAACCGTCATGTAAGCTCCGGGGTTTGCTGCCCCGCCGACGCGCGCTGTAGCCGGATTGAAACAGGCATCAGCTTAGATAATTGGGTAATAATGGGTGCGTTGGCCGGGTCTTTTGTATGAGCAGCAATTCCGCTGCGTTCTAAAACTATCGAGGAATCAAAAAATGCAGATCAATAAACTGTCGAGCGCCGCCATGGCTGCCGCTGCTGCCATGCTGTTCACTTCCGCAATCAGCACCACTGCATTTGCAGCGGATGCCGCGACCGTGAAGTGTCAAGGTGTAAATTCCTGTAAGGGGACCTCCGAGTGCAAGTCCGCGAAGAATAGCTGCAAGGGCATGAACAGCTGCAAGGGGCAGGGCTTCGTGTCCATGACGAAGGACGCTTGCGCCGCTGCGAAGGCGAAGGCGAAGAGCTAATCACTTAAGTGTTTGGGGGCCGGGCGTCACCGCCCGGCCCTATCTTGATGAAACTTTCCGGCTTCGGCCTTGGCCTGCGAACTCCCCACTATGAGGCCATTCTAAACGAGCCTCACGCAATCGATTGGCTCGAAGTCATCACTGAAAACTATCTGGTCCCGGGCGGCAAGCCACTCGCATTTCTCGATCGCATCCGCGAACGATTCCCGTTGGTCATGCATGGCGTCTCGCTCTCTATCGGAAGCACTGATCCAATCGATTTCGAGTACTTACGCGCCGTGCGCGGCTTGGCTGCGCGCATCGAACCTCATTGGATTTCCGATCATCTGTGCTGGACCGGCGTTGCAGGACGCAACTTGCACGATTTGCTGCCGCTGCCCTACACCGAAGAAGCGTTGGCCACGGTGGTTGCGCGCGTGAGTCAAGTGCAGGATGCTTTGGGCAGACAGATCCTATTGGAGAATGTCTCCAGCTATCTCAGTTTTCACGCGGACGAGATGAGCGAGTGGGAATTCTTGCGCGAGGTTGCCTCGCGCGCCGACTGCAACATCTTGCTCGACATCAACAATATCTATGTCAGCAGCGTCAATCACGGCTTCGATCCGCTGAAGTACTTGCAAGCCATGCCGAAAGCGCGCGTGCACCAGTTTCATCTTGCGGGGCACAGCAATATGGGCGGCCATTTGATCGATACGCATGACCATCCCATCGCCCAGCCCGTGTGGGATTTATACAGTCATGCGCTCACGACCTTTGGCGAGGTACCGACCATGATTGAGCGGGACGACAACATTCCAGAATTGGGCGAGCTGGTCGCCGAGCTCAACGTGGCGCGGGATCTTGCCGCGCGGCACTCGCGGCAAGCGGCGTGAACACCTTGAGAGTTCCGCTGCGAGAACTGCAGCTGGATATGCAGCGGCATCTGTTGGGCGAGAAAAGCGACGTTTCCGCCGCCATCGTAGATGCTCCACCCCTGCCTGCGGCGGATCGATTGGCGATTTATCGCAACGCCTACCAAGTGCGCCTCATCGACGCCTTGCATGAAACCTATCCCGTTCTGCATGGACTGCTGGGCGATGAGGCTTGGGTTCAATTAGGTTATGCCTACGTCGCGGCGCACCCTTCGGTGTTTCGCTCGATTCGCTGGTACGGACGCGAATTGGCGGATTTTCTGGCGGCGTGTTCGTCCTTTGACGAGGCGCCGATTCTCTCGGAGGTCGCATTGCTCGAATGGACCCTGGCGGAGGTTTTCGATGCAACCGACGCCCCATCCTTGCCGCGCAGCGCCCTAGCCGCGGTTGAGCCCTCGGCGTGGGGCTCTCTCACGCTCGAGTTTCATCCTTCGTTGCGCCGTCTGGCGTTCAGCTGGAACACTGCCGCCGTTTGGAAGGCGATGAGTCAAGACGAGACGCCGCCGCGACCGGAAATGGCGCCTGCGCCTGTACGCTGGCTGCTGTGGCGGCAAAATCTGCAGAATTATTTTCGTTCGATGAGTGCGGTGGAGGAGGCCGCGCTCGATTCAGCGCTGCGCGGCCGCAATTTCGCGCAACTTTGCGAGGATTTAGGCGCCCTGCTGCCGCAGGAAGAAATCCCCGCCGCCGCCGCAAGTCTGTTGGGTACTTGGGCGGATGGCGGAATGATCGTTAAGGTAGGCAGCTCCGGCCCCGAAGTCTCACAGTAGACTGCCGCCTTCCCCGAGCATTTCCTTACGCAACAAGGGTATGGGCGGCCCGCCGTAGGACAAGAACTTGTCGTGGAATTCATGCCAACGGGACTGATCGTCCTGGTTGGGCGGCGGCGCGCCGGTTGCACTCTTGGCGAGCCAGTCGGTGCGTAGCTTGCGGATCATCAGTTTGCCCAGCGTGTAATTCAAATACGCCGGATCGTATGTGCCGCGTGCCGCCTGCTGTCGTGCGTTGCCGGGATCCTGAAAGGCCTGCTCGCGGAACATCTTTTCCGACTGCGCTACGGTCATGCCGTGCGTATGCAGCCCGATGGCCGACAGCAAGCGCACATCGCGAAGCAGCGCCTCGCTCAGCTGACCGATATGCCTTTCCGGATCGCCTTTGGCCAAACCCATTTCGACCATCATTTCTTCGCAGTAATGTGCCCAACCTTCGGCGAATGCATAACCCACCCACAGCCCTTCAAGCTTGTCGGGGTTGGCGTTCGAATGCAGGAATTGCAGGAAGTGCCCCGGCCACACCTCGTGCACCGAGGTAAATAGCAAGGAGGCTTCACCGGGAATATAGGCAGACTGCTCGGCCTTGCTCCACTTCGGATCCGGCGGCGCGATGTTATAAACCGAAACCACGCCCTTGTCGTAGGGACCGGCGGTATTGATGAAGGCGGCGTTGGCTCGATTATACGGCGGCGCTTCCGCGACCAAGGCTTCATCGTTGCTCGGAATTGACACGACGTTGTTCTGGACGATGAATTCCTTGAGCATCTTAAGTTGATTGCGCGCTTGCTCGACGGGTCCGCCTTTGGGCTTGTTCGCAGCCATCTTTCCGACGCACTGAGCCAGGGATGCCTTGGGAGCGTAAGTGCTGCACTCCGTTTTCAGGGCCGCCGTGTTGCGGTCGAGATCGGCGCGGCCGGCAGCCTCGATCTGGTCCACCGGGAGATCCACTTGCTCGGTCTGCTTCACCATTTGTGCAAACAAGTCAGCGCCAAGCGCATATTTGTCGGTGGCGTTCTTGCGCTCGCCCACCAGGTAATCCTTAAGGCCGGTCATCGCCTGCGCCGCCGCCGCATCGGCGTCTTTCAGCTGTTTTTGCTGATCGGCGTCGGACACCGATGCGAAAACTGCCGCGACATTCTTCGTATAAAAATCGGCGAGACCGCCAAATTCTTCGATGCCCAGCTCGACGTAGGTCTTAGGCATGGGCGACTTGAGATTTTCCTTGATGGACGCGGCAATTTTCGGGATGCCCCGCGCGTACTTGATGTACGCCTTCATGCGCACCTCGAGCGGCGCATAGTTCCGGCTTAAGTAGATATCGGGATCGATCTGACCTAGGTACCAGCCCGGATTGCTGAAGGGGAACTGAGTCTTTTCTATCCAGAAAAGGTCCTTGTCGAGCACGGCCAGCAAGTATTCGCGGTCGAAGCGCTCGCGCGGCTCCAAGGTGCTGGCATCGACACCCGCGATCTGGTCACGCTCATCGTGCAGGCGCGCGATCTCGCGCTTGAGACCGTGCGCGCTCACATCCGGCAGCTGACCGTCGAATTCGTGGCGCCCGGCTTGCGCGGCAAACGCCGGTTGCGCCTGCATATAGCCTTCGATGAATGCGTGTGAAAGATTGAGCCATGCCTGGCTCGCCGGCGATGGTCCCTTAGGTCTTGCAGGCGGCGGCGATTGTCCGCAGCCAGACACCATAAACAACACGGCGCCCGACAACGCGGCTCCCGTGGCAAGAGACTTCCACATGCAACTTCCCCTCTTTAATTCTTAGTCTGAACAGCAAAATTTAAGAAGACAGGCCCATAGCTAGTAGTCGTACTTCCCGCCTCGTTCCAGCGCGCGCTTATAGGCGTCGCGCGCGTGAATCCGCTCGAGAAAAGCGCTACATTTCGGGCGGCTGGTATTCAGTCCGGCTCGTTGCACGGCGATTTCCAATGGAAAACTCATCTGCACATCGGCGGCCGTGAATTGTTCCCCGGCAAACCAGGTGTGCGAATTCAGCTCGGCCTCGATGAAGTCAAAATGGCGCTTTAAGTTCGGCGCAATAAAGGCATTGGTCACGGTCCCGGCGATGCGCCGAGCAATCGCGCTGATGGGCCAAGGCGCAGGATTCGTGGCAACACGATCGAATACCAATTTGAGCAGCAACGGCGTCATCGCAGAGCCTTCCGCATAGTGCAACCAGTAGGTATATCGTAGACGCTGTGCCGTGCCCGCAGGAGGCATCAAGCGTCCATCGCCGTATTTTCCCACCAGGTATTCGATGATCGCGCCGGACTCGGCGACTGTGACATCGCCGTCGACAATCACCGGCGACTTCCCAAGCGGGTGAATCGCTAACAAGGAAGGCGGCGCCAGCATGGTCTTGGCGTCGCGTTCATAGCGCTTCACTTCATAGGGTACGCCGAGTTCCTCGAGCAACCACAACACCCGCTGTGACCGGGAGTTGTTGAGATGGTGAACCACGACCATGCGACGATTGTAGCCCTTTGGAGCCTGTCGGAGTATTCCGCGTGGCCGCGAGCGTTAAGTGCCCGCACGGCTCCTCTAGGGATTACCGGGCGCGAACCAATCAGCTTTGGACAATAGAAATTCAGGAAGGGCTTCGCATCGTGCCGCCAGGGCGCCCAACGCGGGGTATACAACGGTTCCCCGATTGATACCCAGCGCATCGCTCAAGAAGGTGTAGACGCAGGTGGCTGTAATGTCCGCCTGAGTCATTCGATTGCCTATCAGCCACTCATCGCCGCGCACCTGGCAGAGCCGGTCGAGTTCCGCCAGTGCCGCATGCGTTTGGGTATGGCAGCGCTCGACCCAGGGCCGGTAGCGTTTCTCGGGCGGCCGGAATGCCGTTTCATACACTTGTGTCACTCCCTTCTCTGCGCCGCCGATGGCCATAGCGATGATGCGCAACGCTTCGCGCCGAAGCTCGCCTGAGCGAGGCAGCAACGCGCGCTCGGGGCCCGCCGCTTCATCGAGAAAATCCAGTATTGCGGCGGACTCGATCAGCGTATCGCCGTCCGGCTGCACTAGGACGGGGACTCGGCCCAGGGGATTGAACTGACGAATCAGCTCGAAATCCTTGCCCACCGACCAGTTGCGATGCTCAAAAGGTACTTTTAGCAAATTCATACTGACGGCGACGCGGCGCACGAACGGCGAATCGAACATGCCGATGAGTATCATCAGTGGCCGCCCTTAACTTGCAATCCGGCCGAGGCTAGAGCCTCAGCCAGTTCGGCTTCGATGCGTGCAGCCTCGCTGCGCTTGATGTATTGCAAATGCATAGTCGGTCCCGTGAGCACTTCGATGCCTCGTTTCAACACGCTGCCCGCCGCGCGAATACCTGCCTTGTGCTGATCGAAACGCTGCGCCGGGCTGTACTTGCTCATGCCGACGTAAACGCCATACGATCCATCGCGATCCCTGAAATCCAACAGCACCAAGTAGATATTCGATCGTCCCTTGGCAGAGGATTTAAACTTCAGCGAGGTTTCGTAGGCCGCGGGCAGCCAGTCGATATAGCGCATCGGCAGCCATTCTGGAATGGAGGCCGCCGCGCTTGCCCACAGCTGCTCGAGCGCCCCCTCAATGTTAACGGACACTGCTCCGCGCATCCATAGTTCATGAATGCAATGAGCGCCGGTCAAGCCGTCGGCCGCGGCAAATGCGCGCTTCAACCGCAGGGCGAGGTCGGGCTGCGCCAGCTCCTTGAGCGGACGGCTGGCAGGCGGAGTTTTAGCGTCGATGCGCAATCTTTGCGCATTATAGGGCAGGCCCTGCTTGTCTGGGTTTCAGGGGGTGCGCCGCGCATCGCCGTGTATCCAGCGAATCTCTCCTCTGCAGGGCTCGAGCAATTTCTGGATGCCCGGAGCAAACCCAAGCGTTCTCAGCAACGCGAATGCGCGAATCTGCGCGTCTGGGAGTGCTTCGCGGACGCGAGCCGCCGCGGCCAAAAAGGTTCTACCCCTGGTAATCACATCATCGATGATAACCACGCTTTCTGGGGGAAAGTTGAATGGCTCCAGTCGAAACGAGTCGTAGTGCCGCGCGACGCTCGGCCGCCAACCTTTCGCGCAGGTTGCCGATTTGCTCACGGCGGAGACTCTGCGCAATCCGGGCCATATCGCACTGCCTACGCCTTCTTGGACGAGTGCACATGCGAGCTCTGCCGCAGCCCAGGTGCCTCCCACCTTAGGCGTGCATCGGGGCACGGGCACCAGCACGTCGCCGGAGCGGAAAAAGCCGGCGAGCGCCGAGGCCGGCTGCATCTGCTCGCGGGCACGCGCGGCGTACTTGATCATAAAGCGTGCGTCGCCCTCCTTCAGCAACGCCCGCAGCATGCGAGATCGAGCGCAAATCGCGCCATCGCCGGCTGGCGAATAAACGTAGCAAGAGGCGTAGGCGATGCGCGGGATCATAACGAAAGATCGAAATCTCTCCCTCGCGTGCGGCTGGCCGAACTGGGAATCAGCTCAGTTTGCTCCCGCTCGTGTGTCCGATCCTTTGCCTGCACCTTAGCCACGTCCTGCCCATACTTAGCCTTCCACCTGAGCGCAGACTCCATTGCCAATTCGTCTGGGCTCTTGTGCTGCGCCTGATCGTACTTAGCCTTCCACCTGAGCGCAGACTCCATTGCCATTTCATCTGGGCTCTTGTGCTGCGCATTCCCATACTTGGCCTTCCACCTGAGCGCAGACTCGATCGCCGGGTCCTGCGGCCTTTTTGAGTGCGCCTCCTTCTGGGGCTGTCGATATTGAACTCGGCTCTGCGCAGACTCCCTTTCTACCCCTTCGCGGCTCTTTGGCTGTACTTCCCTCGCCTGTCCAGCGCTTAGCCCCCTCCGAATGGATTCCTTTGCCGGTTGTTCGGTTTGCGGCTGTCGATACTGAAGCAACCTGTGCGCAAACTCCTTTGCCCTCGCCACGAAGCTTTTTGGTGCGGCGAGCGCTTGCTCCTGTTGTGCCGCGCGCTGAAGTCGTGCCTCGACCCTCGCCTGGTAGTCCGCGCGGATGCGTTCTGCCACGACGCTGCGATGTCCGCGCCTTTCCATTTCGAATGCGGCATGCGGAATGTGAGGCTTAGGCTCGCGATCAATTCCCTGGGCCTTCAGCGTGCGATGGTCGATGCGCGCGTTGACGTGCTCTTGTTCCAGCGCGGCATTGGCGGCCATCGCCCAATGCTCGCGTACGTACAGCAACTCGCCGACGGCCGGCCCGAGGCCGGCCTGCCGCCGGTGTGTATCGCTCCACTCGAGGGCGGTCTTGGCGCCCAATCCCGTGCGCGTCACCTCGCGGGTGGTCGCGAGCAGATGCGCGTGGAAATTGCGCGGGTCGCTGCCCGGATAATCCCGTGGCGCATGAATGGCGATGTCGAGCGCGAATCGATAGCGCTCGACCAATTCCCGGGAAAATCCCTTGACCAAGTTGATTCGTGCCTGCGGCGATAGTTCAGGCGGCAACGAGACCAAATACTCGCGCGCGACGCGGGCGTCCTTTCGCACCTCGGCGTTATCCGCGGTATTCCATAAATTGCCGCGGTCCTTCGCCCAAGACATCTTCTCGGCCGCGAATTGATTGGGCAGCATGATTTCCTTATGCAGGACACCCTGGCGGCCGGAATGATCGTAGGTCCTGCCGGTGCGCTCGTCGCGGATGCGCTCCCCGGCGCGGTAGGCGGCTGCGCTCACCGCGCTGCTGCCGGTCGCCCGCCCAAGAGTCTTCAGGTTGAGAAAATAGATCGCCACTTGCGCTAGAGCACACGCATCCAAGCGAAGAATTCCGGCTCGAGCGCATAACCGGCCGCGACGGCGCTGAAATCCCGCTCTACTTTTGTCAGCGAAATTGCCTGCGCCTCGAGGGCATCGCTCGGCATGAAGCCGCCCGGCTCGCAGTGCAGCTCATCGTCGCTGAACACAGCCGCACAATGTGGGCAGTGATTCGCCCAAGAGGATTCCGATGGGTCATCGCCGCGGGTTTGACGAAAGTTCGCCGACTGCTCGAACAGATGCCGGCTTACAGCGTCCGGTAGTGCAGCGAAATGAAAAATGAAGGCATTTGCGTCGACCATCTGCCATTCGTCTTCAACCAGAGTTTCATGATTGGGCGGCAGGCCTATCGCGAGAACGCGGCAGGGCTCGCCGCATCGCGCGCATCGCACCCGGGTCTCCGCTATGAAATAGCTGGATGAGCGGACGTTCGCATCGGTTAACTGCATCGCTCGCTAATGCCTCGGGAGGTTGACCTTCCACCAGGTTGCGGAAGATGCGGTTTTCAGATATCCGCATAGGTCAGGAAGTTGCTCGAGCTCGGAGGCCAAAACTGCCGTTTCTGTGACGTGATGATCGGTGATGCTGCGCGAGCGGCGCGCGCCGCGGCTAAAGAAGGCGGAATCGCGATCCTTGCCGCGCGAAATCTGTCTTCTCAAGACCTCGCGCTCGCCGATCAGTCGCGAGGCAAATTGCGAAGTGCCGCCGTTTTCGCTGGCTGAACAGCGCAAAATCAAGCTATTGCCGCAATTTTCTACCAGTGTCTGGGCCTCTCCCCCATAGGTACTAGATACTTGGGATGCCGATTGAAAACCGAGGACACAGCGGCCGCCGAATTTCCGCAGCCGGGCCAGTGCATCCTTCAAGCCGTGAATCGCGCCCAACGCATCGAGTTCATCGACGACAAACCAGAGCCTCTGATCGCGGCCCTGGGGCTGGCTCATGGCCTCGAATATGGCGAGGTGCATCCATGTGGCGATCATCGAGCGCAATGCGGCGATTTGGCCGGCGCGATAGGGAATGAACAGCATGCCAGGATGAGCTCGATCTTTGACCCATTCGCGCACGGAAAAGAGCGTCGCGCGTTGGTTCTGCACATACTCGTATGCGGCCATCGCGGAGCCGGCTACGGAGCGAATCGATCCAAACATTCTGGCATTGTCGGGATCAAGAAAGGGTTGCGCGGGTGTCCCCGCTACAACGGGACGAAGTTCCTCCGCCGAAGCAACCATGAGCAGGTGCCACAAATCGCCGGGGTGGGCGGCGCCAGAAAAACGGCAGCGGCGAATGACCGCGGCCAGAAATGTGCGGGCATAGCCGCGCCACTCCTGCGCGGAAGCATCATCGCAATTTGGAATCAGTCCGTTCACCAACTGATCGACGTCGAAACTGCTTTCAATTTCCGCAAATAGATCCCACTTTGCCGAGTGTTCCTCGAACGGATTCAGAACGATGTCGCCGCGAAAGCGCTTGTAGAAGTGCCCCAGATAGCCTGCGTCAGGATCGGCAAATACCGCCCGATCGCCGCGCGCTATTGCGGACCCCAGCAATTCTTGAATCGCTGTGGTCTTGCCGGTACCAGTCGTGCCGATCAATTTGAAGTGTTTGCATTCGTCGCCCGACGGAATTGCGACGCCAGCGAGTGTGAGCAATTCCGAGTGTGACCTCTTGCGGCGCGCGCTGCGGCGTTGCATCGGCGTCCCATCGGCGATCAACACGCCTCGTTTGTGAAGCTCGCGCCCGCTCCGGACGCCCCGTGTAAACAGCCGCGCGCCCAACGCGACACTCAAGGTGAATACGGCCGTCAGCACCACGGGATTCATTATATTAATACCCTTCAATCACGAAGTAGTCGGCCTTGTCGCCATAGGTAGGTGCCTGGCGGTCCACGCGGACACATAGGCGCCGAGCGTCTCCGCAGCGGCGCCAATCGATACGGCCCCCTTGCTGCTCGAGCTTTGCGAGATTTGCCGCAAGCTCATCGCGTCGCGAGCGCAAAGTGACGATTTCGGCGGCTGATGGTAGGGCCCAACGTGCGACGCCGATCGGGACCAGAGTGCAGAGAAGCGCGGCCGCGAGACTCCAGCCGGCGCCGCGCAGCGCACTGGCACCCCTCATCTTTTCCAGCGCGCGGGTGGCGCGCGTCGTTTCCGCGGTAAGCGCCCGCAACTCCTCCACGAGCGTGCGCCGGATCTCGTCGCGAACCACGCTGTCGAGGTCTTGCGTGTGGGCGCGCAACCTCTCCAACTGACCTTCGGCTAATTTCTGGTGGGCTTGCGCGCTCTCCATGAGCAGGCCCACGTTCATCGTCGCATCGTCGAGTGTGGCGGCGTGGTCAGTCATGCATTGTCCGTCATGCTCGCTTGCGCTCCGGCTGGTACCAGATTTCCTTGATGAATCGCTCGTGACGCTCGACGCCGAACTGAATGACGATATCGACCAGCAGATAGAGCAGACTCTTGATGTCACTGCGCGCGAGCTCGCGGCCGCCCTGATTCTGCTTGACCAACAGCATCAGTTGCTCGAACGCTAGTTCGGCGCTGGTTGCGTGCACACTGGTGATCGACCCGGGATGCCCGGAATTGACGTTGCGCAGGTAGTCAAACGCTTCTTCGGCACGCAATTCCGCCAATAGAATTCGGTCAGGCTTCATCCGCAGGCAAGATTCCAAGAGCTGCTTGGGCGTGACACGCGCCATTCCTTGGTCGTCTTTTGAATAAAACAGGCGCACATGGTTAGGATGCCGATCGAGCACCAGCTCCTTTGCATCCTCGATGGTCACGAGCCTCTCGTCTCTCGGGATCTCGCGAATCAACGCTTTGGTCCAGGTGGTCTTGCCGGACCCGGTTGGCCCAGAGACCACGATGTTCTTGCGGCTGCGCACCGCGAGACGCATGAACGCCTCGAAATCGCGACCTTCCAGCAGCACAAGGAGTTCCTGTTCAACGGCGTCGAGCATTTTTCCGGCGGGTGTGGCACGCCGAAAAATCCCACGGCTTGCCAACTCAGCGATGCTCCAGACCTTTTCCGCCGGCCGGCGGATGGCGATGGCCACGCAACCCGCTGTAGTGGCCGGCGGCATGACGATCTGCACGCGCTCTCCCGTGGGCAGCGAGGCCGACAACAGCGGCGAGGCCGAGTCGATCCGCTGCTGAGTGGAATTGGCGATCAACTTTGCCAACCGGCTGCACCAATCAAAGTCGGCGAATCCCAATTGTTCGCGGCGCCAGCCGGCCGATGTCTCCAGAAACGCTTCGTGCGGCTGATTGATACACAGCTCCATCACATCGTCGCGCAGATATGGCCGCAACGCTCGCAGAGTCAATGCGAGTGCCG
>Ga0302326_10013405_pt1 | contig 17379 bp, 17 predicted proteins | sample Palsa_T0_3_FD_202264 | JGI IMG/M metagenome (GOLD analysis project Ga0302326, IMG submission 202264) | Peat permafrost microbial communities from Stordalen Mire near Abisko, Sweden - Palsa_T0_3 | ecosystem: Environmental > Terrestrial > Soil > Palsa > Peat permafrost | place: Sweden: Abisko... | reverse complement strand
GGGATCCTCTATCTCGAACGGGCCACGTTCGTCACCGGCGAGACCCTGCACATCGATGGCGGTCAGGCGGCCGGACGCTGAGGCGCCGGCGCGAGCGAGGTCCCTACGCGGGCGCGCGGTCGCGGTCTGGGCTCGGCAGGGCGTCGTGGAGGCCGTTGCGTGAGCTGATCCCGAGCTTGGTGAAGACCTTGCGCAGGTGCCACTCGACCGTGCGAGGGCTGATGAACAGCTCCGCGCCGATCTCTGGATTCGTCCGTCCATCTCGGGCCAGCCGGGCGATCTGCTCCTCCTGCGGCGTGAGCTCGTCGCGCGTGTCGTCCCGGCGCTTGCGCGGCTTCTCTCCCGTCGCCCGCAGCTCACGCCGCGCGCGGCCGGCGAAGCCCTCCGCGCCCATCGAGGCGAACATGTCGTATGCGGCGTGCAACTGCTCGCGTGCGTCAACCCGCCGGTTCTGGCGCCGCAGCCACTCGCCGTACAGGAGGTGAGCCCGGGCCAGCTCGGCGCGGACACGGGTGCGGCTGAGCCGGTCGATGGCTTCGCGATACAGACGCTCGGCCGCGTCATCCCCGCTCACCAGCGCGCGGGAACGTGCCTCGATGCCGAGCGCCCAGTCCGTGCCCGCGGCGCGCGTGGCGTGGCCAAGCCGGGCCAGTGCGCCCGCCGCGCTCTCGCGCCGGCCGCTTCGGGCGGCCGCTTCGACCAGCTCCGTCTGCGCCCAGGCCAAGACGCCGAGATCGTCGTACTCGCAGGCCGCCTCGGCCTCGGCCACAGCCTCCGTGTAGCGACCGATGCCGTTGTACAGCACCGCAGCCGCGTAGTGGCTGATGGCCACCCCCATCCCTTCGCCGCGGCTCATCACGTCCTCGAGCGTGGCCTCGATCAGCTCGCGGGCCTCCGCCTCGCGGCCTCCCCAGGCCGCGAGCACCACGGCCCCGAAGGGCGCCAACCGGGTCCGCGTCACGTCTGTCACCGCTCGCACCTCTCCGGTCAGCGACGCGCCCTCATCCAGCTCGCCGCACAGAGCGTGGACGAAGATACGCGACCGCAGCGCGACCGGGAGCACGGTCAGTGCGCCAGCCTGGCGCGCCAGCCGGACGTGCTCGGCGCACAACACCTCCCAGCTCTCGTCGTCCCACAGGTTCTGAGCCACCCGTCCGGCCAGCCACAGCCAGCGCAGTCCCTCGTCCACCGTGATGTCCCGGCTGCGGAAGGCGTTCAGCGCCTGCGTCAGGAGCGGCTGAGCGGCTGCGTGACCTTCGGTGACCAGCAGCGCCAGGCCGTCGAGCAGGAGATCGGGCGGGCGCTGCGGGACCGACGGCCCGGGCGCCGCGCGCGCTGCTCTCGCCACCTGCACCACGTCCGCGCCGCGGGACAGCCGGCCGACGATCAGGGAGGCCGCGAACGCATCGAGGTAGGTCTCGCGCGCCAGAGCGCGATCGAGCGGCTCCAGTCGCTGCGCCGCCTCGAGCAGGAGCGGGGGAGCGTCGTTGCCGCGTCGTGCCGCGAACGCGATCTTCGCGCGCAGGAGGTCCGCGCGGGCGTGGCGCAGCTCGTCAAACGGCCCCGCCTCGGCGATCGCCAGCAATGCGAGGGCGTCGTGCGCGGCACCGGCCCGGTGCTTCGCTTGCGCGGCGGCCAGGGCACGCTCGGCGCGACGGACGGGGTCACCCGTCAGTCGGGCAGCCTCCTCGAAGAAGGCGGCTGCCGCCGCCAGGCCCCCGCGCGTCTGCGCCCGGCTCGCGCAACGAATCAACTCGTCGGCCACGTCGTCATTGGGGGCGCTCGCTGCGTGCGCCCGATGCCACGCTCGCCGATCGGGATCGGTCTCAGGATCAGTCCCGGCGGCCAGCGCGCCGTGAACGGCTCGTCGATCGGCGGCCGTCGAGGCGTGGTAAACCGCTGATCGGACGAGCGGATGGCGAAATTCCGCCCGCGCGCCGATCTCCAACAAGTGCTCGGTCTCTGCGGGTTGCGCCGCCTCCGGTGCGATCCCGAGCGTGTGGGCGGCACGCCACACGAGCGTGGCGTCCCCCACCGGATCGGCCGCTGCCAGCAACATCAGTCGCTGTGTGGACTCCGGCAATGCACGCACGCGCTGCCGATATTGGTCTTCGATCTGACTGGGGAGGTCTGCGGTGTCCGGGAGGGCAAAGCCGCCGGCCAGTTCCGCCGCGCTCATGGACCGCGGCAGCTCCAGCAGCGCCAGCGGATTGCCACGCGTTTCGGCCACGATCCGGTCGCGGACGCGCTCGTCGAGCCGGCCCGGCATAACCGTGGCCAGCAGGGCGCGGGCGTCGTCATCGCCGAGCCCCTCGAGCGAGAGCTCGGGCAGGCCCATCAGCTCGTGCGGGTTGCTCGGCTCGCGAACGGAGAACAGCATGCCCACGGACTCCGCGAGCAGCCGGCGCGCGACGAACCCCAGGGCCTGCCCCGAGGCGCCGTCGAGCCACTGCGCGTCGTCAACCAAACAGAGCAGTGGTCGCTTCTCCGCCAGCACAGCCAACAGGCTGAGCACGGCCAGCGCCACCATGAAGCGGTCTGGAGTATCGCCCGACGAGAGGCCCAGCGCGACGCTCAAGGCGCTGCGCTGCGGATCGGGAAGAGCGTCCAGCCGGGCCAGCATCGGAGCGCAGAGCTGATGCAGACCCGCGAACGGCAATTCCATCTCGGACTGGACGCCGGCGAGCTGGGCGAGTTGAAACCCCGCCGCCTGCCGGGCGGCGTAGCGCAACAGCGCCGTCTTGCCGATGCCCGCCTCACCGCGGATGATCAGGACCGCGCTCTGGCCGCCGCGCACATTTGCCAGCAGCCGATCCAGGATGTCGCGTTCACTGGTCCGGCCTCGGAACCCCGGCAGGCGATGGGCGGCCACGTCGGCGAAGCGTAAACGACCAGGGATGCGACCCGGGAGTCTCCTGGTGCGACCGCGGCGCAGTGCCGCCAGAGTACGGGCGTGGTGACCGGCTCGCACAACACGCCGAGCGCTGAGAGGGTGGCGGTCGTCACCGGGGGGTCGCGCGGAATCGGTCGGGAGGTGGCCGGCACGCTGGCGCGCCGGGACTACGCCGTGGTCATCAACTACCTCCGTCACCAGGGCGACGCCGATACGGCGGTCGAGGAGATCCTGGCCGCGAACGGCACCGCGCTCACCGTCCGCGCCGACGTCGCCGACGAACTCGACGTTGAGCGGCTGTTCACCGAGACGACCGAGGCGTTCGGGGGTGTCGACGTCGTCGTGCACGCGGCCGCGGGCCCAGTGGTCCTCGGACCCGTGGCCGACTACGACCTCGGCACATTCGACGCGCTCCAGCGGACCAATGTGCGCGGCACCTTTGTCGTCAACCGGCAGGCATCGCGACAGCTGCGTGACGGGGGCGCGATCATCAACTTCTCCAGCTCCGTCGTCGGCCTCGCGCTCCCGACCTTCGCCGCCTACGCGGCGAGCTCAGGCGCGGCCGAGGCGATCACGCCGGTGCTCGCCCGCGAGCTGCACACACGCGACATCACGGTCAACACGCTCGCGCCCGGGCTGAAGCCTCCGGGTACCCCGGCGGAGATCGCCAAACTCGTCGCCTTCCTGGTCAGCGAGGACGGCCACTGGGTCAACGGCCAGGTGATCCGGGTCGATCGCGGGATCGTCTGAATGGCCACCAGGCTGGAGTGTCGCGCTGATCAAGGTTGACCGGTCGGGCTAGTCGTTCCGGATGTACAGTCAGCTCGTGGCTGACACGCGGCTGTGGCATCCGTTTGCGGACATGGGCTCCGTCAGGGCCGCAGAGCTGGTGATCGAACGCGGCGAGGACGTGTGGGTCTGGGACCGCGAAGGCCGCCGCTACCTCGATGCCACCGCGAGCCTGTGGTACGCGAACGTCGGCCACGGTCGCCCGGAGATCGCCGAGGCCGTGGCCGCGCAGATGGCTCGCCTGGAGACGTATTCCGCGTTCGGCGACCTCGCCAACGAGCCCGCGATCGAGCTCGCGCAGACGCTCGCCGACCTCGCCCCGATGCCGGCGCACGTGTTCATGGTGTCCGGTGGTGGTGACGCGATCGACACGGCCGCCAAGCTCGCCCGCCGCTACTGGTACGAGCTCGGCGAGCCCGATCGGATCGTGCTGGTCAGCCGTACCTCCGGCTACCACGGCACGCACGGGTTCGGCACTGCACTGGCCGGCATTCCGGCCAACCGCGAGGGCTTCGGACCGCAGGTCGAGACGGTCCAGGTTCCGCACGATTCGCTGGAAGCGATGGAGGTCGAGATCGAACGCGTCGGCGTGCAGCGGGTGGCGGCGGTCTTCGTCGAGCCGGTCATCGGCGCCGGGGGCGTGTACCCGCCGATGCCGGGCTATCTCGAAGGTCTCGGGGCGCTGTGCGAGCGAACTGGGGTGCTCATGGTGGTCGACTCCGTCATCTGCGGGTTCGGACGGCTGGGGACCTGGTTCGGGATCGAACGCTGGGACGTCACGCCGGCGATGATCGTGTTTGCCAAGGGGGTCACGAGTGGTTACCTGCCGCTCGGGGGTGTGCTTGTCTCCGAGCGAGTGGCCGAGCCGTTCTGGTCCGCGCCCGGCGGGCCGGTGTTCCGGCATGGCCCTACCTACTCGGCCCATGCCACCTGCTGCGCCGCGGCGTTGGCGAACCTCGCGCTGTTGGAGCGCGGCGGGCTGCTGCAGCGCGGACGTGAGCTCGAGCAGCCGCTGCTCGACGCGCTTGCACCACTGGCGGCCCATGAGACCGTGGCCGAGGTCCGCGGGGGCGTCGGACTGATGGCGGCGGTTGAGCTGACCGGCGAGCTGCTCGAGCGTCAGCCCGATGCCGTGGCGCGGCTCACGCGCTCCGCGCGCGATCACGGTGTGCTGGTCCGTCCGCTCGGCCGGTCGGTCGCGGTCTCGCCGCCGCTGACCGCGGACGAGCAGCACTTCGCGGTCATCGCGGAGGCGATCGATCACGGACTCATCGCCCTCGACGCGCGGGCTGGCGCCGACGCCTGACCCGTGCGGGCCCCGCGAACGCACACACCACATGACCAGTGAACCTCTCCCGGCCGCGCGAGCCGGCACGTTCGACCTCGGCGGTGACCTCACGATCAACCGTCTCGGTTATGGGACCATGCAGCTCCCCGGACCCGGCGTGTGGGGCCCGCCGCGCGACCACGCCACAGCGATCCGAGTGCTCCAGCGCGCAGTCGAGCTCGGGGTGAACTTCATCGACACGGCCGACTCCTACGGGCCATACGTCGCCGAAGAGCTGATCGGCGAGGCGCTGCACCCCTACCCGGAGGACCTCGTGATTGCCACCAAGGCCGGACTCACGCGCTTCGGCCCGGTCACCAAGTCGGGCCCGACCCAGTGGCCGCCGGTCGGCCGGCCTGAGTACCTGCGCCAGGAAGCCGAGATGAGCCTGCGCCGCCTGAAGCTGGAGTGCATCGACCTGTTCCAGCTGCACCGCATCGACCCCAAGGTCCCGTTCGCGGACCAGATCGGCGAGCTGAGGAAGCTGCAGGACGAGGGCAAGATCAGGCACATCGGGCTCTCCGGTGTGTCGGTCGCGGAGCTGGTGGCCGCGCAGGAGATCGCGACCGTCGTCTCGGTGCAGAATCAATTCAACCTCGCCCACCGCTCCGCCGAGGCGGTTCTCGACTACTGCACCGACCACGGCATCGCGTTCATCCCGTACCGCCCGCTGACCGCTGGGGCGCTGGCCCGTGAGGCCAGCCCCCTGAGCGAACTGGCCCACCAGCACCACGTCACACCGGCCCAGCTGGCGCTGGCCTGGCTGCTCCAGCGCTCGCCGGTGATGCTGCCGATCCCCGGCACCTCGTCGGTCGAGCACCTGGAGGACAACATGTTGGGCGCCGGCATCGCATTGACCGCGGAGGAATTCGCGCAGCTCGCCGCCGCTGCCCAGTCCTCCACGCGGTCGTCCTGACCACGCTGGGGATCGCGGCGGCGGCCGCTGGCCGTCAGCGCCGATCTGCGGTCGCCCGGTGCGTCGGAAAATGGGTCGGGAAGCCTCGCAACAGCCGTGAGAAGATCGCCCGCAGCGTCTGCTTGCCGTAGGCGTGCGAGCCGTCGTACATGGTCAGCACGGCGATCGCCACGCGCGCACACCCGCGCTTGAGCAGCACGACCTGGTGGTCCAGCAGGCCGGTGCCGTAGCCCCAGCCACCCTTGAAGTAGAGCGTCCAGCCGGCGGGAGCCACCTCGCCGATGCCCCACCGTTCCGACGGCTCGACGCTGGCCAGCAGGTGCATTGCGTAGCGCCGATGGCGCGGGACGATGTAGCTGTCGATGTGGAGGAAGAACCGTGTCTGGTCACGCGCCGTGATCTGCGTCTCACCCCAGATCGGCGCGGTGGCAAAGTGGGTCATGCCGACGCGATCCGCCAACGCCTGGAGCGCTCGGTTGCCGACGATGATCCAGACCGCCATCGCCGCATCGTTGTCTGAGACCGTGATCATCGGGCGCAGCAGCGAGTCGTCGCCGCTGTCCAGGGGCCGGTTGGCGACCGACGGCTGGTCGAGGTAGGCGACCATCAGCATCGCCTTGACGACGCTGGCCGACCACTCGACGTGATCCGAGCGGTAGCCGTAGAAGCGGCCATCGGTCCGCACCGCAAAGGCGATGTCGCCGATGCGCGTGCGGGCGTAGGCGACCGCGGCGTGCATATCCGGACGCCACAACTGGTCGATCGTCCGCTCGGTGCCGGGCACCGGGCACTCGTGCGCAGCCGGCCTCGCGGCCCGCTGCGCCCCCGCCGAACCGGCTGACGCGCGGGCGCTCGCGCCCGTCGACCCGACGCCGGCGATCAGCGCGCCAGCCACCACCGCGACACTGATCCCGGCGACCGCCCGACCAGCGACTGTGTTCCACACGTGTCGCAGTGTCCATCAGAACGTCTCACCCCGCAAGCACCGAGGACATCCCCCGTCACGCCGCCGGAGCCGCACGGTATCGTCGGGGTCCCGGATCCTCACCTGATCGAACCGCTAGGAGCTTCGAGGTGGCGTATCGCGATCTCACGGATGTTGGCGCCGCCGTCGCCGACCGAACCGCAGCGACCCGCTCGACGACGGCCCTGGTCAGTCGGCGTGAGTCATTCAACGCGGCGCACCAGCTGCGCAACCCCGACCTCTCCGATGAGGAGAATCAGCTCCGGTTCGGAAAATGCGCCAACCTGCACGGGCACAACTACGTCCTCGAGGTCGTCGTGGCCGGCGAGATCGATCCGGCGACCGGCTATGTGTTTGACCTCAAGCAGCTGTCGGACGTCATCTGCCGGCGCGTCATCGAGGACGTTGACCACCGCAATCTGAACACGGATGTGCCGTGGCTGCGGGGGCGGATCCCGACCGCCGAAAATCTCGCTCTGGCGTTCTGGGACAGGATCCGCTCAGAGCTGCCGGAGGGGTCGCTGCGATCGCTGCGGCTGTGGGAGACCGACAAGAACTGGGCTGAAGTCGGTGATCACGTCTGAGATCCCGCTGCGGCGGGCGGGGGACTTGCGCAGGCGCTACACCGCCGCGGACGTCGCGGTGCTCACCCCGGCGGAGGCGAGACGGTTCGCCCCCCACGGGGCCGGGGACCCGACCACCGACATCCCCCTGGCCTGGGAGCTGCTCTACCGGCTCGAACCCGAGCTCTATGACCGACTGGTCAGAGCGGAGCGGCTGCATCCGGGCGTGCTGCGCTGGCTGCCCCGCAACGTCGGACGGATCGTCGAGGTGGCGGCGGGCAGCGGCCGATTGACGCTGGAGCTGGTCCAGCACGCGGCCGAGGTCGTGGCGATCGAACCCGCGGCGCCTCTACGCGAGATCTTGAATGAGCAGCTGGCGCGAGCGGACCGTGGCGATCGCGCCCAGGTCATCCACGGCTTCTTTGACGACTTGCCCGTGGCCGACGATTGCGCTGACGTGGTGGTCGCGTGCTCGGCCCTCACCCCCGCTGCGGGGCACGGCGGTGACGCCGGCCTGGCCGAGATGGAGCGCGTCTGCCGGCCGGGTGGTCGCGTCGTCGTCGTCTGGCCCAACGACGTCGGCTGGCTCACCGCGCACGGGTACCGGTACGTGAGCTTCGAGGGACCGATGTTCGTCGAGTTCGCCACTCCCGAGGAGGCGGTTGAGCTGACCGAGATCTTCTATCCCGACGGGCTGGCAGAGGTCCGTCGCCGCGGTTGGCGGCGGGTTCCGTTCGCGGCGCTGGGGATCAATCCCCCCCGCGACCTCGCCTTCAAGGTGATCGCGCGATGAAGGTCGCCCTCGTCGCCCCGCTCGTGACGCCCATCCGTGAGCCTCAGCGCGGCGGGTCCCAAGCCTTCGTCTCGGACCTCGCGCGCGGTCTGTCGGATCGAGGTCACGATGTCCACGTCTACGCCGCGTCCGGATCGGCGCTGCCGGGCGTCCGGGTGATCGACACCGGGGTCGATCATCGGGCCTTGGAGGCCACTCTGTACCGAGCTGCGGGCGCGGTCAGCCGCGGGCTCGACGTGGCCGCGAGGGCGTTTTCCGGGGTCTACTCCGCAGTCCGCGAGGGCGGCTACGACGTCATCCACAACCACGCCTTCGATGCGCCGGCGGTGGCGCTCGCGACCGCACTGGGCGCGCCGGTCCTGCACACGGTCCATCTGCCCCCGGACCGGGCGGTGGCCACTGCCCTGCGCAGCGCCGCTCAGCTCGACCCCCCTGCGACCGTTGCCGTGGTGTCTGCGTCCCAGGCCCGCGCGTGGCGACGGGTCGTCGCCGTCGGGGCGGTCCTGCCGCCGTACGTGCCGACGCGATTGATCGGCTGGTCGCCCACACCGGGGGACCGTGCCCTGTTCGCCGGCCGGCTGAGTCCGGAGAAGGGAGCCGCCGAGGCGATTGAGATCGCGCAGGCCGCCGGCCTGCCCATCGACGTCTACGGCGACGACTATGACCCCGCCTACACCCGGGCACACATCGACCCCCGACGCGGCGACCCGGGAGTGTTCGTGCACGCCGGGATTCCGCGCCCGGCGCTGTGGGAGGTGATGGCTCGTGCCGCCGTCGTCCTGTGCCCGGCCCGGTGGGAGGAGCCGTTCGGGATGGTCGCCGCCGAGGCGCAGGCATGCGGGACTCCGGTGGTCGCGTTCGCTCGCGGCGCGCTCGGCGAAGTGATCGTCGACGGGTTGACCGGCTGCCTGGTCGCTCCCGACGACATCACCGCGGCGGCGCAGGCGGTCGCCCGGACGACCGGGCTCTCGCGCGCGGACTGCCGCGCGCATGCGGAAAGCCGGCTCGACCTGGAGCTCAGTCTCGACGCTCACGAGCAGCTCTACCGGCGCGTCGCCGTGATGGATGCGCGAGCGGCCATCGGTGCCTGAGGCGAGGCATTGGCTGGCCGGTCGGCTGGCCGTCGTCACCGGTGCCAGCCGAGGCATCGGAGCCGCCACCGCACAGGCGATCGCGGCCGCAGGCGCACACGTCATCCTGGCCGCCCGCGATCGCGAGGCGCTCGACGCCGTCGCCCGACGCATCGCAAGGGTGGGCGGCGAGGCGACGGCGGTCCCGACCGATGTCAGCCAGGCCAGGGACGTCGAGCGCCTGTTCGCCCGCGTCGAGGCGACCGGGCCGGTTGCGGCCCTGGTCTGCGCGGCCGGCGTGCTGACGCGCGCGCTGTTTGCGGACACCACCTCGGACACCTGGGACCACACACTTGCGGTCAACCTGACCGGCTCATTCCTGTGCGCTCGCGCGGCCTTCACCGCGATGCAGAGCACCGGCGGGGGACGGATCGTCACCATCGCGTCGCTCTCCGGCGTCTACGCGACCGAGAAGTTCCCCGGGCTGACCGCTTACAACGTCTCGAAATACGGAGTCATCGGTCTCACCGAGGGGATCGCGGTCGAGGGCAAGGCGCACGGCATCAGCGCGATCTGCGTGAGTCCTGGCGCCGTCGACACGCAGATGTTGCGTCAGGCCAATCCCGACCTGCGGCCCGGGCTGACGCCCGCCGACGTGGCGGAACTGATCGTGGCGTTGCTCGATAGCCCCCTGGCTCCCGCCAGCGGGGCGAACATTCCGCTGTTCTCAAACGCCTAGCTGCGACGCCGTCAGGACAGTGCCGGCGCCATCGCTCAACGCGCGATCGGGGCGGACCACGGCCTCAGGGCGCGAGCGACCACAGATCCGTGCGCTCGTCCGCGAGTGAGGCCCGAGGCGGTCGGGCGCGTTGAGCGATGAGGTGTGCGCAGGCCGCCATCTCCGAGTCGTGGTCAAGCTCAGGGTCACCGCCCCTGTCCAGGCCGACGGCGGCCTGCAAGAGTCCGTCGCGGAGGTAGAACCCCACCAGGCTGCGGTCCTCCAGGCTTCCGCGCACGACGAACTCGTCCCACTGTGTCGTGTGACCGACGTACTCGAGCTTGTGCTCGTATTGATCGGACCAGAAGCTGTGGGTGTATGCGTATGGGGTGGTGGCGCCGAGCATCGATCTCGCCGCCGCGCGGCCCTGCTGTTCGGCGTTGTTGTAATGCTCGACCCGCACCCGGCCGAAAATCGGATGGAGATGGTTGGCCACGTCGCCGGCGGCGTAGACGTCGGGCGCGCTGGCCCGACATCGCTCGTCGACCAGCACGCCGTTGGACAGCCTGACCGACGATCCCGTCAACGTCGGTACCTCGGGCGTGATCCCGATTCCGGCCACCACGAAGTCGCACTCGATGCGATTCCCGCGGGCCGTGACGGCGGCCTCCAGCTGCTCGGTCCCCGCAAACCCCACGATCTCATCTCCGCCGCGCAGCTCGACGCCGTTGGCTCGGTGGATCGCGGCGATCGCCTCCCCGACCTCCTCACCGAGGACCTGCTCGAGCGGGGTTCGGCCGGGAAACACCGCGGTCACCCGAACCCCGAGGGCGCTCAGCGACGCCGCGACCTCGCAACCGATGAACCCCATGCCCACGATCACCGCGCGCCGGTCCGCGACGGCCTCGCGCTTGATCGCGTCGCTCTGCGCGACGGTGCGCAGGTAATGGATCCCGGGGAGCCCGGAACCGGGAAGGTGCAGTCGCCGGTTCTGTCCCCCGGTTGCGATCAGGACCTTCTGATACTCGAGTGGTGGGCCGAAGTCGAGGCTGATCGAATGGGCGGCTGGATCGAGGCCGACCACGCTGGACTCCCCCACGCGCTCGATGTCGTGTTCCGGGTACCAAGTCGCCGGTTTGACCAGCCAGCCGTCGAGATCCTCCTCCGAGCGCAGGTAGGTCTTCGACAACGGCGGCCGTCCAAACGGGATCCCCGGCTCGCGGCCGACGAGCACGATTCGGCCCCCGAAACCCTCGTCGCGCAGAGTCACGGCGGCGTTGCCTCCAGCCAGCCCGCCGCCGATGATCACGATCGGCTGTCCATCCTCACGCACCGGTGGCACGGCCATCACTTTACGGATGCCGGCGTGGCGCTCACGCCGTCGCGCGACGGCCCGGCGTGATTGCCAATCGAACCCTCAGTCAGGAAGCGGGTAGGTGCGCGGTCGCGTCCAGCAGCCAGCGGGTGACCGCGGTCAGCAACGCCGTCGTGTCGATCGGCTTGGGCAGGTAGTCCGATGCGCCGGCAGCCATACACCGTTCGCGCTCGCCGCGGCCCCCCTTGCCGGTGATGGCGATGATCGGGAGCTCGGTGGAGCGCGGTCGCTGGCGAATCGCGGTCATCGTCTCGTAGCCGTTCATGACCGGCATCATGATGTCCATCAGGACGATGCCAATGCCGATCCTGTGCTGGAGAATGTTGAGTGCAACCGCGCCGCTCTCGGCCGTGATGACGTTGATTCTCCCCCGCTCGAGCAACGCGGTCAGCGCGAAAACGTTGCGGTAGTCGTCCTCGACGATCAGCGCGGTCGCCCCGGCCGCGGCGCCCGCGTAGAAACGGTCTCGGGATGTGGTGAGACGTACGAGGTCTCCGCCATTGTCCCACCCTGCCACACGATCAAACGTGCCCATCTTCTGCCTCCCTTGGTCCCGTCAGCGCGAAACGGTCCCGCCGGCACGAAACGTCGACACGCGCGCCGGTTTGAACGAAGACCGCCCAGCACCCCTATCGGCAGCAAGCAGACAAAACTCAAGCCCTACTCCGCGGATACCGAGCCAGCACCTCCTGGCCACCGCGGCGGCCGACACAAACCGAAGCTAGGTTTCGTCGAAGCGCTGGTCGGACGTGACGCAGTGAACCCGCTCCGCGACGCCCTGCAGCCAGCCGGTGCGTTCGGCGGCGAGCGAGTCGAACTCGGGCACGTAGGGTTTGATGTCGAGGACGGGCGTCCCGTCGAGGAGATCCACGCCGGCAATCTCGAGCGTGGCGCCGGTGAGGCCGAGCAACCGGACCACGGACAGGCCGATCGGGTTGGGGTGACGCGGGGATCGGGTGGCGAAGACGCCACGCGCGGTGTCATCGAGGAACGGGACGACGGCGAGTCCGCCGGGGGCGCCCCGATGGAGGTGGGTCACGATGTGAAGGTGCGAAAAGCCATCCAGATCCCTCAGCCCCGGCGCAAACTCGGGGTGGATCTCGATCTGCCCGTGAACCTCTCGGGCGGCCACGGACTGCAGCGGCATCCCGCCGAGCGCTGTGAACGGGGACCGCACGACCCCGATGGGCTGGTAGCAGATCGCCTCGCGAGGCTCGGTCCGATCCATGCCCACCTGATGCTATCCAGGCCCAGCTTCGATGGTGCAGCGCGCGAGCGCTAGCATCGTGCCGTGACCGCATGACGCCCTGGTTTCACCGTAAGAGCGAGGACGAGCAGGCCGCCGAGCTTGCCTCGGTCGAGGCCGCCGCGCAGGCCGAAGTGCGCGCCGAGGAGTCACGCCGTCGGATCGAGGCGGGAGGACTGCCAGTCGCCGCGGAAGAGCGACTGCGCCAACTCGCGTCAATCGACGGCCAGCCGGGGTTGTTCAGCAGCGACCTGTCCGTGCAGGAGTTCGCGCTGCTGGCCGGATTCGGGGTTCAGCCGCTGACACAGGTCATGGGCTCATCGATCTACAACGTCGGGTGGCAGACGGTCTACTACAACGTGCCGACCGAAGTGAGCGTGCTCTCCGGTGCCTATAACGAGTGTCGCCGGCTCGCCCTCGGGCGGCTGCTCGAGGAGGCGCAACTCGCCGCGGCGGACGCCGTCGTCGGTGTCAAGATCGAGGAAGGCTCGCATGATTGGGCCGCCCGGGCGATCGAGTTCATCGCGGTCGGAACGGCCGTGCGGCTCGCCGAGCACATGCGTCACCCGGACGGCGGAACGGTACTCACCGATCTCACCGGCCAGCAGTTCGTGCAACTGTGCAAGGTCGGCGTCCGTCCGATCGGAATCGCTGCCCACACCAGCGTGCACTACGTTCCCGCCTCGTGGCAGACCCAGCAGGCGACCAGCGGTGGCTGGGGCGGGAGCGGGTGGGCCAATCAGGAACTGGTCGACTTCACCCGCGGCGTCTATGCCGCACGGGAGAAGGCAGTCGGGGCGGCCACGAATCAGGCGCGCGCGTTGGGTGCCGACGGACTCGTGGGGGTTCAGATCAGCGAGCACGCGCGCACCCACGCGGTCAAGCGCGGCATGTACGACTGCGAGGACCTCGAAGTGACCTTCCACGTCATGGGCACCGCGGTCCGCGAGGACTCCACGCTCGCCGACCGCCAGGCGATGACCCCCCCGCTCAGCATTCTCTCCTTGCGCTGAAGCCACTCCACCTGCTTCGTCACCTCGAAAGGAATCAGCCATGGCCTACGACCCCAGCAGTACCGAGGGCGTGCCCGAGGCGGGCCGCCAGCGGATCGAGCAAAACCGCACCGGTCTTTACACCAGCGACCTGTCGGTCAACGAGTTCCTGCTCGTCCGCCACGCGGGCTTCCAGCCGCTCGGGCTGGTGATGGGCTCGAGCATCTACCACATCGGCTACCAGCAGGCCCAGTGGAAGCAGAGCCAGGAGATGCAGGTGCTCTCCCAAGCCATGTACGAGGCGCGCGAGCTCGCCATGACCCGGATGGAAGAGGAGGCCGACCAGCTCGGCGCCGACGGCATCGTGGGCGTGCGTCTGAACATCGGCCGGTATGACTGGGGGCAGAACATGGCTGAGTTCCTGGCCATGGGAACCGCGGTCAAGCACCGCGAGGGCAAGCTGCACCGGGCCCCATCTGGTCGGCCGTTCACGAGCGACCTCTCCGGGCAGGAGTTCTGGGCGCTGCTGCAGACCGGCCACCGACCCGTCGGCATGGTGATGGGCTCGTGTGTCTTCCATGTCGCGCACCAGAGCTGGCGTCAATCAATCGGCAACACCGGTCGCAACGTCGAGCTGCCGAACTTCACCCAGGCGCTCTACGACGCGCGCGAGCTGGCGATGGAGCGGATGCAGGCCGAGGCGCTCGAGGCCAAGGCCGAGGGCATCGTCGGCGTCGACATCCACGAGAACAGCCACGGCTGGGGCAGCCACGTGATCGAGTTCTTCGCCATCGGGACGGCCATCATCCCCGACGAGGGCGCCGAGGACCACGTGATCCCCAACCCCCAAACCGTGCTCGACCTCGCCTAGCCAGAAGCCGTGCTGAAACCTTGCCCACTTGTGGCGGGTTTTCAGCACGCCCGGTCCACAGGTGGACTTCGGTGGAGTCTTCTCTGACCTTGTGGTCAGCGTTCAGCGATCAGCCGCTTGGCGAATTTCCCGAGCACGCCGCCCCCCAGGGCACCGAGCAGCAACAGGGTTCCGAACAGCACCACCGCATCGATGCTCTCGCGTCCCTTGGCATCCCAGTAGTCGTCCTCGAGGTTGAGCCATAGAGCGAACTCATCCAGGGTCAACGCCGCCCCGGCTCCAAACACAAACGACGTGATCCGTGACAGACGCCGCGAGGGGCGCTCCGCCGTGCCCAGCTGCAAGACCCACAGGTAACCGATGATCAGGTTGCCGACGATGCCAAATGTCATGTGATGGATGTGCGGGCCACCTTTGCCACCGATGTTGTGGAACGGGCCCTTCCCGGCCCTGATCGAGTGGGTGATCCCGCGGGTGAGGGCGAAGGTCAGGAAGAACCCGCCGGTGCTGATGAACTGGCGCTCTCGGCGGTGCTCACCGAAGTGCTCGAGATAGGCCGACCGAAAGTGTTGGGCGGGAGTGTGGCCGGACCGGTGACGGCGCATCGCCCGATGCTACCGACTCCCGGGAGCGACACCGCCGCGATCGGGGGGAGGCGGATGCGGCCCGCGGGATTTGGCCCCGCCCCCCCGCGGCGGAGGCGGATGCGGCCCGGCGGATTCGCCCCCACCCCGCGGCGGAGGCGGATGCGGCCCGGCGGATTCGCCCCCACCCCGTGGCGGAGGGAGCGGCGGCTGTCCGCGCGCCGGCGGGCGGGGGCGGCGATACCCGAGCGCGGCCTGAACGCTCGAAGGCCTCCATTCGGACCCCCCACGCGGCGTGGGCAGTCCCTCGCCGTTGAGGGTCGCGGCGATCGCCTGCAGGCTGCGCCCGCTATCGCGCAACACCCTCAGCCGCTGCGCGAGCTCTGGGTCGATCGACGAGAGCCCCGGTCGACCACGGGCGCGGCGGGTCGGATGAGGCTCGCGGTCCCAGCGGTCGACCTCGCGGAGCAACGCCACCGCCTGTCGTGCGCCGGCCTCCCCGGAGTCGAATCCGACGTCGGCCGCGATCAGATCAGCACCGGCCTCCTGGAGCCAGTCCAGGAGCCTCACCAGCTCGCCAAGCGTGGCGGCGACGTCACGCAGCTGCGCCACCACCAGCACCCCGGCCTCGCCGGCCGCGATCCGATCGAGTGCCTCGGCCAATCCGCTGCGCGGGGGATCGTCGCCATCGCCGAGTACCCCGATCATCTCGACGCCGTCAATGGCCTCGTATTCCGGGTGCGCCGCCCCAGATGCCTCCGGGGGCGCCATCGCGCTCCCAGACGCCACAGCGCCGCCGTTGGGGAGATACAGGATCGCCTTACGGGCCATGAACCACCATTATCCGCAAATCATTTGCGTCCTACGCCGGGGTTACGGCGGCTGGCCGCGGGCCAATGATCCGGCCAGGTCGGGTCCCTTATCCGACGAGTACCTCGCCGCCGCGGTGTGGCGTGATCACGAGCATGCTGCGCCGCGCCCGCTCGGGTTCGGATCGCACCGGCCGGATCCTCATGTCCGCGGTGGCTCGGATCACCTCTCGCATCTCCATCTCGGCGAACGGGGCTCCGGCGCACCGGCGCACGCCTCCCCCAAACGGAATCCACGACAGCGGGTTCGGCGCTGGACCTTCGAGCCACCGCTCAGGCCGAAACGCTGCCGCCGCCGGCCACAGGTCCTCCCGGCGCAGTGCGAGCCATAGGCAGGCGGCGACCTGGACGCCGGCGGGCAGCGGCCACCCCGCGATCCGCACCGGCTCGAGCAGAAGCCGCGGGGCGATCGTCAGCACGGGGCGGACACGGAGCACTTCCTTGACGACCGCGTCAAGGTAGGCGGGATCGCCCTCGCCCAAGCGCGCGTGCACGGCGGGATGGCGCGCGAGCCGTTCGAACGCCCAGCTGAGCGCGGCCGCGGAACTGTCGTGGCCGCCCACGAGGAGCGCGACGAGTTGGTCGCGCAGCTGCCGGTCGGTGGGCGGGTTGCCGTCCTGGTCGCGCTGCTCCAGCAGCAGCGCGAGCACCGAGTCGCCGCCCGGTTGCGCCCGCCGGCGCGCCAACAGCTCATACAACAGCGCGTCGAACCGCTCGACCGCGAGCCGAAAGCGACCCCACGGGCTGCGCGGCCCGAGATCGCGCTGCACGACGGCCATCGCGATCATCCGCGGCAGCGAGCGAACGCTGGCCAGCGACCCCTCGATGGCGTCGTGCAACTGGACCGCCTCCGGCTCCCCGCGGGTCCCGAACACCACGCGCAGGATGATCTGGAGCGTCAGCTGGCGCATCCGCTCCAGTGAGCAGACCGGCCCGTTCCACGTGGCCAGCTCGCGCCGGGCCAGCTCGGCCACCATCGGCGCGAACGCGCGCACACGCGCGCCGTGAAACGGCGTCTGGATCAGTCGCCGCTCGCGTAGATGCGCCTCGCCGTCGAGCAACAGGATCGAGTGCGGCCCCGCGAACGGGCGCAGGAACTCCCAGCTCTGCCCGGCGGGCGCGATCGCCGGATCCAGACGGAAGATCTCGCGCACCGCGTCCGGGTGGGAGAACAGCACCATCGGCTCCTGGGTCCAGTAGGTTCGGATCGTGACCGGGTCACCGAAGCCGTGATGCACGCGGCCCAGGAAGGCCGCCGGCCGCGCCATCCAGGCGACCGTCTGCCAGGCGGCGGGCGCGCGCGGTCCGGGCGGCAGGTCCATGGGGCTGATCCTACGCACCGCACCGCGCCGCGCCGCGCCGCTCAAGCGCCCGAGCCGACAGAGCTGAGCGACCAGCAGCCGCTGCGC
>Ga0302326_10013403_pt1 | contig 17383 bp, 14 predicted proteins | sample Palsa_T0_3_FD_202264 | JGI IMG/M metagenome (GOLD analysis project Ga0302326, IMG submission 202264) | Peat permafrost microbial communities from Stordalen Mire near Abisko, Sweden - Palsa_T0_3 | ecosystem: Environmental > Terrestrial > Soil > Palsa > Peat permafrost | place: Sweden: Abisko... | reverse complement strand
GGAATCGTCAAGCGAAACAATCCGCAGCGAAGCGGAGGCTGGGTCGGCGGGGATTTGGGGTGCAGGGGAAAGGGGCAGCAGCCCCTTTGCCCCTGCTCCTCTATATAGAAGATAGGGATCATTCCGGGCTTGGATCCCTGGGTGGGTTGCGGTTTTTTCGCATGGACTCTCCGCGCATCTCGATGCGATGGGCATTGTGGACTAAACGGTCGAGGATGCCGTCGGCGATGGTGGGATCTCCGATCTGCTCGTGCCAGCGCGAGACGGGTAGCTGGGAAGTGAGAACGGTGGAACGAGCTTGGTAACAATCCTTGCAGATTTCCCAGAGCTCGCGGCGCTCGTTTTCGTTCAGCGGCGCCATGGCCCAGTCATCGATAACCAGAACCTGATGCGACTGAGTCGAGCCAGGAGGTGGCGCAAGCTGCCATCGGCTCGGGCCAAGGCCAACTCACGAAGCAAAGCGGCAGCCCGCAGGTAGAGAGCCGAGTGGCCGTCGCGACAAGCTTTCTGTGCCAGGGCCGAGGCGAGAAAGCTCTTGCCCACGCCGCAAGGTCCGATCACGAAGATGTTCTCGTGGTTTGGATGATGGAAATTTACCCAGAGCCATTCTCGACCAGTACGACTCTGTCATGAGTCGTTCATTGCCAACCCTCGATTCTATTTAGTGCACTTTTATCTCCTATAGTAGAATACCGTGAAATGCGATCCGCAGCCAAAGCGAAGGCAGCACTGGACCTCGTGGTACTTGGAGACCGCGTTCGCACCGAACGGCGACACCGCAGTATATCTTTGGAAGTCCTGAGCCAGCGATCGGGAGTCAGCCGGAGCATGATTTCCGCAATCGAACGCGGTACCAAAGCGGCGACCGTCCTCGTTCTTGACAGGATCGCAACGGGACTCGAAACCAGTCTTGCGCGTCTCCTCACCACGGAAGTGAAATCCCGTATTCACGTCCTGCGATCCAAAGATCAATCTGTGGCTCGGGACCCTTCGGGGTGGGAGCGGCGAATCCTCTCTCCGGTGCTGCCTGGCATTGAATTCGAATTCATGCGAACGACTTTGAATCCCGGCGTTGATGCCGGCACCTTTCTTCCCCACGCTCAAGGTTCGCGCGAGTACGTGGTAGTCGAAAAGGGAACGCTTGATCTTACGCTCGATGGTGTCCACCACAAGCTGGAGGAAGGTGACAGTATCTACTACGACGGGGACTGCCTTCATGGTTTTGCGAATCCCCGTGGAATACCGTGCGTGTATTACCTGGCGATGGATGTATCCGGAGATCCCATCGGAACGCAGCACCGAGTTGCTCATAGTCCTGAGGACAACAATGCCACGAGAGCACGCCTGCCATCCGCTGACCGTAAAGGAGGAGCCCGCCGTCGGCCGGCATCGCGGTCTGAGTCGAGAGCGAATAAGCGTCCCGCGAGCGCCGGGAATGGAGGCACCGGAAATGACGGGTGACGGCAAGTGGGAATGGTCTCAGGAGGAGATCAAACGCATGGGGTATCAGGTGGTCGACCTCATTGCCGAGCATCTTGTCCGTCTCCCCGATGACCCCGTTTTCCGGCCATTTCCTGCTGAATTAGCAGATCGCTACCTGAATTCTTCCGTGCCGGAATCCGGCGCGGATTGGGATGAGATTCTGGAGACGTTCGCGACCGAAATTGCTCCCTTTCCGTTTGGCAACGGGCACCCTCGGTTCTATGGTTGGGTAAATTCCCCGCCGACGGTTATCAGCATCTTCGCCGAAGCTCTCGCAGCCGCGATGAATCCAAGCTGCGCGGGAGGCAATCACGCGGCCATTTATGTCGAACGTCAGGTCATCGATTGGTTTCGACAGATTCTTGGATTTCCAGCAAGGGCAATGGGCCTTCTCGTAAGCGGCGGTTCCGCAGCGGCCTTAACGGCATTGGCGGCTGCCAGGCAAAGCAAATGTGGTTTCGACGTTCGCACGCTGGGGCTGCGCGCCTCCGAAGCGCGCATGACCTTCTATCGCAGTAGTGAAACGCACGGCTGCTATCAGAAGGCAATCGAACTGATGGGCTTTGGCAGCGAATCGATGGTGACCGTAGAACGTGACTCCGCGATGCGGATGATCCCGTCAGCGCTTGATCGTGCCATTACGGCAGATCGGCGCGACGGACGCATGCCAATCGCCGTGATTGCCTCTGCGGGCACCGTCAATGGCGGAGCGATTGATCCCTTGGCTGAGATTGCCGACGTCTGCGAACGGCACGATGTTTGGTTTCATGTCGATGGTGCATACGGAGCACCGGCCATTCTGAACTCGAAGTATGTCGACGCCCTGTCCGCCATCGCGCGTGCCGATAGCGTTGCCCTCGATCCACATAAATGGCTTTATATTCCGGTGGAAGCCGGATTGGTGCTCGTGCGAGAAGGATCAGTCCTGCGGCAGACATTCAGCCTTATCCCGCCGTATCTCCAAACGGAGGGCGAACCCGAGGGTGTCGGTGGTCTGCCATGGTTCAGTGAATATGGATTCCAGCAGACACGCGCATTTCGGGCACTGAAAGTGTGGATGGCGCTGCGCCACCATGGCCTGGCTGGGTATCGTGTCTCGATTGAGAAGGACCTTGCACTCGCCGAATATCTGACGTCGCTCCTCAAGAGTCGTGATGATTTCGAGGTTTTTGAACCTCAATCCCTGAGCATCGTTTGCTTCCGTTACCTACCGCCAGGAGTTTCCGGCGATGAACAGATTATGGGCTCGATCAATAGGGAGATTCTGAAGACGATTCAGCTCGGAGGTGAAGCGTTCATCTCCAGCACCGTCATGGACAACAAGTTCTGGCTACGAGCATCTATCGTCAACCCCCGAGCGAACAAATCAGACATTGAGGCTCTGTATGAATCCTTGATGGCGACTTTGCCACGGATGGGTTTGGGCCGATTACATACGGCCAGAGTTGAATCTCTCGGCGGCGACAGCCTCGCGACACCTAAACCTGTTGACAGACACTGAATTACTGATCGCAACTCGAAAACAGGTTGCACTTTCTATCGCCGTGATAACGCGGCTGGTCGCCAGCGGGATCGCAATTCGGGACTTCGTGGTGCTGATCGCGGTGAGGCTTTGAACCGGGGGCACGCTGGCGCTGGCTCTAACGAATCTGGTGCGCAGCCACCTTTTCGGAGCGGAACCGCATGATCCGATGAAGAGACCACATTACCCCGGGGAGCATCGGCCGCGGGCCTCCAGGAACTCGGAAGCCTCGATTGCCGCACACGGATTGCTGCAATCGCTCCTGGTGAGCGAGCACCGCAAGGCCAAATACGCTGTTGTCTCCGCGGGCGTCGTCTGGCGGCACGGGCGGCTTATCATCACCGCTTCTCCGGCTTCTCCGCCTCTTTCGCCTCCGCTTAACTAATAAGGTAGCTCACTTCTGACAAGTAGACGTGTGAAACTTCTCGCGAGTGCCGACGGAGACCGATAAACAAGTGCGCACAAGAGGAGCGGTCTCGCAACGCTTAAGGGTTCATGAATCTCTCCGTCGGTCAGTGATCTTAAAGGCACGGCTGCGTTACGGATGTGTGTGGTCCATGCCTGACATTCCCTCCTTTGGCACACTTCCGAAGCGTACTTCGGAGGCAACCAACTTGTCCTCTGGTCCGGTTGCATGGATTACGACTCTATCGCCGACCTTAAGATCCTTTAAGGTCACAGGCAACCCGCTCTTTACGAATTTCGTTGCAGCGCCGAGATTCACCGTAACCGTCTTCTTTGATGTGGTTTCGACAGAAACGGAGCTTTCGGAAATGTTGGTCACTGTGCCCATCACATGCGTCTGGTTTCCGTGGGCAAAGACGATTGACGAGAGGACTAACTGGAAAACGAATACTGCTAGGGTCCGATTCATCATTTCTCCTCCGAGGGACGTGAATGTTTGGATTGTTTTGGTGTTGGATTCCTGGGTTCGCCATTCAAGAATTGCTCTTCCTCTTGTTCCTCCTGGTTCTCTGCCGGACCCTTCGGATTGAGCGACTCCATCTCGCGTTCCTCCCTTGGTGTCAGCTTGGGGAGGTGCCGTATGAACAGGACCAGTTTCCAACTGTCGTCGTCTTTCTCTTCCGCACCCCATGCTGGCATACCGGTCAGTCGAATCCCGTTGTGGATGGTATAGTAAAGCTCTCCATCGGTCAGTTTCTGTGTTCTAGGCAGGCGCATATCTGGGGCTTTCGGGTATAAGTTCTGACCAATTTCCGTTTTGCCGCTACCGTCGTTTGCGTGGCAGATGGCGCAATGGTCGGCGAAATGAGCCCTGGCTTCGGCCAGCACATCAGGTGATGGCAGGAACGGATTCCTCTCGTTCCTGGCGCGTGTAGGCACGGCAAGAGCGTGCACCGATGTCGCTAGGTAGTTCTCAAGCGCCGACGGTTGTTCACGGGCGCTGAATCCTCGACGCATCACGGACACAACCCCTGCAATCGTCATCACAGTAGCCGCAAGCACAAGAAGGAAGATAGCTGTGCCTTTTCTCATATCTCTCCTCACTCAAGCTGGATGGCTGTGGTCGACGATGGCGCGTTGAATTTACCCACTGGCCGATCCATTTCGCCGGCATGGCCCGGCGACTCCAGGCCATCACTCAGAAGGAAACCCTGCAAGGCGACCAAATTCACCCAAAGGTTCTCCAGGGCAGTGATGTAATTCGCCTGAAGCTGGAACAGGGTCCGCTGGGCGATTAGCACCTGAGCATAGGCAGCCGCCATCCCGCTGTAGCTCTTCAAGTACAGTTCGTATGCTTTCCTCGCACGCGGAATCATACGGTCACGGTACCTTTCTACCGTTAAACGCGAAGTCGCATAGTTTTGGAGAAGAGCGGCCGCACGTTCCTGCAGGACCAGCCGAACCCGCTGAACTTCCTGTTGCGATCGCTCGAAGTCGGCTTTTGCGGCCCCAACGTTTCCCTGATTTCGATTGAATATAGGGATTTCAACACCCACTTCGGCAAAACCTTGCAGGCCGATGGCGTGGTTTGTCATCGCCTCCAACTCCAGGTTCTTTTGGAGGCCACCGCGAAGTTGCAGGTTGGGTATCGGTTCACGCTTCGCACGCGCAACCGATGCCTCCGCTTTCAGCACTTCCAATTGCGCGATCTTCACTGCCGGACTGTCCTCGACCATCGCCCGCAACCACTCGTCAGGATTCCCTCCAGGCAAGTCCTCGAGATTGCCGGCGAGGTGTACGAGCGCAATCTTCGGCTTCCCGATCATTGCCGCTAACTCTCGCCAGACACGGTTCTGTTTCTGCTCAGCTGCCGCAACAGCTAACTCCTCCTGTTCCCCTTCGACCTCCGCCTGAAGGATGTCCGGTTGATCTGCCTGGCCCACGTTGCCAAGCTGGTGTGAGGTTTCGACGGCATCTTGAGCAAGTTGGCTGAGTTTGTGACGAAGGTCGACCAACTCTTGCGCGGCCAGCGCCTGGTAGTAAAGCATTCGTACGTTGTTGATCACGCGCTGGCGCTGCTCCTCGGCTTCGACTAGGGCCTGCCTTTTTCCCTGTTCGAGAATGCTGCGGTTAAGACCGAGCTTACCCCCAAGAACGATGTCCTGACTGACGAAGAACCCTTGTTCGCCTCCGCCCTGGATTCCACCTCGTATCTGGTCCCCCTCATAGCCAAAAGTAGGATTGGGATAGAGTCCACCTTGTAGCTTTCGAGCAGTCGCAGCGCGGACTTCAGCAGCAGCCTGGGCCAAAGTTGGATTGCCACTAAAAGCCATTTGTTCCAACTCAGCCAGCGTCAAGCCGGATTCCGATCCTACTTGATCCGGCGCCGAGGTTGCGACTGCCCGTGTTGGAGCAGTCGACACCGGCTGATCCTGACCTGATGCAAGTGGCGATACCACGATGACAGTTAACAAAATGCCGGCCCTCACGGTGAGCCATGCCGGAAGATGTAGTGATTGCACTGGGCGCTCCTTTCGAACGAATTTCATCCAGCTACTCCTGGTGGGGGTGCTCCATTTCTGGCATGGGCTCCGGTCTGTTCGTCTGCTGTTCCCGCAAAGCCATCACCTTGTCGTACATCTCAGGCGTAAAGACTCGTAGGAAAGTCATCATCCCCTGCATGAATCCGCTCCAACCCGGACGAAGTCCGTAGTTCTCCGGCTTTTCCACCATCTTGTCCATCGCCATCGCTGGCCCTTCCATGAAGGCATCCTGCGGGAACCCCGGCACTGATTTGGCATTCTTGGTCACTTCCGGCGCCGTCATTTGCATTGTTTTGTTTTGCATGCCGGGCATGGCCCCTTGCTCCATTCCAGGCCTATTGCTCATCGACTGTCCGGCCTGCTGGGTCGCCTGTGGTCCGTTGCCGGCGGTCCCGTCGCGAGTGGACCCAACTCCCATACCACGACCCAAACTCGGACCCTTGTCCTCGGAGGTGGCATGTCCCTCCCGCAGAATTCCCATTCCTTCTTCCATGCCCAACCCCGCAGGCATTCCGCCGCCCCGTCGGGTCATCGGACCCACTACTGACGACATCTGGTTCATCATGTGGTGTGGCAGGTGGCAGTGGATCATCCAGTCGCCGGGATTGTTGGCTACAAATTCGACATCCCGAGATTGCGCGACTCCCACTAGCACCGTATTTCCCGGCCCCCAAGTCGATTGGGGTTGTCGGCCTGCCTCCGTGCCGGTGACGACGAATGTGTGCCCATGCAGGTGAATCGGATGATGATCCATGCCCAGGTTGATAAAGCGCACTCTGACGCGATCGTTCAGGCGAACGATCAGGGGAGTAGTCGCTGGACCCGACTTGCCATTGAGAGTTAGCCAGTTGAACTCCATATTCATGGAATTGGGAATGGGATTATTGGGAAGGATTGCGAATTCCTGAAGGATGATCGCGAAGTCTCTGTCTACGTGAAGTGAGTAGTTTTTTTTCGGATGCATGATGAAAGCCCCGATCATCCCCATCATTTCCTGCATCGCCATGTGCGAGTGGTAAAAGAACGTTCCCGACTGGTGAAGGGCAAACTCATACACGAAACGGCCGCCTGGCGGAATCGGATCTTGGCTGCTTCCCGGCGCCCCATCCACCTCTACCGGAATCTCAAATCCATGCCAGTGCATCGACGTGGGTTCTGGAAGATGGTTGTCCACGATGATCCTCACCCGATCCCCCTCGATCACTTGAATCGTCGGACCGGGAGCGCTGCCGTTGTATCCCCAGAGATTTACGACCTTACCGGGAGTCAGTTCCTGCTTCACGGGTTCGGCGATGAGATGGAACTCCTTCGCGCCATCGACTATGCGATAAGGGAGTTGTGGCACGTCCGGAGTTTCGACGGAAACGACTCCTCGACTTTGCGCACTAGCATGGCGCGTCTGTGCCATCTCCATGTTTTCCCCGTTGGTTTGAGTTTCTGTTGCAAGCAGCCGAGGGGCTGCCGCCAAGCCGGCACTCAGTCCAAAAGCACTTCTAAGAAAATCACGTCTGTTCTTCATAGTTCTCCCTCTTCAAGAATTGATGGACCACTGTCCATAGCCGTTCAATGACATCGGATCGAACGGAGACGCACAGCGAAAGCAACACTCAGGTCGTGGCTATACCGATCTACAGGAGAGGGGATAAATCAGATGCGAAGAATGCCGTGAGAGACGGTGCGTGGCAAGAAGGCGGATGGCGGGCCGCTATCCAGACCCCATGCGGCCACAGGACGCGCCAGCAGAAACTTCGAGGTCGTATCCAAGACTACAACACCTGTCGGGATTCTTGTCACAGCAGAAACAAGCTTTCTTGCAACGCTGAGCCGTTCACCCTTGGCACAATCTGTCTGGCACGATGGCGCCTCCACAGCGGCAGTCACGACCGCCAGCGCATGGTGGTGCGTGGCAGAGTGATTGTGGGCCATTCCTGGCATAGCGCCCGGAGGCTGTACACAATGGTGCTGACTTTCAGTACGGGAGTGGCGTTGGCACATCAGTGCGCACACCCCAGTCGGAGTCAAATTCCCGACCAGCAGAGCCCCCAAAAGAAATATCGAAATTGGTGTTCTCACAGCCACTTTGGAAACTGTACCTCACTTCCTGTCAAAAAAACAAAACTACAGGGCGACGACCAAATGATGTTGGCATCGGTCATAGGCTCGACTCGTGAGATGACAAGCGTTAGTGGCTACTCACGAGAGTGGTTCATCACCCTCCAATCGTTGGATTTCGACCGTTTCATGGCATTCGATGACGAAGGCTTCCAGAGAAGCATTTCTAGAAGTGGAACCCGAGTTGAGCCGTGAGCGCGCGCGGTGTGACGTAATGCGTGCCGCTGAAGGTTGAAAGGAAGTTGTAGAGTGCGAATTTGTTGGCGAGGTTGATGGCAGTCAGTTGCAGGCTGACTTTGTATTTGTCTCCGTGGAACGGATTGTCATGGCCCACCGACATGTCAAAGAGATTTCGGTGAACGATGCGCGGCGGGTTGTGATCGGAAAAGGCCATTCGAATCGGCAGCGATTCCCAGCGTGGAGAGGGTAACGAGCGAACTCAGCGATGATGTCGTGCTCTCCAGGGGAAGCTTATCCCACAGATTTCTGTCGATGTCGGAGTGAAAGGTCGAATCGTTCTCAAGCAAATCGGCCGCCGGAGCCTCGACTGTCACTGACATCTTCGAACCCGACATTTGCAAACTGACTTTGAGGCTGACCGGCACTATGGACCGCATCTCCACGTCCTGTCCCCCTTGGGCGAATCCAGCCGCGGTCACGGTCATGTGATACGGATTGAACGGAATATTAGGGAGGCTAAAATTCCCGGACGTATCCGTGGTGGTTGAGCGGTCGAAGTGGCTGATTGGATTGTGGATTTCAACGGTCGCATTGGGCACGACCGCACCGGTAGGGTCCAGCACGGTACCGTTGATGGAGCCGGAATTGCTGCTCGACTGTGCGTATGCCTGAATGCCAGGCGCTAAAAGGAAAACCACCAGAAAAGTCGCACGAATCGACTTCTTGCATGAAGCCAGCATGATTCCTCCAAAGAATTTGGTCGAAAAGATCAAAGGAAGGTTCGTCGAAACGAACCCCGGCCTGTACAGGACTGAAATTTGGTCTTTAGACGCTAGGATGGGGGCGGACACACAGAACGAAGACCGTCAGGCTTTGCATGGCAGAAACTGGCTCCGGCCGAAAGGTGGAGACAGAAACGAACATCACGCTCGGCAAGGTGGTGGCGGTTTGCGGAGAAGCTGAATGAGCGGCGATACAAACCGTGCAGGTCGACGACTCCGGTATCGCTCGAATGTTGATGCGCGGCGAATGCTAACGCCGACCAGAAGGTCAGCAATACGCATATACACGCTATCCGTTTCGATATCGACCGCATGAAGGCTGCCCCATAGAAGCTTCGCTTGAATCATACCAAAACGCCAAACAAACGCATCGAGCGCAGCATAGCTGCGAAGTTATCTTTGCCGCGTGTTCAGCTTATCGAGTGCGCGTTTCAACTCTTCCAGCTTCTGTCCGGCTTCGCCGAGCTTGCCTTCCGCCGTCAGGCGCTGGTAGTCGGCAAGGTCTTTGGCGGCTTCCGCGATGAGCGCGCTGCGATCCTCTGTGGGCTGGGGCGGCGCGGCGGATGCCGGTGTGCTCCGCGACGGCTCCGAGGTGACTGCCGCGGCGTTCAGGGAAGAGACTCCGCCGCCGAAAAGAGCAGCCATCGCCGACTCGAAGGTTGGTCCGTAGGCCAGCCGATCTTGCAGCGCGAGCACGACCAGACGCAACTCCGGCATCGGACTCCGTTCCGCCTGCAGGTAAATCGGTTCTGCATACAACAGCGCGCGCCCGGTTGGAATCACCAGCAATGCGCCGCGCCGTACGTGCGAGCCTTGCTGATTCCAAAGCGTCAATTGTCCGGAAAGCTGCGCGTTCTGATCAATTCGCGCCTCGATTTGCAGCGGTCCATCGACGAGCTTGGTTTTGGGGAAGTTGTAGACTACCGACGTCCCGTACTGTGCGCCGTCGCTACGCCCAGCGATCCAGCCGATCAGATTGTTTCGGTTGGCCGGCGTGAATGGCAGAATCTCCACGAACTCCACGCCTGTTTCGCTTGGCAGTTTCATCAGCACGAAGTTCGGCTGCATCCCTTGGGTTACCTGCTGACCGCCATCGCTCATGCCGACTTCGGTGGCGACGGTCCACAGATCCTCCCGATTGTAGAACGCTTCTGGGTCCGTCATGTGATACAAGCCGTAGACTTCCGCCTGCAGTTTGAGCAACAACTCGGGGTAGCGAACGTGTTTGCGCAATCCCGGCGGCATCATGGCAGCATCCTTGAACAGACTCGGAAAGATGCGGCGATAGGCCACGATGATCGGATCATCCGGATCGAAGACGTAAAACGTCGTCGTACCATCGTAGGCATCGACAACCACCTTCACGCTGTTGCGCATGTAGTTGATGGGATTGCCGTCGAGCTGATAATGGGTCGAGTACGGATAACTGTCTGAAACCGTGTATGCATCCATGATCCAAGACAGACGACCGTCGTCACTGAGCACGATGTACGCATCTGGATCGTAGGTCAGGAACGGCGCTAACGCCGAGACGCGATCGCGTATGTTGCGGCGCATCAGCAGCCGGCTATCCTTGTTTACGTCATCGCTGAATGGTAGCTTGGCGAGATCGCTTTGATCGAGTGCGATGATCATTCGGCGCAGGAAGCCGCCAAGGGCGATGCCACCGTTGCCTTCGTACGACGTGAGGTTGTTGGTTGCGCCTTGCGGGTAGTTAAATTCCTGCTGCCGTGTCTTCACGTAGACGTCAGTGTTAGTCAACTCGCCGAAATAGATCTCTGGACGTGTCACGCCTAGACTACGCACAGTGCTCTGGACCGGCATGTTGCTCAGAATCAACGTGGGGAGCCCTTCCGCCGTGAACCCATTGACCGGGTTCATCGTGATGCCATAACCATGGGTGTAGATCAGTTTCTCGTTAATCCAATTGCGACTGCTCTCCGGAAGTTTATCGACGTTCAACTCGCGAGCAGCAAGCATCACCTCGCGAGTCGCGCCGTCGATCTCATAGCGATCAATGTCGATGTCGGGAAAGTCGTAGTAGGTACGGATTTCCTGAATCTGGCGCAGCGTGTCCTGCAATGCATGCCAGTCCCACAGCCGGATGTTTTGGAGTGTGGCCTGATTGTTAGCCGGCTCGGCCGCCTCGACGGTGGTCTCAGCCGGGAACTCGCGCTGCGCGACTCGGTTTAATCCGTAGGCCTGCCGCGTTAGATCGGTGTTGTAGACGATGTAGGGCTTCTCGCGAACCAATTCGTTCGGTTTTACGATAAAGCTGCTGACGTACCAAGCGACTGCTTGAACGACGATATAGCAGACTGCGCCGGGAAGGACCGCCGCGATCAGCCAGCGACCCCGCGGAGCCCGCATCGCGTTGGCGGCTGCGATTATCGCGCCGAGAACAAGCGCAGTGCAGACCACAAGCATCCCCGTGATCGTGACGTGGGCGTCCGTGTAAGTCACACCCCCAAAGATCGTGTGATCGTCGAACAATCGCTCGAACCGCCCGATATAGACGCGCATCGCGAGGACCAGCAACAGAAACACAAACGTGATCGACACTCCTCGCCAAGGTAATGTGACGGAACGGCTGAGACGGCCGGCGAGCACACGGCTTCCGCCCGTGATGAGGACGAAGAAGACGGCTAGTAGACAGGTAATCACGGCTAGCGTAAGCAGCCAGCCGGTGACGAGCTGCCACCCGGGAAGGGCAAACAGAAAGAAGTTCGGCGGCTTGCTAAAAATCGGATCTACGACGCTGCCGGTTGCACGGGGTGCGTACCAAAAGAGCGCGAGTGCGGGCCACTCCGCCATCATAGCGGCGCCGCTTGCGGCGGCGATGGCGAGCGAAACGCCGAGCGCAATGAGGCGCAGGACAGGCTCAATCGGCAGCTTTACCGGTCGTCCGCCAATGAGAATCGTATGACCGCTTGGCAAATCGGAGAGATGTATCCGCTTCAGAGCCAGGAACGAACCGTACAGAATGACAAATGTGGTCGCTGCAAAAGCCGCGAAGACTCCCCACTGAAGACTCAGTGTTTTCCAGAATACGTCCTCGTAGCCGAGCGACTTGAACCAGAGCACGTCCACGTAATACGACAACGCGTTCCGACCGCCGAAGAAGATGGCGGCAAAGACGGCGAGAATGAGAAGGAAGAGGCGGCGACGACGCGGCGGATACATCCGCGGATGGGTCGGCGGCGGCCAGTCAATTGATTCGGGCATTGCTCCACTCAGCTGAGGAAAAAGTATAAACCCTGCAGCTCTTTTCCATCTTCACTTCACCGATTGGCCGTTTAATTGCCAAAACTCACGCAACTCGCCTAATCAGTTCCGGTGGGCGACGATGCGCGCAGCGACCGGTTGATTTTGAATCGGCAGCGAATAGAGGCAACAACAATCAATCTGGCGTTGCGCCTGTCTTAAGGTGCTACCGCACAGAATCGACTGTCCACTACCCTGTCCCTGATTTAGCCCGGACCTTGGCTTGAACGAGCAACTGCTCACCATCTCGTGATCGAACGCGATGAGCACCCGTTTTTCCGATAGGCAAAAGCGGGCTCGTTCAAGCCGAGCGACAATCAGGCCTGTCGCGTATGACGGACGCAGGCAACATCTACTAGAGACCTCACAACCCCTGTCAGTTTTTCGGCACCCAAGCCTCGGTGAACAAAGACCGCGCTATCGAAAAAAGACAGCGCTATCGAGGGTAGTCCCATGAGGCTGGTATTGCTAGTCGTGTTAATCGTGCTCCTTCTCGGAGCACTCCCCACATGGCCGTATAGCACAGGCTGGGGATACTATCCCAGCGGCGGATTGGGCTTGGTACTGCTTATTGTGGTGGTACTGGCTTTGATGGGCCGCCTGTGAATAAGATCTGGCCGGATCTCGTCCAGAGTCCGTGATTCTGAAAGGCCGGGTACCCCCACGGGTAACTAAATGGCAAAAGCCAAAGACGGACGTTAGCAGCGAAAATATTAAACCGCTGCGCGCGCACGAGGGTCCACGGCGGACCTTCAGGTGCCGAATCATTCTGCGACGAGATCCGCCGACTACGCTACGGACGACGCTATCCCTACCTTACGCAGTGTATTGATGTCTTCGAAAACCCGTTGCTATGTTAAAGCTGGATCTATCTGCACTCTCGGATGCGAAATCTTTTTGAGGATGGACATGAAAAGTTTTGGTAGGAACGTTCTTCTTCTTCTGACGCTCGTAGAAGCTGTACTGTGTTCGACTGCGATTTACGCTCAGAGTGACCCTGCACCGCTCTATCCCGACACCGCACATCCAGCCCAGGCGACGAATCCGGAACAGGACAACGTTCCGCAGCGGATGAATCAGGGTACCGGCCAGAATGATCTGCCGGTGTTTCGCGTTGACGTGAGCGAGCGCACGACCAAGGCGGTCAATTATCGGAATCGCGGCGGCTCAACGGAGGTGAAGCTGAAGGGCACAGATCTAATTCCCGATATCGATGGTCACGCCAAAGTGGAAGTAAAGGGTGGCCGGACGGCTATCGAGCTTGAACTGAAGCACTTGCCGGCTGCGAACGGCTTTGGAGGCCAGTACCTTACTTACGTTTTGTGGGCCATTACTCCTGAAGGCCGCGCCGTGAATCTGGGTGAAGTGTTGCCTCGTAGCGATGGCAAGGACAGGTTGGGGGTAACTACCGAACTGCAGGCGTTCGGAATGATCATCACTGCGGAACCTTATTATGCCGTGACGCACCCGAGTAATAAGGTGGTGGCGGAAAATATTATCCGCAGCGAAACAAAAGGATTTGAAGAGCCAATCGATGCCAAGTTCGACGTACTAGAGGGCAGCCAGTACACCATCGATATACCGGGCGATCAACTACCATCGAGCCGGGCGGGTCTCAAGGTGCCGCTGGACTTGCTGGAAGCGCGCAATGCCGTGGTAATCGCCAAGGCAGCCGGAGCGCAGCAGTACGCTCCCGATAGTCTGACCAAAGCGGAAGACATGCTGCAACGTGCAGAAGACTATTATCAGCGTCACCAGGGAATCACGCCGGTTGGTACGGCGGCGCGCGGGGCTACGCAGATGGCGGAAGATGCGCGAGTGTTGACGTTGCGGCGAAAAGAACAGGCGAAAATTGATGCCGAGCGGCGAGCGCATGAGGAAGCGCAGGCGAAAGCCGAGGCTGACGCGGCGGCCGCGCAACAGCGCGCTGCGCAAGCGCAAGCTCAGGCAGATGAAGATGCACGTCGGCGCGCAGAGGCGGAAAAGGCTGAGGCCGACGCCCGTCGCCAACAGGCGGAGGCTCAAGCTCAACAGCAGGCAGCGCAACAGGCAGCCAGCATCGCTGATCAGCAGCGCCAGGAAGCAATCCGCCAAAAAGAGGCGATGCGCGCGCGTCTGTTGGCGCAGTTGAACCAGGTGTTGCAAACGCGCGACACGGCTCGCGGGCTGATCGTCAGCATGCCTGACGTGTTGTTTGATTTCAATAAGTACACATTGAAGCCCGAGGCTCGAGAACGTTTGGCGCGGATCTCCGGAATTGTGCTGGCATACCCTGATCTCAAGCTGGAAATCGACGGCTACACGGATTCGATCGGTAGCGACGAATACAACCAGACTCTTTCCGACAAGCGGTCGGAGGCGGTGCGAGATTATCTGACGAGTTCCGGCGTTTCTGCGAACAATGTGACCTCGCGCGGCTTCGGCAAGGCCGATCCGGTGGCTGACAACAGCACTGCAGCCGGACGGCAGTTGAATCGACGGGTTGAAATGATTGTGTCAGGCGATGTGATCGGAGACTTGGCAAGTCCTGGCGCCGCTGATGGCCAAGGACAATCGGCAAATCCTCAATAGAATCCCCGTGGCGGAGCCGATTAAGTAGGAAAACGCGATAGAGCAGTACCGGTTCGAAGGTTTCTTGGCAAGGGGGCAGCTCGAAGCAACGATCCCGCGTCCCGTTGATTGATTTCACCTTCAAGACCGATCCGCGGAAGACTTCAAAGTGTGATTTCGCAGTCCTGGGCGACGATGCGAACCGTAAGTACTACGAAGCATCGCAAGGCTGAAAAAAGAACCGTCCCCGTCCGCGAATAAGTGTGAAAGCGGTTGGCATCGTGTGCTCATATGATGTCTGCTTGGCATGGCCCCTTCCCATTCGCGGTTTCTTGAGAGAAACATCCCGGATCGGAGTTGTACCGCCGCAACCACGAGGACGATGTTCACGAGTCTGCCGGGCTCTAGAAACCGCCGATCAGCGATCGCTCGACACAGAAGAATCGTTCGCCGGAGGCTTCTCTCATAAACCACCACCGCAACGGCAAATCGTCTGCTTTAGTGGAAAGGGGGCAAAGTTTGAGTGGCAATCAATTGCCAGAATAAACCCCAATCTAGAAACTTCTTCCTAACCGCAAGCTCACAATCCTGTCTAATACGCTGAATGGGGAATGACGACCACGCGCTCATCCGGAGCGTTCTCGCCGGAGAGAAGGACGCTTATGGCCTGCTTGTCGCACGTCACAGTCAAAGTGTTTTTCGTGTCGCGTTCCGCATAACGGAAAACGAGGCTGATGCGGATGAAGTCGTGCAGGAAACATTCCTTCGAGGTTATCGCAAGCTCCAGGACTTCGACGCTCGGTCCAGCTTTGGAACCTGGATTTACCGAATCGCTATGAATTGCGCACTCGATGTTTTGAACAAGCAGAAACGCCAAACCGTGGTGCCCGTCGCTGAGGAATATGACAGCGAACTTCCAACCGTCCAGGTGGCGGATCATGCGGCCGGACCCGACAGGCTTCTCCTGAGTCAGGAGATCGAAACGCGCAGGCATGCTGCGATGGAAAGGCTGACGCCAACCGAACGTGTTGCCTTTGTAATGCGCCACCTGGAAGACCGCTCGACAGACGAGATTGCGGGAGCGCTTGGGATCGCGCGCAATTCGGCCAAACAGGCTGTTTTTCGGGCAGTTCAGAAACTACGGCAATCGCTTGCACCGCTTTGGGTGAGGTCATGAAGCACTTAACCGAAGAAGAAATGATCGGGCACTACTACTCTGAAGATTTTTGCAGGGCTGAGGCCGTGATGCATCTTCAGGCGTGCAGGCAGTGTGCCCAAGCTTATGAAGAGTTCAGTAAGCTACTTGGAAGTGTGCATGCTCCCGGCGTGCCGCCGCGAGACTCAGAGTATGGAGCGCAGGTTTGGCAGTTTATTCAAGGATCTCTACAGCCCTACGGGCCTGAGAGGAAGCGCCGCTTCTTTCACTGGCCTCAGTTTGCCTATGCGACAGCGTGCCTGCTGTTTCTTGCCGGTGCATTCTGGGCCGGAAGATTCTGGGAGCACGCTCACTCCCAGCCTCTGGTGACCCGCAGTGAGCAGCAAACAAAAGAGCGCGTGGTGCTCTTTGTGCTCGACAACCACCTCGATCGATCAGAGCGTCTCCTTGTTCAGCTGAATCACGCTGAAGGCCAGGGAGACTACCTTGATTTTCCACTGCAGGCAGAAGCCCAGCAATTGCTTTCCGATAATCAGCTTTATCGCCAGAGTGCTGCCCATGCCAACGACCCTCTTCTCAATGCTGCGCTCGATCATCTCGAACGGGTGCTTCTTGAGGTTACAAATTCGGGCAACGAGCTGACTAGCAGAGACATCGCCAGCATTCAGAAGGAAATGAATACACAGGGCCTGCTCTTCCAGATACGGGTTCTGCGAGCAAGAGTTACTGAACAAAAACCAAATGCTCACGCAATCGGAAAAGGAGCAAATATTTGATGAAAACTGCACAGTGGTTCTGGCTGGCTGCACTTTGCGGCGCCCTGGCACTCCCGATTCGATCAGCCTCGGGATTCGTTTTTCGGCCCACAGAAAACGATGCGGGTCAGGCGAATGCGCGCGAAGATCAGCTCTACTCCGATGCCACGCGCGCGATCAATGAGAGCCGCTGGCCAGATGCGGAGTCCTTGCTCGGTCAAGTGATCGAGCAGCATGGCCGTCGCGGCGATGGCGCTCTTTATTGGAAAGCGTACGTGGAAAACAAGGAGGGCCGCGCATCTGACGCACTCAAGACGTGCGCAGATCTTCGCCAGGCGTATGCCAAGAGTAATTGGCTCAAAGAATGCAACGCTCTAGAAATCGAGGTACGCGGCAAGAGTGGGAGTCCAGTACAACCACAGGCGGAGCAGGATGAAGATCTCAAGCTGCTCGCTTTGAACTCACTGATGCAGGGTGGCGATGTCAATGCCCTGCCCATTCTCCAGCAAATTCTGGAAGGACGGCAATCCGAACGCTTGAAGGAACGAGCCCTCTTTGTTCTGGCGCAGGATCAGTCCAAACCGGCACAGGATCTGCTTCGCCAGATCATCCGCGGCGAGAAGGACCCCGAC